>Ga0111191_1141_pt1 | contig 10784 bp, 7 predicted proteins | sample DeeMarSWOR324_28_FD_80363 | JGI IMG/M metagenome (GOLD analysis project Ga0111191, IMG submission 80363) | bacterium SM23_31 | reverse complement strand
AGAAAACAATTATTTAAACCGATAGATCCTGAGCCAACATCTAAAACTGTTAAAGTCGCTTGAAGAACAAAAATGTTTTTACAGGAAAAAAAATACTTGACCTTGTGCGGCTTTATGTGATAATAGAATAATCTGAAGTTTTTGAGTAAGTTATTTAATAGTAAAATACAATAGTGAAATAAGATAAAATAATGGCATTACTACAAAAAAAGAAATACACACCATCAGGGTTGCCCTTTTTACAAGCCCAAATTCTCCAGCAAATTTATTTGGATATTAGCAGGAATAAATCAACTGATATAAGTTTACTATCCCAGATTTCAGATTATCCACCTCAAAGTAAAATATTAAATAATGCAATTGAATCTCTGGTAAATAAAAACTTTATTATTGGTTCCATAGAAAATGGATTTTTTGTTCCAGAAGAAAGGTTTGATTTTTTCCAAAAAGTCATAAAAAAGTTTGACTACAACGGTAAAGTATACTCATCAAAGATTTTCGACCATATTAATAAAAAATCAACCCAACTTAAGTTATTCCCAAAAACCAAAAGTATCAGTGACCTTAATCGATTCGGTGTTATACATAAATGGTATGATTATTTAGAAGATTTTCCTTATTCACTGATAGAAGAAAAATTTATAGAATATAATTTGAAAAACGGATCAATAGTAGTTGATCCTTTTTGTGGAAGCGGCACCACGATGGTTACAGCAAATATGTTTCATCTTGATGCTATCGGATTTGATACAAACCCTCTAATGACTATTGTTTCAAAAGTAAAAACTACTTGGTCTATTAATATTTCAACTTTGAACGAAACAATAGGAAAAGTGAGTGATAAATTTTTGAAAAAAGTTAAGACACTTACAGATAATTCTTTTCAAAATGGTTTCTTACAAACAATGCCGAAAAAAGAATTAAACCAGTGGTTAAGTCCTAGATTACAACAAGAAGTTTCGTTATTAAAAAGTATTATTTCTGAAATAAACGATAAAAATATTCGTGATTTGTTTTTGTTAGCAATGTCAAAATCTTGCTTTGAGGCTTCGTATGTTTCACTTTGTCCTGGAACTACTTTTTATCCATTTAGGGAAAAGGAAGAATTTTGGAATTTATTTACCGATAAAATAATTCAGATGCACGATGATTTAAAAGCAATTCAAATTCATAATCATTATGGTAAAACAACAACAATAATGGATACTTGCCTAAATGCTCAAAGCCATTTAAAAGAAAATTCAATTGACTTTATTATTACATCGCCACCATATCCTAACGATTTGGAATATACGAGACAGACCAGATTAGAATTATACCTTTTGGATTTTGTTGAAAGTATGAATGACATCCAAAAAATTAAAAGAAGGATGGCAAAAGGAAGCACTAAATTAATTTTCAAAGAAAGTAATTCAGAAATATTCATCGACAAATTTAATTCAGTAAAAAGTATATCTTCTAAAATATATGAACAGACCAAAGATAAAAACTGGGGATTTGATTATCCTAGAATGGTTAGGGAATATTTTGGTGATATGTATTTATGTATAAAAGAATTTTTTCCTTTAATGAAAACGGATTCTCATTTTTTACTTGTGGTCGGTGATCAAACTATTAAAGGTGTATTTATTCCTGTTTGTGATATTTTAATCGAGTTGGCAGAAGAAATAGGATACAAAAATTGCAGAAAAGAATCATTTAGAATTCGTCGCAGCACTGGACACGATATGCCATTACCTGAAGATATTGTAATTTTAGAGAAGTAATAAAACTATGGCAAATATACAATTAGAAGCATTTGGTGAACCGTTCGAAAGTCAAAATGCAATCGATAGATTTCGCAACAACAACTACCTTTGTCCGTTTGATAACCGAGTTGAAAAATGTGACAAGCCAAACCGTGGTTCTTTAAGATATGGGAATTGTAGCGCTAAAGTTGGCGATAATAAAAGGATCATTTGTCCCCGTAGATTCTACGAAAACAATTATCGAATATTAAAAGAAATCAAAGAATTTATTTGGCAAAATGGTAACACAATAGATTGTTATGATGAACTTGGTGTGAATGTCAGAACTTCAGAAGGCGATTCTTTCCATTATGGTAATTTAGATTGGATTTTAGTTGATAGATCAAACATAAAAGATTTTTGTGGTATTGAAATTCAAACTGATGCTACTACTGGAACGGGAAAATTCAAAAATGGAATCGAAGATTTATTAAGGGGAAATTTATCCTCACATTATAGTTTTGGTCTTAATACTCTTGCTTCATTTAAAGGATTTTTGCCACAATTTATTTTTAAAGGTCAATTATTTGATGATTGGAAAAGACCATATTGTGCTGTAATCCAAGATGAACTTTGGGAAAAATTTATTAGGAAATTTAGAATTCGATATAAAGAAATTTCAAATTACACTACTGAAACTTTCTTGTTTTTTGTTTACAACTTGGATTACAGTAATTCTCGAAATAAATATAAAATTGGTAGTCCTACCGTTTACTCAACTAGATGGATAGATTTACTATTTTCCTTTTCTGTTGAAAGTGATTTATTATTGGATTTAGAAGATATTAAAACGAAAATTGAAAATAAAATAAATTCTAAAGACCCTATCGTTTCTTTTTCCGAATGAATAGCCGCATAACAAATCACTCCACCTGACATTTTTCCTCTCCGCTTCAAAATGTAGGTGAACTCAGCACGTAATATCATTTTCACGTTGAGTCAATATATCCGTTTCAAATCGTTCTATTGTATTTGAACTCGCTGCCCGCGGATGGGAAATCGCTGCTGCGCTTTCCCGCCGGTGAGCTCCTCGCTACACATTCAAATAAAATTATCCCGAGTACCCGGGATTGTTATCTATACTGATTGGAAATCATTTTCGGCAGCTTTACAACGCAGCTCATTGAAATAAAAAACCCCAGCCGAAATCAGCCGGGGTTATGTCACGACAAGTCTAAGAATTATATTCTAGAGACATTGGTTGCCTGCAAGCCTTTAGGTCCTTGTCCTATTTCAAACTGAACTTGATCGCCTTCGTCCAACGATTTGTAACCATCGCCTTCAATAGAGTTGTAATGGACAAATACATCGTCACCTTCTTCTCTGGCGATAAAACCATAGCCCTTGGAGCCGTTGAACCATTTTACTGTTCCTTTTTCCATTGAACCAATCCTTATATAAATTTATCAGTTGCGTACCTCTTTTTTTCAGCTTAATTCAAAAAAAATCGTGTTGAATAATCTTACATTATTCTCCACGATATATTTTGATGTTAATATTGTAAATTCGAGTACTTAACAACTAAAACAAAAAAGCTTGAAAAAGTATATGAATATACGATATAGAATTTTAGAAAGCAACATAAATTATATATTTTTATGGATTATAAGTATTTAGCTTAAAAAATGAAATTTTCAAACGCAGCCTTGCGCTTTACAGGCTTTATATGTTGAATGGGGGATTAATATTTTCTTTTTAAATGAGTATTATCGATTTTCGATCCAAACTGTAATTTTTTAGGGTCTATTTTTTTGTCAAATTTTATCGGGTCTTTGAAAATATATGGGAGGGATTGAGATTTCATATTGAATTCAACAGATGATTTTTGCTGATTTACAAATTCGTATTCAGCATTCTGAAAAATACTACTTTGAGAAGCCTTGAGTTTCTCCTTTATAACAGGCAAGAAATCTTCATTCATTTCATAACCAATCGAGTTCCTGAGCAAGTTTCTTGCGGCTAATGTGGTTGTTCCGCTCCCCAAAAACGGGTCAAGAACAGTATCTCCAACAAAACTAAACATTTTGATCAGGCGTTTTGGCAGTTCTTCGGGAAACATTGCAAGGTGCTTGTCTTGTTTTTCACCGGAAAAATTCCAATGACCCGTGAAGTATTTATTCCATTCTTCTTTAGTTAATTTCGATTTTTCTTTTATTTCTTTTGATACTGCGGGAGGCTTGCCGTACTTCTTAAAAATTAATATAAACTCATAATCTAATTTAAGAATTCCATTTCTGGGATAGGGAAAAGAACCCATAACAGTGGCGCCGCCGGTGGTGTTTGTTGTCGTTACTTTCTGCCAGATTATCGCTCCCATATAATCGAACCCGGTACTTTCACAAAATTTTATAATCTCCGTGCGAATAGGAATTACTTTGTATCTGCCATAATAGACTGAACGGGCAAATTGGTCGCCGATATTTACACATAAGCGGCAGCCTTTATGTAAAACCCTTTGACATTCATTCCATACTAAATTTAAGTTGTTTATATACTCTTCATAAGAATCATTAAAACCTATTTGGTCTCCATTACCATAATCTTTAAGCTGCCAATAGGGTGGAGAAGTTATTACCAGATGCACGGATTCACCCGCAACTTCTGTCATATTTCTTGAATCACCGGTGACTATTTTGTGCGAGGTTTTCATTTGTATTTTTTAATTATTTTACAGCAGAAATATAATTACAAGTTGACATAGTTGCAACATAAAATAAATTTTTTTGACTTAAGCCATGGTTGTGTTCATTGCTTTAAAAACAGTTTTAATATTTTCTCACGCTGCGTCGAAGAACATGGAGTCTTCGAGGTCTTTGTCGAGGATTTTGTGATCCGATTTATTAAGGTTTTTGGGCCGTATTTTATATACCGAGTCCGCGATTACGTTCGCCTCGCCGGGGACCCTCGACTGGACTTTGCCGCGTATCCGAAAAGGTCCGTAGCCTTTGAACACTTTTCCGTATTTTTCGTACATATCGGGAAACAGAACAACTTCCATGAGCCCGGTCTTATCCTCTAAAGTTGCAAATTTTATGTATCTGCCGCTGCCGGTGGGAGCGCGCCGCGAGGTTACCATCCAGCCGGCGACTACGACATCTTTATTTTTGTACTTCTCAAGAGCGGTTGAAAGGACGATTGAAGTATCGAATTCGATTTCCGAAAAAAGGCTCAGCGGGTGTGCGGACACGGCAAACCGGAGCGTCTCCAGTTCGGCGATTACCCGCTGCGTAAGCGTGTACGGAGGCAGTGAGAGATTCTCCGTTAAGCGGCGGGTTACGTGCGATTTTCTGCCGTTGCGGAAGTAAACTTTGATCAGCGTTAAAGCTTCCGGTTCGCTTGTATGAAGTGTTCGCAGCGCACCGCACTTTGCAAGACCGGCGGCTTCTTTCTCGTTCACAGCAGAGCGGTTAAGAAAATCAAATAAATCATGAAACGGTTCTCTTTTACGCTCCGATGTGATGCGTTCGATGCTCCGGCGGGTCAATCCATAAACCGGATACAACCCGGAAATTATAGTACCGGAGCAGTTTGTAAACCGGTACTCCGCTTTATTGACATCCGGCGGCTCGATGGTAATACTCATTCGGCGCGCCTCCTCGATATACGCACAAATTGAATAGAAACCGCCGCCGTTGTTCAAAACCGCTGTCATGAACGGCACAGGATAATGCCGCTTGAGATATGCAGATTGGTAGGCAAGAATTCCGTATGTTGCACTGTGAGCTTTGTTAAATCCGTATCCGACAAAACTTTCCAGGAATTTCCAGATTTCCTGTGCTGATTTCTCAGAAACGCCGTTATTTTCCGCCCCTTTAATGAATTTATCCCTGACCGGTTTTATGGTTTCCGTTGTGCGCGATTTTGTCATTGCACGGCGGAGCACATCAGCTTCACCGTACGAAAAACCTGCAATCACGCTCGCAATCTTGAGAACCTGCTCCTGGTATACAACTACGCCGTACGTCTCTTTGAGAACCGGCTCCAGCAGCGGGTGTGGGTATGTAACTTTCTCCACTCCTGCACGGCGCCGTATGAATGCGTCTTTCATACCGCCCTCTGACGGTCCGGGGCGTATGACCGCAACGGCGTCGATAATGTCTTTTAACGACTGCACCTGCATTTTTTTTAACAGTCCGCGCATTGCCGGGCTCTCGATCTGAAAACAGCCGACCGTTTCTCCTTTCATTATCATCTGCATGGTATCTTTGTCGTTCTCAGGGATACAATCCGGATATGTCAATCCTGCTACTTTTGATTGGGCGTTCAGCCGGACGCCCCTACCGGGCAGGTCCCCGTTTTCCGTTTTGGATGTAATGTCATTGGCGCAGTCGGCGATAACGCTCAAACCGCGGACTCCCAGGACGTCCATCTTTACCAGTCCGAGCTTTTCAATGGACTCCATGTCATGCTGTGAGATTATGAGTCCTTTTCCCGATACCTCAAGTGCGGTATACCGTGTAATGTCATCCGGCGCTATGATAACACCCCCGGGATGAACGGAAAGATGGCGTGGGAATCCGGCAATTCTCCGGCTGATGTCGACAATTTTTTTGTACATTTCCGCAGTAACAGGATGGTTGCGGCATTCCGGGATATTTTTAACCGCATTTTCGAGATAACCTACCGACCGGTGGGGGAGGCTTTTTGTGAGCCGGCGCACTTCATCTTCCGGAAGACCGAACGCCTTGCCGGCATCGCCGACTGCAGAGCGTAATTGAAAAGTATTAAACGTACATATAATTGCCGTTTTGTCGCTGCCGTATTTATTGTAGAGATAGCTCAATACTTCGTCGCGCCGTTTCCAGCAGATATCGATGTCGATATCCGGAGGTTCACTGCGCTCGGGATTCAGAAACCGCTCAAAATAGAGATCATACTTGATGGGGTCTGCCTGTGTGATACCGAGCACGTATGAAACGAGACTGTCTGCGGCTGAGCCCCTGCCGACACAGGGAATGCCTCTCGACCGGCAGTAGTCGACAATATCTTTCGCAATCAGAAAATATTCTGAAAAGCCTTTACTGTGTATAATATCAAGCTCATATTTGAGCCGGTTTATCATCATGTTTTGCAGCGGTTTGTAGCGCATTTTTAAGCCGTCGAACGCCGTTTTCCATAGCATAGAATAGCCGGTTTCACCTTCGGGCAGTTCTAATTTAGGGAAAACAGGACGCCCTAAGGAATAATCAAACCGGCATTTATCTGCGATAATAACCGTGTTTTTGACCGCTTCCGGGTAGCGGTTGAAGAGCTTTTTCATATCTTCAGACGGCATAAAATACTGCCGTTCGGAACCCAAATCGGCAAGCCGGTTTACCGTAGTAAGTTTTCCTATTGCACGCAGTACAGCCCGTACAGGCTGGTCACCGGGTTCAATAAGAAATACGTCGTTGGAGGCAACCAGTGGAACGCGGGTAACCCGCGACAAATCAGCGAGCCTGCAGTTCAAGAGTGCGTCATCGCCGTCATAGTGTGTCATTTCAATATAAAAATCCTTGCCGAATGTCTCACGATAGAGCCTGCAGAGCTTAGCCGCATCTTCGGTTTTTCTCTGCAGCGCAAGTTGTGAAATGCGCCCCCGTTTACCCCCTGAGAGCAGTACAAGCCCCTTTTTGTAGTGAATGAGGTCACCGGTTTTGCAAAAAAAACGCCCGTGCCCCTCGCGAAGGTTCACTGTTGTGAGAAGCCGGCAGAGATTATGGTATCCCTCGGCATTTTTTACCAGCAGCACAACAATACTCCCGTCACTCATGGTGATTTCAGCGCCGGTTATTGGTTTAATGCCCCGCAGCCTTGCTTTTTCATAGAATTCTACACTGCCGCTTACCGTGTTGCAATCGGTAAGTGCAAGTGCGGGCATGGCGAACCGCACCGCCTGTTCTAAAAGGGCATCAATAGATGCAGTTCCGTTAAGCAGAGAAAAATTACTGTGACAATGAAGGTGTATGAAGGATGTATCCATGTTTTTCCATTCGATAGTAGTTATGCAGGATTAATGTACTTCCTGCAGACAATGTTGTAAACCCGAACCTCCGCCGCACGTCGTCAATGCTCCGGTTTAATTCATCATGGCGCCCGATCTCATCAAAGATTGATCGCTGCCTGTCCCGGTATTCTATACCTGTCACGGTTATGCCGACTAATTTAATCCCGGTACGTCTTTGAGGGAAGCCCGTATAGATTTGGGTTACATGCTCCGCAAAAGTCTTTCCATCGTTTGTCCGTTTTTGTAATGTTTTTGACTTCCGCGCCGAACGCCCATCGGCATAATACACTTTAATGTGTACCTGCCTGGCTGTCCATTCCTCTTTTCGCAGTTTGTCGGCAATTCGCTCGGATAGATAGCGGAGCGTCCCATGAATCAAATTTTCATCATCAGTATCCTCTTCAAAGGATGTTTCCCTGCTTATCTGCTTCGTAATGCCTTTTGATTTTACCGGACGTGCATCGCATCCCTGCGCATAATGCCAGATTGTTTCGCCGGCAGCATTACCAAGGAGCTGTATAGCGGTTGATTTCGGCAGCTTGGTGATTTGTCCGATTGTTGTAATACCGAGTTCATGAAATATTTGCTCGGTTTTCCGCCCGATCCCGCGGAGAAGCCGGAGCGGCAGCTCTGCAAGAAATTCGCGCTCCATTCCGTGGGGTACATGCGTTATGCCGGCAGGTTTATTCAATCCTGAAGCGATTCGTGCAATTAATTTTGATGACGCAATACCGATTGAGACCGTGAGATTTACCCGTTCGAGAATGCGCTTCTGAATGGCAACTGCCGCATCGACGGGGGAACGGAAGTGACCCATGATATTGGTTAAATATACGTAGGCATCGTCGAGTGATGCAATCTCAACATCCGGTGAAAAACTGCGAAGTATGTTTTCTATTTCCAGTCCTGCCGCCCTGTAGTGGCGATAATCCCCCTTTATGAAAAATGCCTCCGGGCAGAGTTCCGAAGCCTGCCTCAGCGGCATGCCGACTGCCACGCCTTTCCGCCGCGCCTCGTAGCTCGCACTGTGAACACAGCCGCGCTGATGAGGAAGTCCACCGACAATCACCGGTCTACTCGCCAGAAACGGATTAAATCCCTGCTCTATGGAAGCAAAAAAGGCGTCTGCATCAATGTGTAATATTATACGCATCGCATTCAAAAATAGGGTTCATGTGTATATTTAATATACATATGTTCATTATTTAAGTCAAGTAAAATTGCAAAAAAATATCATTTTTTGCGCAGAATTTTGTTTTTAGATAATAGTTTGCAAGTATTCGAATAAAGCGCCCGCACCACCTGACGGGATTCAATATCTATATAAAAATTTACCAAGGTTTTGGTATACTGTATTCTTATAACAAGCCCGGCTTTTAACCGGAGACAAACCTGTTGTTGACTTTTAAAAAAATGAAAATTATATTTTATACGTGTAATACAGGCAAAAAGCTGTCTGAAAAAACAGTTCGATTACATAGATTAATATTAGTTGAGGTAATATATGACCGTCGAGTCGATAATGACCCGTAAAGTGGTGACCGTCGAATCGGATGATTCTCTCAAGATAATTCAGGAGATTTTTGAAAATGTCGGATTTCACCATCTCCTTGTTGTAGAAAACGGAAAACTCGTTGGAGTAATATCCGATCACGATCTTTTTAAAGCTCTTAGCCCTTTCATTGGCAGGACTTTGGAACGCCGGCAGGATATTGCGCTTCTAAACAAGAAAGCTCATCAGATTATGAGTATAAAGCCTGTAACGGTGGACAAAGAATTTCGTATTAAATATGCCGCACGTTTAATGCTGGAAAAAAATGTATCCTGTCTTCCGGTTACTTCACCTGAAGGCAATATTGAAGGAATCGTTACATGGAAAGATATATTCAAGGCTTATTTGCGTGAGTCGGAAGATGAGTGTTAAAAAAATTAAAGCTAAGCAGGGTAAGTTTCAATCGCTCCTGCATGAGATCCGGCGTCTTTAATTTTTAGCAGCATGATTTGTAGATAATTCCGAATTCATTTTAACTGGCAAAATTTAAAATTACGATTTACATCCCAGAGGGGCGTTATTAATAACGCCCTTTTTCATGCGGCGCCCTCAATCATCTCACCCGCCGCATCGGGATTTGCGGGTAGTTTTTACCTACTTTATCATCCCTTCGACCTGCTTATCAATCTTGTCCAATCTTTTCCGGGCTTCTTTTTCCAGAGCCTCACACTGCTGTCTCATGTCATTGTTGAACCGGTCGTCTTCAATATCTCTGAGGTTTATAAGTACATTATAGATACCGCCTTTTACACCGGCAAATGCAGCCTGCGCACCTACACCGGCATCGGAAATTGAATTTGGATTGCCGTATTTCACTACTGTTTCCGCAATTTCGATCGCTTTAAGGCTCAATTTTGCCGTGTTCAAAGGAACGAAGACCGCCTGTTTCAGACCGTTCTGCATGGCTTCGTACCGTGCTTTCTTCTCTTCTTCCGTTTTCTGAGGCAGCCGGCGTGCTTCCATATATGAATTAAATGCGTTGGCATCATCATCTACTCCCTTGATCAGTGCAAATTTGATTTCCTGCAGTTTTTCGGCAGCTTCATTCAATACGGCATCAATCTCGCCGCTTCCTGGTTTGTTTGCGGTCAGGTTGCTCACCATCGAGGCAAGCGATGCCCCCAATGCACCCGCTAATGCGGCTATCGAGCCTCCGCCAGGCGCCGGGGATTCCCTGGAAACTTCGTCTACGAAATCGGTTACTTTCATTTCCACAAGTGCGGAATCAGTATTCCTGGGCAGACCGAGTACACGCTCCTCGATTTTAAAGTCGGCTACGTCTCGAAGTCCCAATGATTGAACAGCTGTCTCTAAAATATCACGAACCGGCACGCCTGCCGAGCGTCCCTGTTTTTTTAAGTAGTATTTTCCCGTTTCTAATAAAGCAGGGTACGGCACCATGCCGACTATCTCGCTGCCCGTTACTACTACACCGCGTTCTGCAGCTAACCGGCGGGCT
>Ga0111191_1095_pt1 | contig 10795 bp, 12 predicted proteins | sample DeeMarSWOR324_28_FD_80363 | JGI IMG/M metagenome (GOLD analysis project Ga0111191, IMG submission 80363) | bacterium SM23_31 | reverse complement strand
CCCTTTTTGTTTCTACTTTCTGAACGGCTTTTTTATTCAAAACTTTCGGGTTGGATAGCCGTCAGTTTATATACTATTTCACCCTATATTCATTTATTTGCTCAGGAAGCAAGATATTATATACTATGGTCTTTCGTCTTAATTGTACAACATTACATATTTCTGCAAGTTATTCATCGTAACAAGATTAAATGGTGGTCAACTTACACTTTAATAGCTACTCTATCACTATATGCTTCACCCCTTTCAATTATAATAATCTTCGGTCATATTATATTCGTAGGATTAATCCGAAAAGACTTAATAAAAAGATACAGCATCTGCATGTTGGTTGTTTTTTTGGCATACATGCCATGGGCCCTTTCTCTCTTCTTTAAGCTCGATGAAATTACTTCTGCTTTGTCATGGCAATCGAACAATCAGTATAATGTCGCTTTTTGGCTACCGTTTTTGGGACAATTTTTTTACCTGGTTAGCATTTTTTCATTCAAACTAGACTATTTAACAGCATTTGATCAAACATCATTCAACCTCCCACCTGAAGCAATAAGCGCTTTGATATTCAATACTATTGTTCTAATTATAATTAGTATAGCTTTTGTTTTTCTTTTCAAGAAGACCAGGAAAGAAATCAAATATTTTTTATTGCTAATCATTATTCCCGGATGCATATTTTTTTACTTCAATGATCTTCTAAGAAATGGGATGTTATCCTGGTGGTGGCGATATTTAATTTTTATTGCGCCGGGAGTAATTCTTGTAATGACCAACTTCTTGTATAAAAAGATAGAAAACGGGAAGCTTCTTTATTTTGTCTGCTATTTAGCATTGGTTTTCATAGGAATAAGCTCGATTGACAGCATCGCTAAGGCCAAACATTGGTTTATTGGCAATAAGATGAATGTATATATTGAAGATGCACGTTTTATTTCCAAAGCTGAGAGACCCTTACTTATCACCGATTTTACTAATAATAAACGTATGGTTGATTTTATGGTTGTTATGCAGGAATGTAACTCCGATAATATCGATATTTTACTGGCATCAACTGATATTGATAGTGTTAAAAAAAGGATGGAAAATAAAGAATACTCAGATATATATGTATTTTATGCTTCGGATGAATTGATCGGAAACCTAAAATCTCAGTTTGACAGTAAAATGGAAAAACTTAATGTTGAAGGAATTTCTTCTATGTGGAAAATAATGATTGAAAAGCAATAATAAGTTGGAATTTTAGATTATATAAAAACTATCGTCAACATCGTGTATAAGCAATATCGCGGTTTGTAGCAGTTTTAGGTGTTGTACTCTACAAAAAACTTGGTTTACCAGGATACAACAGAAATGCCCCGAATTCCGCCATTGCTCATACACATGAATATTGAAAACAATATAAATGAAGAGAACACATAACACCAGGTTCAAGCTGAATTTAAACGCGTTCAGTTTCTTTGTCTTTTGATATACGAATAAGTCCTAAAACCGTAAAAATATTAATATTTTCAAAAATGTTAGTGTTGTAAATATTGAACTTACGTAGTTCTGTTTTTTGTAAAATTATAAGATAAAGCGTTTTTCGACAGTCTCGTTAGAGAGACATTAGAAAAACTGAACAAAATGCTTGTATTTGCGTACATTATTGCGTACGTTACAATAAATTGAGGTGAGATTTGAAAACGATAAGTGTAACTAAGGCAAGAGCTAAATTATATAAACTACTCGATGAAGCAAAATCTTCTGGAGAGCCTATTCAAATCACAGGTAAAAGAACCAATGGTGTGCTTGTATCAGAGGATGATTGGCGGGCAATAAGTGATACACTATATTTATTATCCATTCCTGGGATGAGGGAATCTATTCGTGATGGTTTAAGGCTTCCTATCGACGAATGTTCAACGGAGCTTGAATGGTAAAATGGAAAATAATCTATACGAAACAATTACAAAAAGATGCAAAAAAATTAGTCGCCGCAAATCTAAAAGAAAAAGCAATTGAAATTCTTCAAATCTTAGAAAATGATCCTAATCAATCTTCTCCTCCTTTTGAAAAACTTGTCGGTGATCTTGCTGGGGCTTACTCAAGAAGAATAAATATTCAACATCGAATTATCTATCAAATTATAGATGATAAAAAAGTTGTTAAAATCATTAGAATGTGGACACATTACGAATAAAGACCCTTTAACACCCGGTTCGAGTCAGGCCCCGAACTCGGGGGCGGCTAAGTGCTGTTCGTTAGACGGTAAGTAAATATTTAAAAACCAGATCATGAAGAAAATTAGTTTATTCTCAATTATAATTGTGTTTTTATATTGCGTTTGTTGTTCGGAAGAAAATTCAATATACTGCTTTGATGCTAACGAAAATTTATTCCTCGCTTATGCCTTTATGAATGCCGCAGGATACGATCATGATTGGAGCCAAATGCATCAAATCAGAGTTGAAATACGTGACTATCTTGATAAAAATCTTTGTCGTGACCTCAGAGCTAAAATGAATGATTTCTATAAACAACATGGAAGTGGGGGATTTAGTTCGTACGGTATATATGCTTTACTGCTATCTGAATCCCCAGAATTCATTATTAAATATGATACATTAAAGCAAAAGGATTTCTTAAAAGAATATGAGGATCTTGATGCTCTATATCGAGATTTCTATGAGAAAGCAAATATAAAGCGACTATGGAAAAAATATAAACCAATTATACAAAGAATTAATGATGAATATAGATCATTTGGCGAAATTGCATTAAATGATATTATAAGGTATTGCAAATTGGAGACGGATTATTTCTCAAAAGGAACATCTAAAATATATTTCACCATCTGTCCTCAAATGTCTCATTTCACGGCGTATACAGCAGAAGTTAATGGAAATCTTTATATTATCCATGGACCGAGTGAGAGTGATCCGGGACCAGGAGCATTTTATCATGAAGCATTGCACCATGTTATCAATCCTCTAACAGAAAAAAATATAAATCTTGTTAATCAGTACAAGTCTTTACTGGAGATCACAGACGATAAAAGAGACATTGGATATGATGATTGGGAGTCAAATGTGGATGATTCATTTTGTAGAACAATCCATAAGGTCTTAGAAGGCAAATATTATAAACTAAGTAAAGATGAAATTTTTAAAACAGTTAAGGATGAATATAAATTAGGCTTTATTTTATGTATGCATATCTTTGAAAAAATATACGACTATGAAAATAGCGGAAAAACATTTGAAGAATTTTTTCCGACTTTTTTTAATACAATAAATATAGAAAAAGAAAAAAGACGTTGGCAAGAATTTTGGCAAGATAATAAATCAAACGGTAGGTAATTACATAACCTGCTAATGCAATGGATTTTGCCTCGCATCATTTCTGCTAATATTTATACGAACGTTTGGAGCAAAACACTTGATTATCTTGTTATACCTATCAAATACTAATCAAATACTAAATAAAGGTAATCATCATGAAATATGTCATTATAAATTTAGTCACCTGTCTGATAGTTATTAACGTTTCTTTTGCAGGAGAACATTTATACAAAACCATTGGTACCATCTACCGTGACAATCCAGAAATTAACAATCTCATTCCGGAAAATGCTGCAATTGAATTATTGGCCGAAGGATTTGATTGGAGTGAAGGTCCGGTATGGATCAAAGATGGAGGCTATCTGTTGTTCAATGACATTCCGCAAAATACCACCTACGAATGGAGTGAACAGAAAGGATTGACTATCTTTTTAAGACCGGCAGGTTATGCACTGGGTGATAATCCTCCCGGAATGGAACTAGGCTGCAATGGTATGTTTATCAATCCGATGACCAATCAGCTCGTACTTTGTGATCACGGTAACCGCTGTATTGCTGTTTTAAATCAGAATAACTGGACAAAATCTATCATTGTGAACATGTATCAAGGGAAAAAACTCAATAGCCCAAATGATATTGTTATCAGTTCAAAGGGACACTATTATTTTACTGACCCGCCATACGGATTAACATGGCCAGATTTTCCGGGAAAAGAACTCGAGTATTCAGGTGTTTACCATTTGCATCCTGATGGAGCAATGATGCTAGTTACTAAAGAGTTAGACAGACCAAATGGTATTGGATTGTCACCTGACGAAAAAACGCTTTATGTGGCGAATTCTAGTAAAAGAAAAATCTGGTTAGCATTTGATGTTGCAGATAATGGTACGACTAGTAATAGCCGAATTTTTTACAATGCTACTGAATTTGACAAATACGGCCAGCAAGGAGGTTGTGATGGACTAGCAGTTGACTCTTCTGGCAATATATGGGCAACTGGTCCTGGTGGAATAATGGTATTTACTCCGGATGGTAAACATATTGGTAGTATTGACACTGGTACTAGAATATCAAATTGTTGTTTCGGAGGATTAAAGGGGAATGAGCTTTACATTACAGCAGATATGTATTTGTGTCGAGTAAAACTAAACGTAAAAGGGATTGGATATTAAGGTATAACACATCATCAAAAAAATTACTTAATGCTGATGAACTCAATAAAGAAGCTAAGGATGTATTAGATCATCAGGTTTCTGTTTGAAGCAGGGCTATAAAAATGAAATTGCAATCAAATCTGTTTATTATTGTGATATACTTGTTGAGAAAACGGAAAATGGTTTGTTCAAAGTAATTGACTCTCAAACTGATATGGTGAAAATTTGAGATTTATTTACTCAAAGAGATAGAGAAAACTATTTATTCAGAACCCTTTCTCCAACTGGTAAAAATCATTACTTAGTCGGTGTGTTTTCGTTTGCTGTTATAACTTCCAGGGAGCTCTCGTTTAAGGATAAAACTATTCATATCCCATTTCATAAGAGCCGTTTAATATATTCTAAATTTAATGATCCGGAGCCTTTTTATATCGAATGGAAAAATAATATCCCGATAGTTAGGGTGAGTGGTTTTGCAGACAGGTTATATCAGGAAATGAAAAAATTTATGGAATCGGGAAATGATTTAAAAAATGAAAATATGATCATAGTTAATTTATATTGATACCCGGTTTAGAGGAATGTATTGGATATTTTCCGGATTACTGGCTGGATACAATAGAACCTGTAAATAAAATTTTATGGTTTTTACCGAATTTAAGCGTGTCTGGTTTCTTTGATACTTTGTAGTATTTCATGTGTTTAACTCCGCTCAACCGCAAGCCATTATACTGCCACAATTCAAATATTTCTCTTGATTGATAACCGCAAGAAAAGAATTGACTAATCATAAATATTATTGTACATTTCAAATGTACAAATAAAATCAGGTCTGTATTATGCAGTCCATTGCTGTTAGTAAATTGAGAGCTAATTTAATGAAAATCCTAAAGCAGATTGAACACGGTTCATCATTCGATATTACATCAAGAGGAAGAGTTGTAGCAAAACTTGTTCCACCTGATTATACAAGAAAATTAGCACGTAAAAAGTTAATTGAAATTGCTAAAAAGGCAAAAGTTAAGGACGTGCTTTCTCCCATCGATGAGAAATGGGAGGTACATCATTCGTGATTACAGTTGACACACATATTATAATCTGGGATGCTTTGAAACCAGGACTATTGAGCGAAAATTCAAACCGTGAAATTGAGCTGGCAAACAATTCGGATGGTATAATATTTTGCGATATTTCCCTTTGGGAAATTGTAATGCTTTTAAATAAAGGTCGAATCGAAATTGATATATCTTACTTAGAATTTATCGCTTTAGTTAAAGCTTCAAATAATTATATATTTCAGTCAATTACACCAGAAATTGCTGACTTATCTGCAAGATTGTCTAATGAGATAAAAGCAGATCCTGCCGATAGACTGATTGCTGCGACTTCAATGATTACAAATACGCCACTCATCACAGCGGATAAAAATCTAAGAAAAATCAAAGATATAAACACAATTTGGTAAGCGAGATAACGCGACAATTAACCCAATCCCGAGTACTCGGGATTACTTATTGCCCAGTCTTTAGCGCTGTCTTTGGACGGCACTAACGAGGTATATATAAAGACAGGATTTATGATAATGAAGAAATCTAAGGTTCTTTACATTACTGGTTCGATTGGAATGGGACATGTTATCAAAGACATGGCAATAGTAAATAAGTTGCGTAAACTAAATCAAAATGTAGAAATAACATGGATAGCCACAAATCCGGCGACCGATTATTTAAAAGATAAAGGTGAATCTCTCCATGCAATGTCCCATAAATTTTCCAGCTATAGTGCATTCGCTGAACAATATGCAAAAACTCATTATACCTTTATAGGATACATTATAAGATTTGATCCTGCAATGTATAAAGACAAAATGAAAGTTAGAAAAAAATTAGGATATGATGAAATTCCCTTAATAGTATGTTCAATTGGTGGGACAGCAATTGGGAAAGGTTTACTTGAATTATGTAACAGGGCCTATCCGATACTTAAATCAAAAATAAATCAGTTGCGGATGGTATTAGTAACCGGCCCCCGCCTGGCACCAAACGATATAAATACCTTGCCGGGTGTCGAGATAAGAGGTTTCGTCCCGGATTTATATCAGCACTACGCTGCTTGTGATTTAGCTATTGTTCAGGGAGGTTTTTCATCGACTCTTGAATTGACCGCCTTGAGGCGTCCTTTTATTTTTTTCCCCATCGAAGGGCATAGCGAACAGGAGTATGTAGCAAAACGCTTGGGCCGACATAATGCAGGAATTAGGATGGATTATTCCAAAACGACACCGACTTCTCTTGCCGATCAAGTGTTAATCAATCTTAACAAAAGTGTTTCATACAAAGCTCTCAATACAGATGGGGCTCAAAATGCAGCTGAAATTATTAATAAATATTTATAGTTATGTCGGTGACCTCTGTGGTTTATGTATAGGTCAGGCTAATTGCCTGGCCATTAGAAGTTGTTGAAAACTATTGACAATTGCATATGATATGTGCATATTTATATGCATGAGGACAACATTAAACATTGATGATCAAATCCTAAAGAGAGCTTCGAAGCTCACAGGGATTTCAGAAAAAACAACACTGGTAAGACTTGGTTTAGAGGCTTTGATTGCACAAGAAAGCGCAAAACGGTTGGCAGCGCTTGGCGGATCCGAAAAAGTCTTAAAAAACATTCCCCGGAGAAAATCATTGGCACAATGATTTTAGTTGATACATCCATTTGGATTGATCATCTGAATAATTCTAATGATGATTTAATTAAACTGCTAAATTCTGGCCGAGTATGTATTCATTCATTTATCATTGGTGAATTATCCTGTGGTAATATCTCAAATCGATCAGAAATTCTTACCTTACTAAAGGCCCTTCCTCGTGCTGAACCTGCCTTAGATGAAGAAGTACTTGCTCTAATAGAAAATAAAAAGCTATATGGCCTGGGATTAGGTTTTGTGGATGTTCATCTGCTTGCGTCAGCTCTTATTCATAATGTAAAAATATGGACAGGAGACAAGACTCTGAAAAAAATTGCGAAAAAACTTAATATTCATAAATAATGCAAATTCTAACAATTAAATGAATACTGCTGCATTAGCTTTACTAATCCTAAATGAAAATTTACCAAAAGAATATTTAGAATGGCCTTTTGCAGATCCGTTATATTTAAAACTAAATACGATAATCTAATAATATTTAGAAAACTAAATTATGCGTTAAAAAGAAGTTGAAGACCACCGAGAGCACGTGGTTGGTTTTTTTGAGAGGTAATGTCCATGTTCCATAAACCATTATTAACCTTTGTATTTTTATTATTGGTTTTATCAGGTTGTGCAGAGCTGTCAAATCTGACAGATTAAAAGAGGAATTATATGAAGCGGGTGCTGTATTTCCCTCTGACCAGAATTGTTATTGGGATTGTTGTTTGCGGGCTTGCTGTAATGGGAACCAACACCATCCTGAAATTAGTTCTCGGTCCGGAAGGTGATATCATAAGGATTGTCCGATGGCTATTGGTGACGTTGGTTTTGCTGGCCACTTATCACTATCTATTCCGGTATTATGAAAAGCGAGATATAACCGAGTTGTCTAGAACAGGTTTGTTAAGGGAGAGCCTAGTTGGTCTCTTAACAGGCGCATTCTGCATTTCGTTGGTCATCGTCATGTTGTACGTCCTGGGATACTACGAGGTACTTTCATCCAAAAATGCTTCCGCTCTGTTGTTGCTCCTGGTCTATTTCACCACCCTGAGTGTTTTTGAGGAGCTTATATTTAGAGGAATCATATATAGAATCACTGAGAAGAGCTTGGGAACGAATTTGGCGTTGATCATTTCTGCACTGCTCTTCGGGTTGGCACATCTTCCGAATGAACACGCGAATGCGATAAGCGTAATCTCTGCAGCATCAGGCGGGATACTAGCAGGACTACTCTTTAGTATGACCAAGCGATTGTGGTTGCCCATATCCTTCCACGCGGGATGGAACTGGGCACAGATGTCTCTTGGTGTGCCAGTTTCCGGCATAGAGGAATTGCCCCGTTTTCTTCAAGGCAGATTAGAGGGCCCCGAACTTATCACTGGTGGAGCGTTTGGCCCTGAGAACTCGGTCATTACAGTTGTGCTTGTTCTGATTCTGTCAGGTGTGGCCTATTATCTAACACTGAAGAAAGGAAATGTGATTAAAAAAGGACCCAGAATGCTCAGGGCTTGTGAGCAGCAGACCATAATACAACTATAGCATAAAGTTTTATAGTAATTATCAAAAAGGTAAAATATGAGAATTAAAAGTCAATGCACCGGAAATTTTTCTTTGCTCATTCCTCGTTCCGAAAAATTCCGGTAATTTCAGTGTTATGTGCTAATAAGGATAACAAATTATGGAAAACAAATTTTTTCCTATTATTACCCCTGATGTATCAAAAATTGGTGATTGTAAAATATCAAATTGTTCTTATTCTGGAAATGCAATAATAAACTTTTTCTTAACTTTGAAGAAATATGTTGTGTTTTTTTTATTTTTAATTGGCTTGACCGCCCACGCCGGGAACTACAATATCGAGACCTACCGCGTGTTTGGACCTGAACACCCGGGTCAATACAAGCATCCCGCGTCCATTACCCAGCTTGCCAACGGCGACCTTTATATTGCTTACTACGGTGGTTCTGGTGAATATGGCGACGACACTGCCGTTTACAGTTCCCGCCTCAGAACAGGCGAAACGCAATGGACTGATCCTGAGGTCATCGCGGATACACCTGACCGAGGCGAAGGAAATCCTGTGGTGTGGCAGGCACCCGACAGGCGGGTGTGGCTTTTCTACGTGAACCGCTATGGCGAAACCTGGTCCAATGCGCGCGTAAAGGTAAAAATTTCTAACGATGGGGCAGAAACCTGGTCGGATTCATTTCTGCTTAATTTCGAAGAGGGAACCATGGTTCGCGGCCAGCCTATAGTGCTGAAAAACAGCGACTATCTCCTGCCAATGTATTATGAGACCGGTGAAGACCGTGAGATGACAGCGTCCTCGACCTGTTCCTATTTTTTGCGTTACAACCCAAAGACAAAGGTATGGACCGAAACCAACCCTATCAAATCACCCATGGGTAATTTGTAAGCCCAGGTTGTCCAGCTAAGCGATGATTATCTTATAGCCTATATCCGTCGTGGCGGTGATTTTTTACCCACCGATCACGGCTACCTGTTGCGCTCTGAATCCCGGGACGGGGGTTCCACATGGAGTGACGCGGTTGAGACAGAATTTCTAAATCCCAACTCCGCCGTTGACTTTATCAAACTGCAAAACGGCCATCTGTTGCTTGTTTACAACGACAACATGAACGAACGTACGCCGTTGACCGTGGCCGTGTCAACAGACGGTGACAAGACTTATCCCTATCGCCGCGATATTGCCGGCGGTGATAATACATTCGCTTATCCTTATGCCATTCAGACCCGTGACAGCAAGATCCATATTATATACACTACTAACAACCGAACAACCATTATGCATGCCGTATTCGACGAGTATGCCATCATTGGTACACCGCCCGAACTCTAGTCTGCTTCCGTGCTGGGATGTGAGGGAGATGGTTTTACTCAATTAATTGCTTCTTTTTGTCTTGACAAAAAGAAGCAAAAACTGCGGCGAATTTTAAACTCAGCCCCGTTTCACGGGGCTTCAAACATAAAATTCGCCATTTTTTTTATTAATCATCTATGGCGAGTGCAGCGAAGCCTGTGCACCCTTTCCCGCAAAGCGGGACTCAGGGCGACACAACAACAAGGTCATTCTGAGCCTGTCCGAAGCATGGCTTGTTAGGACACAGATTAAATAATTATTGTAACGGGTATATAATTAAGTATATTGTTGTAGGTATATAAGTTTCATTTACCGGTGCAGTATACAACACAGTTATGTATCATGGGACGTTACAATGACAGGTCGTTAAATTAGGTTCTAATTCAGGATTCCCCTGCTGTGAACAATGACGTTGGCATTGCATTTTTCGGTGTCAATTTGTCAGGCAAATGGAACGGTAAGGCATCAAAAATATCAAAGGAGAAAGTCATGAACAATGCGATTAGAAATATATTTATCACCAGTTTATTAATCCTGTTTTTAGTTTTTTTGAATCCCCATACGGTGTCCGCCTGTTCCACGTTCAAGCTTCAAAAGGGCAATGAACTCATTTATGGTCATAACCTAAATGAGGGAGACATTGGTGTGCCGGGATTAATATTCATCAATAAAAGAGGAATTTTCAAATTGGGGAGGACTTGGAGTGAATTAACAACCAAAGAGCGATTAAATCCATCTTCTCATTGCT
>Ga0111191_1066_pt1 | contig 10797 bp, 8 predicted proteins | sample DeeMarSWOR324_28_FD_80363 | JGI IMG/M metagenome (GOLD analysis project Ga0111191, IMG submission 80363) | bacterium SM23_31 | reverse complement strand
CACCGTAGGGTCTTCACCAAAAACATCATCCCCGACTTCGGCATTTGCCATTGCTTCACGCATAGCCGGGGAAGGTTTCGTTATCGTGTCACTCCTGAGGTCTATTGTGCGAAATCCGGTGCTTTTTTGATACATTGCCGTTATCCCATCTTTATAGTATTATATTAAATGAACATATCATATCCGGGTAAATTATAATCAAATATTCCTTGACAATCAATCAATTTTTACGTATTATGAAACGCTAAATTAATAATAATAAGAGTTTACAATTGTTCTCCCACTCAACAGGATTTGGAGGTAATATATGTCGGATTTGTTAGAAAGAAAAGTAAAATCTATAAAAAACAAATTAGACCAGATAAAATCTGAAATTGTGCGCCTCGATAAAGAGGAAAGTGCGGGTTTGCTTTCACCTCTTGAACGGATGAGACTCGCTTCCTTAAAAGAGGAAAAAAAAGAATTAAATGTGAAATTACGGGAATTGTTAATGTAATTAATTTCTTCAATATTTTAAGTCATCCCGCCAAGCGGGACAAGAAATTTACGTATATTTTCACACCCGAAAACATCCTCGCTTATTCATTGAATTAATGCACCGAAAGCACGTCGCTTTCAAAGTTTTTTCCCATATCAAGATCAATCCATCTGCGAACTTAACATATCGAAGACAGCCTGTTTTGCCGTATTAATGAAAACTGATATATCATTTTGGACGGATACTCCTCCCTGAACCATGGATGGACCGCCTCCGCCTTTTACGTCGAAGTCCGGCTTCAACTCACTCAGGACATCTTGTAAATTAATGGAAACATTATCCGAACATGAAAAGACGAAGGCGGGCTTTTCACCCGAGCCGCCTAACAGCAGTACGCACGTCCCGCAGCTGCGAATCTTTTGAGCCAATGCCTGCAAATCGGGGATACTCCCCTCCTGCATGACGTGCGTTATTATGCGAATGCCGCCGAATTGCTCACAGGCATTATAAAGCTCCTGAGCCTGATATTCAAAAAGTTTATAACTCAAATCGCGCACATTTTTCTGAAGAAATTTATTTCCTTCCAGCAGTTTTTGCACCGATTCTTCAATGTTTGACTCTTGAATTGACAGAGAACTGCTTACAGCGTTTACAATGCGGTTTTTCGATTGGTAGTCTTTAAGCGCTCTCCGTCCGCAGTAAAACTCCAGCCGTATTTTCCCGCGCATTTTCTCCCAGCCCCTGATCTTAATTACACCGACCTCGCCCGTCCTTGAGCAGTGCGTCCCGCCGCACGGGGAGTAGTCCAGTCCCTCAATGTGGATAATTCTTGTTTTTTTGCCGGCTGGGGGCTTTTTTCGAAGCGGCATCCCTTCCAGTTCTTTGTCCGTCGGATACAGGACGTGAACGGGAACATTCAGGTATACCCACCTGTTTGCTTCATCCTCTGCGCGGACAGCCTGTTCCATTGAAAATGTCTCCCTGTCGATATCGATGGTTGAACATTCTTCACCGAGCGAGGACGAAATTGTTTCCGCGTCCTCAGTGCGGATAATGCTCTGCGATAGTATATGCTGCCCTGTATGCTGCTGCATGTGGTCAAAACGCCGTTCCCAATCAATGCGGCACTCCACCGTGCCGGCTGATATATCACGCTCCAGTACGTGAATAATCCTTCCGCCGTCTTCGTAAACATTAATAACGGGCACATCGTTAATAAATCCTGTGTCATGGAGCTGACCGCCGGACGCCGGATAAAAAAGGGTTTTATCGAGAATAACGGCAAAATTGCCGTCAACGGTAATCGAATCCACAATTTTTGCCGTAAAAGTGGCGGCATACGAATCGTTAAGGTAAAGTAGTTCCGTCATAACTTTTTGTAAATAAATCAAGTAAAATATTTCTTACGACCTGTGACCTGAAAAAATTGATTAACAGCGGATTTGCCGCTCGGCAGCGGGAGATAATCCGTGCTATACAAGCAATCTGCCGGTCGTAGCTGCCGTTAATTTGCTGAATTTTACGCCTCTCTGCCCGGAAATAATATCGGAAAAACTTTTTACCTCGTTACTTTTTCCTTTTACCACGATTACTTCCAGGCAATTATGATGGTCAAGATGCAAATGGAGAGTCGAGAGCATATTGAGGTAATGGTCGTGCTGGATTTTCAGAAGTTCCTCCGAAAGTTTGCGGACATGATGGTCATACACAATAGTAATACATCCGATAATTTCCGTACCGGACTCCCATTCTTCCTCAACGAGTGATTCACGGATCAAATCCCGGATAGCTTCAGAACGGTTCTTATATCCTTTTCTCTGAATCAGTTTATCAAAATCATCTAATAATTTTTTATCAAGGGATACTCCAAACCGCACAATTGACGACATAATTGCACTCCGGTAACACTTTTTTCTAATAAAGTAACATAATATATGTATAAAAAGCAAGAATAATTTTCCCGAATCCAACGGTAAAATAAAAAAGCCTCCATCCCCCGAATGCTCAGGGAAAAGAGGCTTTTATATAATAATAGTATACAAATTACTTTATCAACAGCATTCGCTTCGTATTGCTGAATTCTCCCGCTTGCAGCCTGTAAATGTATATTCCGCTGGCTGCAGTGCTCGCATTCCATGTTGCGCTGTGATAACCCGCATGCAGATTTCCATCAATAAGTCGAGTAACTTCTCTACCAAGAATATCGTAAACTACCAATGTTACTTTTGATGCTTCCGGAATTTGAAAACTAATGGTCGTTACCGGATTGAATGGATTGGGGTAATTATACATTAACTTAAAGTTTTCAGGTATTGTATTTTCAGCTTCAGACAAAAATTTCTCATTATTCTTGCCTAATTTAATAAGTTCGTGATTTGCAATATCAGAAAATTCAGTTTCATTAGAAGCTAAATACTGTAAATACGGAACTGCCTTATCAGGTTCTTTTTTCCCGTGAATATAAAATAACGCTTTACTAAATTTTAATTCATTTTGATAATGTTCTTCGGATAAGTATTCAAGCATTTCGTCAAATTTTCTTTCAGTTTCATCGTACATTTTATTTCGCTGCAGCCAGTACAAAATGTGAAAATCCATGTCATTAATTATTAATCTGCTTCCATCATTGTTTATTAGTTCCTGTTTTATTTCTTGAAAAAAAGTAACATTTTCTTCACGTGAATCCTTTTTAGAATCTAATATTTGATTAACATATATGTAAGATTTTCTTGCATATTTTGTATCGCTGTATTCAACAATTAAGAGCTTAAAATTATATAATGCCTGTTCACAGTTGTTAGATTCATAATAATTTTTTCCTTGTTCAAATAATTGTTCTGCTTCATAGTTATTAGAACTTTTTTTTAGAGCATTTGAATTAAAAACTGAAATTTTCTGTTCTTCAGTTTGAACAAGACCATAATTCAACATGTTAACCCATTCATTTTGTGTAGCATCTACCGTATGGTTTTCATTCGCATTATAAATTGACCAGTCACCATCTCTAATTATTGTATTATTTCGAGTAACATCTGCAGTTGCACAAATAGTATTATAGACGCATGAAGATTCACATCCCTCAAAATAATTTTCCTCAATATCCGCATAAGTATTATTAACATATATTCCATCCGTACTCAATGCGTTTAATATTTGGTTTTCTTGAATGCATGGTGAGGATACAGAATTATAAATATTAATACATGAATTTGCATTATCAACTGTATCCAACCATATATTAACAGGATTACACAATATATAAATACCTTGATTATTAATATCATATAAATAATTTTTTATAATATCTGTGTAACAACCATTATAAAGAAGTACTCCATAATTACATTTTCTAAATTCATTATCTTCAATGATTAGTGAAGAAGCGTTATAAGCATACATACCATACGCAGCATTTTTAATTATACAATCTTTAATTTCCCCTTCATCATAGATGTATATACCGTCCCAATCATTATAACCTCCTGTGTTACCTTTAAATTCAGCACCGTTTGCTTCAAAATATCCGTTTGCTTGGATTTCATAATTACCGGTAAAAATAATTTGGGCACCCGGATTGAAATATATACTATTATCACTAGAAATAAAAATATCTTCATCAATTTCATACGAACCTTCAGATACTTCAAATACCGAAACTATACAATCCTCACCAGCAGCATCCAATGCATCAGGAATTGACGTGTAACGCAGACCCGGATCATTAACAGGACTATAGTAAGGATTTATGCCGTAATATTCGCTTACTTCTCCATAGTCATAATATTCCATGTTCTCAGGATCAGTTCCAACCCAATCTCCATCTGGACAAGAGTCCCGATGGTGTTTATATATACCCCATTCACCCCATTTTGAAATTACATATTCAGAACCCTCCAGTATTCGAGCAGAATGTGTTATTAGACCATTTAATTTATAAACACATATTTCGGCTTCAACACCATGTTCTGCTGTTGCGGATATTTTCTGGATTTGGGCAATAACATAGGATGCATAACCGGTAGGTGTTGAATATTCTTCATCTTCAAAAAAATATTTCGCTTCAAAAGCACGCCATTTTTTCAAATCATTTGGTTTACCGTGTCTCCAGATATAGTCCTCATCCCACACACCGTAACCCTGCATATTATGCCATGCAAAAAAGTGGCAGTTGAATTTTCCATGTTCAGGTATTGGAGCTTCGATCACTTCAACATTAGGATAATCATTTTCCATAACAAAATTTATCCAGTTTATTCTACCTTGAGATAGTTCATCCCCACTTTGTCCTGAAATATTCTTACCATTTGGTGTTTTATTAACGTCGCTCTGAGAGAATACTGTTGTATAATTAAAAAACAGAGCGATTAACGCAAAAATATAAATTATATTTTTCATTTCTTCACCCCAATAGGTTAATTTTTAATATAATTAATCGCAATATTTTTTATTTCTTTAATTGAATTTTCCCCTAAAGCTCTTATTCGAAAGTGTGACAAAGATTCATTAATTTCGCTGTTATTGTTTTTTAAAGTTGTAAAACTTATTGAACCTGATTTTTGTAGATATTTTGCCAATGCATAACTAATAAAATTCTTTGAAAAAATGTCATAGATAATTTCACCGCTATTATAGTTATAGTTATCCATTTGGTCGTTTTTCTGTAAAAGCGCCCTTATAGCTATTTTTTCTGACCCTTTTAATTGGTTTAAAATTTCCTCTTGTGCCAAGAAAAGAGATATACAATCGAATCTGAAAGCTGCATAGTACTTTTCCACAATTGTAGATTTTGTTGCAATAATATCCGGTTGTATGTTCTGGTAAGCATTTAGAATTACCACTCCGGCATCTTCCCTACTGCTAAAAAATTCTACAAAACCATTAAATGATTTAATAATGTAGGGGAAAATTAAAGATATATCCTCTACAAGATAAATGTCAATAAGGTATGGAAAATTCATACATCTCTCAAGAAGTTCTTGTGTTGATATAGATTTTAAAGAATCTTCAGGTATCTGGTAAGCAATTATCCGTTCTTTTTTTGACATTACATTTGTAGACTGCTGAGCTTCTGTAATTCCGTAACTCAGTATGGAAAAACTGAGTGCAAGCAGTTTTATAAGTAAACGGTCAAATTTCATTGTATATTCCTCCTTGTATTATCAATACTCTCTACAGATTCTTAATCCTACACCATAACGTCTATTATATTCTGCGAATACCCTAGCGCCCGCTGCAGTTAAAGTCCGTTTCCAATCATCCGAATCAGAACAACTTCCGCCTTCAGAATAATATACTTTAACTGATTTGTCATTTAGAAGAATTTTTAGAGGATCTGCCAGTTCAAAAGCGTTACCAACCATGTTATAGCATCCGTCTTGCGATTTCCCTTCCGGAAGAATATTAACCGGTAATAATTCAGGAAAACCAAATGAAATAAAATGCATGTATTCATCCACAAATTCGTTGCTCCATGGGTATTTATATCCCGGGTCGGGTCCTTTTGCAGCTCTCTCCCATTGTGCGGTTTTCGGGATACTATACGTGATACCTGTTTTTTCACTTAGCCAGTTGCAGTATGCTTCCGACTCGTAAAAACTTATGCCGTGAACGGGTGTATCCTCGTAGTGGGAATAGGGGTCATCGAGCCAAGGCGGCTCGCTTGAACCCCAATACATTGGTCCCGTCCAACCGCTGTCAATCTTTGTATTCCATCCGTCTTCCGACCACAAGGAAGCATTTTCGTACCCCCCTTCTTTTACGAACTGGTAATATTCCATATTAGTCAATTCATATTTCGCAATGCGGTAAGGTTCAATAGTTACAAAATCATTGATGTTTGTTGTCTCTCTCCAATCGGGAGCCCAGCTCGGACCAACCAAAACGGTCAAATGCCTGTTGATTAAAATCGTTTCAGGGGCAAATTCATATTCCGGGTCAGGTTTAGAGACGCTTACGGTTACGGAACTTGAAACGGTATCCTGCCCATCGCTGACTCTGCACGATACAATGTAATCCCCCGGAAAAGGCGGAGGAGTATATATAATGTCATACTTGTATTGCTTACCCAATATTCCTTCATCAGCACTGAAAGTAAAAGTCAAATCGTCCATGTCTTTATCGTATGCTCTAACGGTAACAAGCATGGAATCTGCAAAGCCGTTTTCTAATATGTCAACAACCGAAGGAATCGCTCTTATGCTTACTATTCGAGGAGCATTATTCTCCGGTTCCGGCTCCGGCTCAGGTTCGGTAACCGATTCTTTTTTACAAAAGAAAAAGCACAGGAACGTCATTAATACAAAAATGAAAATCTTGTTCATCTTTTTCTTCCTAATTGTATCAATATTCTCTACAGATTCTTAATCCTACACCATAACGTCTATCATATATTGCGAATACCCGAGCGCTCGTTGTAGCCGTATTAAGTTTCTCCCAATCGGGATCAGAACCATAACCTACAGAATAATATACTTTAATTAATTTGTCATTTAGAAGAATTTTTAGAGGATCTGCCAGTTCAAAGGCGTTACCAACCATGTTATAGCAACCGTCCTGCGATTTTCCTTCCGGAAGAATATTAACCGGTAATAATTCAGGCCTATCATTTAAAGTAAAATGCATATACTCATCTACAAATTCGTTTCCCCATGGATATTTGTATCCAGGGTCGGGTCCTTTTGCAGCACGCTGCCATTGGGCGCTTTTCGGAATAGAATATTTAATTCCTGTTTTTTCACTTAGCCAGTTGCAGTATGCTTCCGACTCGTAAAAACTTATGCCGTGGACAGGTGTATCCTCGTAGTGGGAGTAAGGATCATCGATCCATGGCGGCTCGCTTGAACCCCAATACATTGGTCCCGTCCAGCCGCTGTCAATCTTTGTGTTCCATCCGGCTCCCGACCACCAGGAAGCATTATCGTACCCCCCTTCTTTTACGAACTGGTAATATTCCATATTAGTCAATTCATATTTCGCAATGCGGTAAGGTTCAATAGTTACAAAATCATTGATGTCCGTTGTCTCTCTCCAATCGGGAGCCCAGCTTGGTCCGACTAAAACGGTCAAATGCCTGTTGATTAAAATCGTTTCAGGTGCAAATTCATATTCCGGGTCAGGCTGCGAGACGCTTACGGTTACAGACCTTCCAACGGTATCCTGTCCATCGCTGACTCTGCACGATACAATGTAATCCCCCGGAAACGGAGGGGGCGTGTAGATAATATCATACCTTGATTGATTACCTAATATTCCTTCTTCAGCGCTGAACGTAAAAGTCAAATCATCCATATCTTTGTCATACGCTCTCACGGTAACAAGAACCGAATCCGCCGATCCGTTTTCGACTGCTTCAACAACCGACGGAATCGCCCTTATGCTTACTATTCGAGGAGCATTATTCTCCGGTTCCGGCTCCGGCTCAGGTTCGGTAACCGATTCTTTTTTACAAAAGAAAAAGCACAGGAACATCATTAATACAAAAATTAAAATCTTTTGCATTACTATTGTCTCTTACACAATCGAGTTTCAATCAGTTTTTTGGAGTTAATACTCTAACATTACTATTTATTATTGTAATTTCTTTAAAACGGAAAATCAAGGCAATTTTCAACAGTCGTTTGATCATGCGGTATATGTATCTATACCGCGAGACTCAGCAGGAGGATCATCGAGATAATTACTACCAGCGTGAATTGTCGTTTCATCTGCCGTCATATAGAGAAGTGTAAGTTAATTTGCCTTATACAACAACATAATAAAATAAATTGCAAAATGCAAAGGAATAAATCATTAAATTTATCGAGCTTTTTTATAATTTAAAAAATTAACAAAAATTATTTAAATTATTAATTGCAAATATCGTGCCATAATTATTTTTATTTTATTCGGTAAAAAAAGTGAAAATTATAGTGAAATATTTTGCACTATTGGGAAAATTTTCTGAGCATTGTATTATCTTAACAGTGAAATATTTTGCATTGCCTAAAAATACGTAAATGATTATTAATATATATTATATATTTTTAAAAATTTTTTAAACAGTGAATAATCAAGAACAATGAAAAATATTGCACTATAACATCGGGGTCAGGTCTTGCATCCAGCTCAGTGGGAAAATTATAATATTTTCTGCCGGAGGTGGATCTTTAGACAAGACATAATCCCAATTATGCAAAAAATGGAATAGTTGTGGGGAGTCAATGGCTTGTTTTTGCATTTAATTGTCTACAATAGGTATGAGGGGAAAGTATTTAATTAACGCAGGCTAAAGCCTGCGGCTACCGGTTATGTTTTATTTTGCTGGAGCATGTTTTAAACATGGTCTGAAACTTTCAGGTTCAAGTTACAAACTTGAACCAGCAATAGGAGACGCATCGCCATGCGTCTCTACGGACGGATAAAATTTTCCGTTGCTTCGGAACTAGGTTTTGCATCCCGCTCAGCGGGGCGTGGCAATACCTGCAACAATTAGAGAAATATAAATCATCAATACGCAGATTATTAAAAAAATTAAAAATGTAGTGCCAAGAGAATTTTTACGCCTCATAAGTGCTTGTTATTACTAAATAAATATTTTTCAACTGTAAAATATCAGTGTGAATATTTCCGTCAAAGACCGGTACATCTGCGGTGGAAATGCACGCATCTGCATTCTGCTATTTCTTTGTCCTGAATATTCGGGATCTTTAGAAGCGTAAAGACATATACATATTTTCCTCATACATTCGTTTTTGTCCCGAATAATCGGGATTATAAACTTTTTACTTTTGAGATTTTACTTTTGAAATGTATATCCATAAAAAAAGGCAAGAAAGTATAACAGCCGTATTTCTCTTAATACTCAGGCTTTTTTTGTGGTTTTTGGGGCATCGGAACTCTATCACATAAGTGACGGCTCATGCCGTAGAGTGCGGACTTTAGTTTAGTTAATAATTGCGATCGCTGCCCGGATGTATATACTCGAAAAATACGGATGATTTTCACTTGTTACCGCCGGGAGCAAAACGGCAGGAGAAGTATGCGAATACACGCCGTAAATAGAAGAATAATTGAAGAGATAAGATCAGGCAGTATCCAGTACCATTTGCGGTAGTATTTTTTAAAATACCTGCCGAAAGCCCGGTGCGAAGAAAAGATCATACGTACCGGCTTGCGGCGGACGCTGTGACCGGCATAATGCGTTATTTTTGCATCTGCAAGAAAATATGCCGTTTTTCCGGCTTCAAGGAAACGCCTGCACCAGTCCACGTCGTTGAAAAACATCCGGAATTGTTCATCCATGTAACCTACTTTTTCAACGTCCGACTTGCGAATTAGAAGGCATGCTCCCATCGGCTGCTGAACAGTGCGCGAAGTCTTATGATCGAACCAGCCCATTTTCCAGCCGTTAAAAATGCGGCTTTTTGGAAAGAGAACGCTCAGACCGGATACATTAAAAAACAGGGAAAGATGGGTCGGGAAATTTCTGCATGAAGGCAGTATGGACCCGGAAGCGGTTAGCTGCTGCGGAGCTACAATCCCAACGTCGGGATTCTCCCGTAAAAATGACACCATCCGAAGAAAAAATCCGGGATGTATAACGGTATCGGGATTTAAAAGGAGTATAAATTCTCCGTTCGAGGCGGCTATTCCCTGGTTAATTGCCCGTGCGAATCCCAGGTTGAATAGATTTTTAATAATGCGAAAATCGTGTGAGCATTTTTCCCTGAACCCGTGTGCAACAGGTAATGTGTTGTCGGTCGAAGCGTTATCTATAAGAATAATTTCAGCGGAAAACTCATTTAAATCCGCAGTAACCGATTCCAGGCAGCCGCCGATAGTTTCTTCGTTTTCGAAAGTAACAATTATGCAGGATATATCAGGCATGTTTTACAGGATAACAAGGTCTCTTTGTACTTCTGTCAATACCATTGCACCGGACTGTCCAATACTGACAACGTCTTCAATGCGAACGCCGCCGAAATCCGGAATATATATTCCGGGTTCTATCGTAAACACATTGCCTTCTTCGACAGGTTCTGCATTCGCTGCGGAAATTTTAGGCAGTGTATGTACCGATAAACCGACTCCATGCCCTGCCGAATGACCAAAATACTGTCCAAAACCCTTCCGGTTTATAATATTTCGTGCCGCTGCGTCTATTGCATTAGCCGCTATTCCCGGCTGTATCGTTTCTATGGCTTGTTCCAGTGCTTTATTAACAACACTGTGTATGTGCAACATGTATTCGGGAGGATTACCCAGAAAAAGCACCCGGGAAAAATCTGCATGATACCCTTTATATACGGCTCCGAAATCGAGCTGAATCACGTCGCCCGTTC
>Ga0111191_1073_pt1 | contig 10826 bp, 9 predicted proteins | sample DeeMarSWOR324_28_FD_80363 | JGI IMG/M metagenome (GOLD analysis project Ga0111191, IMG submission 80363) | bacterium SM23_31 | reverse complement strand
GGTAGGCAATAAATAATATACATTTTTTTATCTTGTATGTCAACAAAAACCTGTCTTTGAGGTATTATTAAAGTAAAGCAGAAATAAAAATGCCGGCATAGAGTGCCCGCTGCTATACCGGCATACTGAAAAGTTACTACACCTTTTTAGATAGGCAAAAGTAAATATAACTTTTTTTATCGTGTATGTCAAGGAAAATTTTTCTTTGAGGTATTATAATAATAAGCAGAAATAAAAATGCCGGCATAGGGTAGGCAATAAATAATATACATTTTTTTATCTTGTATGTCAACAAAAACCTGTCTTTGAGGTATTATTAAAGTAAAGCAGAAATAAAAATGCCGGCATAGAGTTCCTGCTCACTATACCGGCAATGCACAGCGAACCTTTTTAGGTAGGCTAAATTTAATATACCTTTTTTTATCGTGTATGTCAATATAAATTTTCTATGCCGCACAACATGATGAACGAAATAGAGCAATTTTCCTTAAAATAGGGTATTATACAATTTTATACTTGAATAATAATTTTGCACCAGTGCCTATTCTACTGCGTTGTACAACCATTTTTACAATACGGCATTGTTGCTGTTTGCGGGTGCTGTGTAACAAATTATAATATTTTTCGCTTTTCATTAAATAAGAAAAAAACAATATTTTTAACGAAATCACCCAAGAGGTATACCAAACTATCCTTACCTAAAAAAAGTTTCAAAATCGAACGAAAAAATATCTTGAGTGAACACACCTTTTTCCGTTTATTAATACTACCACTGATGTCTTATTTTTATATGTAAAATTTTTTGCAAAATTTTTTAGGGAATTCCGCAGGAACATTGAGTATTGTGAACAACAGATGCCCACAATTGGCAAAGCTTTAATGTTAAAAACTAAATTACTATTGTTGTATGAACCACTCCATCTTAACTTATGACGTAAATCTGTCCAACTTTTTCCGAACCGCTACGGAATATTAATTCATGCTTGCTTTTTATTTTTCTACGGACCGCAAAAAATCGCTTTTTAATTTTTTCCAGCATTCCATTTTTTCTTCTGGTGTCCCACTGCATTCAAACATAAACGGTCCCTGATAGCCGGCAGATACAAGATTCCCGATAACAGCATTCCAGTTCATGATCCCCTGTCCGGGCAGCCAGTGCCTTTCATCTTCGCCGTCATAATCGGAAATGTGCAGTGTAGTTATATGGGAACCGACCGTTTCAATAAAATCTTCCGTTTTTTCAAACAGCAAATGATTCACATCACAACAGACCTCAACATCATAGTTTCCTTCTAAAAGTGCCAAAATTTCTTTGCTGTCATGTCCGATACATGTCCGTGGGAGACACTCTACCGTAAGCTGTGCGTCATACTTGCCTGCTTCATTAGCAAGAATCCCGAGTGATTCCTTACTTGCTTCGAAACGAGCAGCCCGCTCATCATCAGGCACCGGCTCAAAACTGCCGTGAATAACCAGTTTTTCCGGTTTTAAATACTTGCATATCGTAAATAATTCTCTATGTTTGTCAATAATATCCGCTCTTTTTGTTTCATCGGGTTCTGAAATGTCCCAGCTCCGCCCATATGGTATATGGATCGACCATATTTCTATTCCTGCTGTCGATGCTTTTTCGTAAATTGATTTACACGTTTCATAGGTCTCTTCAGGATTTTCAGTTACATTCAATCCCCGCAGTCCCATTTCTATACAATCAAATCCGGCCTGTTTCAGTTTCACAAAATCTTCAACTTCATAATTCTGCAGCTCACTAACCGAAGTACCGATTTTCCAGTTGTTCACATCCTCAGGTCGGTGCTGTTTCTGAGTAAAACTATATGCAAAGAAGAAAATTAACAGTGATAATACAAAAATTACAACGACGCGATTAAAATTTTGCATGTCTCCTCCCGTATGGCTAATTGTACATTGTTTAAGAAGTTAACTTAGAGCAATCTGTACGTCGTCAGAACAATTCGTACATTTTGAAATCACCAGCTAAACACTTTTATCTTCACACCTCTCCGCCAGAGGCGGATCTGCCTCAGGCTGAAAAATTCTCCCATTCATATTTGACTCGCTCCATGAGCTTTTTGAAGCGGTTCTATTATGGATTTTCTTAATATACATAGATTGCTCGTGAAAAAGACGGGAGAATTTATAACCTAATTAATTTATAAATCCTCATTCTGTTATGATGAATTTATTTTAGCATCTAACAAAAAGAATCTGAAACAAGTTCAGAATGACAGGCAGTAGTAATTTCTATATTAAATATTGAGAGTCTACCCAATTACTTCTTTAAAAATCCTGTAGAAATTCGATCCCATGATTTTTTCAATATCGCCGGTCTTGTATCTTCGTTTTTCGAGTCCCGCCCATACAGTCTCCATGCGCCGCGGTCCGTTCAATTCAGAAATAAAAAACGGCCAGTCAATTTTGTCTTGATCCGAACCTGTAAAAATGCCTTTAGTGCTTTTCCCGACCATTTCCTTCTCAAGCCTCTTTCTTTCTTCTTCAGTGTCGGGGATATGTTTGTGTTCACGGTCGCTTGAAATACCCACATGATCGATCCCGGCAACTTTTACTGCATGGTCTATATGATTCAAGTAATCTTCGAGAGTGTTGCGTTCTTTTGGACCGAGAAATGGATTAATCTGGTACATACCTATCACACCGCCTTTATCCGCAAGCGCTCTCATATTTTCATCGGTTGTGTTTCTCGGATGCTCATAGACTGCTTTGCATCCTGAATGTCCGACGATGACTGTTTGTTTCGAGAATTTTATTCCGTCCGCCATGGTCGCCATGCTCGCATGTGAAAGGTCAACGAGTATATTAAGGCTGTTCATCCTGTCTATCACTTTCAGTCCGAATTCAGACAGACCGGAATTAGTCCTGTCCATACATCCGTCGCCAACCAGATTTCTGGTGTTATAAGTTAGCTGAATACTGGTGATACCCAGGTTTTTAAAAAAGTCAATCCTGTCAAGGTCGAACCCAATCGGAGTCACATTCTGAAAATAATACATCAATGCAAGACGCCCTTCTTTTTTTGCCTTTTCAATATCCGCAACACTTGAGGCTTTCATAAGATAATCACTGTTTGTTCTTATATACTTTTCATATTGCGCGTAGGTGTCGATTATTATTTGGTATGCAGTATCCGGCGGCAAAGGGCTGCCCAGAGAGATCCTCACAACATTAGTGCCGCTGTCCAGCACTTCGGCAATCAGGCTCATGGGGTAGTCCACCCTTATCTCACCCATACCGTCGATTATTATCGGTCTGCGTTCCTGTACATTAATATTTCTCATTCCATTTACGCCGAGTGCAGCGGCGGGAACAGCAAAAGATGCTGTCTTTAAGAAATTTCGTCTATACATAGCTTTTTCCTGATTTTATAATAGTTCCTATTTTTTTTAAATTACACCTCTCCGCCAGAGGCGGATCTGCCTCAGGCTGAAAAATTCTCCCATTCATATTTGACCCGCTTCATGAGCTTTTTGAAGCAGTTCTCGCGCGGATGTTTTCGAGAAGTGAATCGTATTAGTAATAGAAAAAATGGTCTAAAACTGTTTGACTCTTATTTGCGCAGAGAAAAAACACATCAAGAAGAAAGATCACACAATAGTTTAATACACATCAGAGCGAATATAAGCAGAACAGACCAGGCAAAAATTTTCCAACTACGCTTTGTCACTTTTGAGGGTCCAAAGTCCCAAATATCGGGATTTGTTCCGATATCGATTGGAAGTTCAGAAATTATAAATTTTGCGTCTTTTGCCGCTTTTTCAGGAACAAGCACCGAATACCAAATCCCGGGACCCATAGTGGGCTGTAAAGACATTGCTAATTTTATACCGCTCAAAGATTCTTCCTGTGTGTAAAATGGAATCCCCTTCTCCTGAAGGACATTTGTAACCATATCAAGCTCAAATATTTTTCCGGTCTTGAATATTACAACTGGTTCTGTTGTGTAATCATCTGAATTCATATATTTATACCTTAGCAATCAATTTGACGTACGTCATCAGAACCATTAGGATACCTTCCTATTACTTTGTCATAACTCAAAATTCTCCCATTTGACTTTGCCTGCCCCTATGGGGACTCTTTCTATGAGGTTTTGGAAGGGGGCTCAGACAAGCTTCATAAGAATTTTTATGGGAGATTGTTTATCCTATCATTATTCTAACCTTAGTTTTTGTTGCTGAAATACAAAATGGTCAAGTTACTATGTAAACAGATTTATTTCTTGTCCTTAAACTCTGTATACCAGTTTTGCACTACAATTATATTTGATTTATTTCCTCCAACAGGCTGCATAACTACAAAACGCCGGGTTAGTCAAAATCAAGCTTTTTAAACTCTAACGAACTGTAACATTTTCGCCTGCACGGATTCTAAAATTGAATCCCGGATAAAATTACTCGCATTCAGAATTTCAATGCCAATTAGTTCGCCTTTATCATTCAACTCAGCAGTGATATTTGGACTCAGTTCAATACTCCCGCCTTCTAATTCATCAGAAAGCGATAGATGCAGGATATCTTCTTTTTCAAAATATACCATTTTTGTCTTATTCATGAATGAACTTCCCCGTTTTAAGCCGAAAGTTAATCTGTTGGCGAGTTGTAACATGGATGGTTACTGGCGGTATTGAATTTTTATCCGCTTCATAGGGTATCATAACAGCTTGTTCTCATGGAGTCCAATAGCAACACGACGCCCTGTTACCGTATCAGAATATCGCTCTGGCGAATATTTAACGATATCCTCAACCTTAGCAAGGTCGAATCCACGTAATTTTGATTTGTACTTTAGATAATCTGTCCACTTGACGATCATGAATAGATTATACCTTCCTTCCCAATAATGTGATTGACTACCTTTCGTTTCATGCCGACACCCTCCGATCACACTTCTTTGCTCCACCGAACGGCTTGCGTATAAGCCGCCAAAAGGCTTACATGCACAAAACACTAAATTTTAATCAAAATATATTAAAGTTAATACGGTAAGATCAAAATCGTAAATAGTCAGAGTATTTTAAAAGTTCAATTAAAACGTTAAGAAATATTTTTCCTATCTGCAAGCGTTTTTTACCTCCTTCTTTGTTTTGGAATTTTTGCCACGCATAGCTCACCTTTAGAATGAGTGTTGAGTATTGGAACGGCGGTAATAAATGGTTAAACGATGCACGGTCTGCCGTTGGGGCACGTGTGGGGCAAAGCAAAAACTGGAGAATAACGACTGGTATAATCCTCCCAAGAGCTTTACCATACTGATCTTAACTAGAGCATCAGCCTATAAATAATTTAAAACATTGTACCGGTGTTAGTTGCCGAAATTTTAAGTAACAATAAAATTCCTACTATACTGCTAAATTAGTCTAAAAAATAAAAACAAAATAGAGATAGTTGATTATTATATTCTACTTGATTTTTTAATCTGTTTCGGTTATATTGTACTAACAATTGTACTTATTATCATGTCTAAGGAGTCGTATATGAAATTTATCAACATAAGAGAATTAAGTCGCTCACCGTCAAAATATGTGAAATTAGCCAATGAAAAAGATGATATCGTCATTACCAGAAACGGTCACCCTTATGCACTTTTATTAAAAATTGATGATGACGAACTTGAAGATTTTATATTAGCCAAGCATTTTGATTTAGAAAATGATTTTGAGACCGCAAAACAAGAACATCTTTCAGGAAAGACAACTAATATTCATGATATGATTAATAATATAGAAAACCGATGAAATTTCAAATTGAATTCACGACCAGAGCTGTAAAAGATTTAAAGGCATTTCCTATTGATGTTCAAAAATCAATTCTCGAAAAAACCATACCACTCGAATCCAATCCTTTTTCGCACAAGAAGACTGTGAAAAAAATAAAAGGTATAAAATTTCCTTGTTTCAGACTTCGAATTGATTTGAAAAAAGATACATTTAGACTGTTTTATGGCATAGATAAAAATATTATTTATGTTCTCAGAATCGTCTCCAAAAAGGATGCTGAAAAAATCTTAAGGAATATTAGAAATATCGATTTTCCACCGGAACTTTAATAGTCTCAACGAAGTTAGCTTCCCCAAAACGAAATTGCTTTAATTTCCTTCAAAACAAAATATGATGACATATTTCAAGACAACTAACTATAGCTTATAAAGATCAGATATAAGAACATATATACAGCAAATACAGCTTTATAATAGTACGGCTTGTAGTTCGGGTATATCTTCTCCCTCGTAAATTTCCTGCCATGCATAGCGCAACTCTAGAATGAGTGTTGGATATCGGAACAGCGGTAATAAATGGTTGAGCGATGCACGGATTGCCGATAGGGCGGGTGAGGGGGGAGAAAAAAGTGCAAAACTATTACTGGTATAAGCTGATTTCACAGCAGGAGACTTACATGATTTACTGCGCAGAACCTAAACTAAAACCACTCTGAACACAAAAAAACCCATCGGCTGTAAAATTCAGCTTATACCATGGTTAGCCATAAAAATTAAATAGTTTTAAATCAAAATTTATCTTAGTTTTCCTATAATGAAATCTTTTAGAACTTCATACATAAATTTCATGGCTAAACGATCATTTTGATTGGAAATAAGTCTATCAAATTCAATCAAATTATAATTTGCAGGGGACAGGTCATTTTTGCGATTGCACAGGCTTTGTGTAAACGACCTCGCCCCCGATAACTGTCATTTCCGGTTCGATCTTCCAGATATCCTCAGCCGGGATGGTCATGTAATCAACAGGAATGACCACAAAATCAGCAAGCTTCCCTACTTCGATAGATCCCAGGATGTCTTCCGCATGCATAACGTAGGCACCACCCATTGTTGCAGCACGCAGAGCCTCTTCTCTTGTCATAGCCTGTTCCGGGATCCAGCCACCCGGAGGATTATTTTCCCTGTCCTGTCTGGTTACCGCAGCATGCAAGGTGTAAAACGGGTTGTATGGAGATACAGAATAATCTGTCCCTGTTGCAACCACGACACCAAGATCCAATAAATCACTCCAAATATATGCATACTTTAAACGTTCAGGCCCCATCCTGGATTCAGCAAAGTGCATATCCTCAGTAGCGTGCAGTGGCTGCATTGAAGCAACAATTCCCAGCTTGGCAAGTCTGGGTATGTCATCAGGAGTAAGCATTTGACAATGCTCAAGAGCGAACCTGGCATCTTTACCATCTATCCCGGTTGCATTCAGAGCTCTTTCGTAGGCGTTAATTGCGATCCGGTTTGCACCGTCACCAATGCAATGTATCCTCATATTGAAACCAATTTTCAGCAACTCGGTCGCAGATTGAGCTATTTGGTCTTCACTTTGTCTGGGTTCTCCATAAAAACCCGGATAGTCGCTGTACTCCTCAAGGAAAAGCGCACCCCTTGACCCTAATGCACCATCTGCAAAAGCCTTGACTGATTGGACGAAGTATTTGTTATCATGGTTTAACGGTTTGCCCAGTCTCTTTGCTGCATTCTCATTAACCATCTCATTTATCCTTATCCTGAGCAAACCCACCTCGTAAAGTTTTATTCGTCTTTGAACTTCATCATAGCCGGTCATGCTGGCGCCATGGATAGTCGTGAGTCCGCTGGCAACCGCCAATTGAGTCCCTTCTACGAGGTTGCGACTTGTTTCATAATCGGTCGTTGGAGGTAAGGACGGAATAAGTCTGGATAATTGTGACGGCGCCCTTTCTACGAATTCGCCTGTGGGCTCGCCGTTCTTGTCCTTCTTAATATGACCGCCGGAAGGATCGGGGGTGTCGCGGGTAATGCCGGCAAGTTCCAGAGCTTTGCTATTGGCGCCGCTGCCATGCGTGTATCGGCTAATATAAACAGGATTATCAGGGGCTACGGCATCGATCAGCTCCTTACGGAATTCCGGCGGATCCCAAACATCGGACATCCAACCGCTTAATACTAACCACCGTGGCTCGGGCCCCGGCCGCATTCCTTCCCCGGTAGCTAAGCAGCGCTTTATCACTTCCTGCATTCGCTCTACAGAAGCCCACTCGCCGATTTCAGCCCTGATGTCCGGAGTTCGTGGATACAATTCTCTTTCTCCGTACCTGATGTGTACATGGGCGTCATGTAAACCGGGGATTACGGTTTTGCCTTCCAGGTCGAAAACAAAGGTAAGAGAACCAATATAAGCCTGAGCTCCGGCATCATCACCCACGTAAATGAACCGGCCATCTTTCACTGCAATGGCAGAAGCTGTGCTGAATTCTTCATCAACAGTATAGATGTTTCCATTGACGTATACTCTATCAGCTTCTTGAGCGTCACTAACCGCCGCCGATGCTAATATGAATGACACAAGCAGCACAAAAATAGAAAAAATACCAGACAATCTTTTCATTATATTCATCTTATCTGCTCCTTTCTTGATTTCTTAATATTATCCAAATCTTTCCTGTTTGCCAAACAAGCATCTCCTTCTTGTCTTTTTTTTCAGAAGCATACCTCCTTTTCACCACATATTCTAATAAATGGTTTATTCTTTGTAAAGCTATACATGAATACAAACGTGGCGAAAGAGTCAAAGAAATTAGAAAAAATAAACTGAAAACTATTATTTTCTTCATGCAATATACTTTATTATATCACTGTGCTACAATTTTAGAAGGCTAACTATGGTTTATCAGATCGTGTATAAAAACCTATATACAGCACATACAGATATATAACACACCACTGTGATAGTAAGAAAAAACCCGTCCCGCTTAGCGGGATAAATATCAATCTTGAATTACCTAATTAAAAGAAATCTCCACCATAAGGCGGCGACTCACCAATGAATAATACTATAATGTCCTCTGGCCTATAATTTTTTCGAATTTCTTCGTACATCAGATTTTCTACACCTTATTGTCTGCGATGTTTTGGTGGATTATTCTCTAATATAATCAACTATCAAATTCCTTCGATGACTCTAAAAGCCTCATTAATAGGCTCGCCAAGCAGAGGTATTCATACGCTTGATTGGGATCGTCAAGTACAATATTTTCGTGTGCTTTTCTATTTCTTATTGCAACTATGCCCTTAAAAAGAAACATGGTTCCCTTCTGTTCATCCTTCTCTTCTCTGGTACTATTCGCATTTATTTTGATAATAGGATTATCACCGCTGAAGGCATGATTCATTAATGAATCTCCACCATCATAAGTCCTTTGACCTTTTTGTTGCATCATTTCCTTTACTTTGGAAATAACTTTTTTTAGAGCTTCTACGACTGCTTGAGCATAATGCCCATCTTCAAATAATTTGGAACTCACTTCCTGCATGTCACTATGTATTTCATATCCTTTGGCACTTACGTTAAAAGAATCAAAAGAAAGCTTATTAACTGGTTTTTGAGGGCTCCGAGTGGATAAATGCTTTCTTCCTATTTTAAATCTTTCGTGTTTAACCAAGTCAAGATACCCATTTATATCGTTGACATTTTTAAATTTTAATATCCCATTACTAACCCTGAAGTTTAAAATATATTTTTCAAGTGTAATACCAACTCCTCCTGAATGTAAACCTGATTGAGCTTCCGAAATTAAAATACATAACCTTATTGCTTCTGCTTCAATTATTTTCAGTTCATTTATGAGTTCTTCTTTACTAACTACCGCATCACGGCTTTTATTTATATATCTATCATAAAAAATCCCGATTGCAGAAATAAAATTATCCAAATCTTTAGTCTTGCCTCGACAATGACTTATTCCTTCAATAGTGAGTTTAACCTCCCCATCTAATTTATAAGGAATTCCAGTGTATATTAAATCATCCCCGATCCCCTTGATTAATTCCTGCCAATCACCATGTTCATGGAATTTAAGCTCCAAATTTCTGTTACATGGCCACTCATTTTTAAATTTGAAGTGATTGTAAACGTCTTGGAGTATTTCTCTTTGTACTTCACTCAATTCCACTTATACCCCCTCCGTCGTTTCTAATGAAAAAATCTTATTCAGCATTGTCTCTATAAAATATTCGGGGTCAGATCTTGCATTATTACTTTTTCCGCCAGAGGCAGATTTTTAGACATGTTTCTCTTCAATTTTTTGAATTGCTCTGCTCACTGCAGTATAATATAAGTAGCTATATTATGCTATTTCTTTGAGGGTATAGCCATACTGAATGTGTGCGTAGTAAATCACATTACCTTTTGATTTCTTCTCCTTAACAACAATATGAAATATTTTCCCTATTTGCAAGTATTTTTTACTTATTCATTTACTTTTGGATTTTGCCATGCATAGCTCACCTTTAGAAAAAGGGTTGAGTATCGGAACAGCGGTAATAAAAGGTTAAACGATGCACGGTCTGCCTTTGGCACGTGTGAGGGTAAAAGCAAAAATTGGATAACGCCGCGGATCAGTGGCCGAGCGTAAGCGAGGTCCAACTGAATCCGCTTGTTAGGTTTTTATCTTTTATGGCTATTCACAGTTGACGTTCCATTTCATAAAAAGTCGCAAATTCCAATAGATCCTTGTTGCCACATATTTTTTCGATTTCTTTCTTTCTTTCAGCACCTAATTCTCCATTTTTCATCTGCTGTAGGAGATCTTTCGCTTCTGGTATCATTACAGTCTCAATCTTTCTGAATCCATGTTTGCTGTATGTGCGCAGCATCGGGGTACACATCTCTGATGACAACCAATAGTTATCCGGATAAGCAAAACATCTTACGCTTTTCCAAGCATTATTCTTTGCCCACTCTAGGATGGCATCGATGAGCTTATGGCTCAGTCCCTGTCCCTGATAATCCTTGTGCACAAAAAAACAAGTAATTC
>Ga0111191_1063_pt1 | contig 10859 bp, 10 predicted proteins | sample DeeMarSWOR324_28_FD_80363 | JGI IMG/M metagenome (GOLD analysis project Ga0111191, IMG submission 80363) | bacterium SM23_31 | reverse complement strand
TTTGCACGTGAGCATTTCATACACCACGACGCCAAAGGAGAAAATATCCGAACGGTTATCCGTTTCTTCACCGCGTATTTGTTCCGGCGACATATATGCCAGCGTGCCTACCGTGCTGGAGGGCTTGGTAAGTTTAAGCGCACCTTTTAGTTTCGCCAGCCCGAAGTCCATCACTTTGACCTGGTTTGCGGAGGTGATCATTATGTTTTCGGTTTTCACGTCACGGTGTACGATCCCCTTGTCGTGCGCCGCCTGCAAGGCATCACCGATCTGCACGGCGTAGTGAACCGCGTCTTTTAACTTGAGCGGGGCATCCTGCAGTTTTTTCCGAAGCGTAACGCCGTCGATATATTCCATGACAATAAATTCATAACCTTCGTGCTCCATGATGTCATGAACAACGCACACATTGGGATGATTGAGTGCGGAAGCGGCTCTTGCTTCCTGCAGGAAGCGGGCGCGCTCCGTCTCGCCGGCGGTGAGATGCTTCGGCAGGAACTTAAGCGCCACAATGCGGTCGAGCTTGGTATCCTGGGCTTTATACACTACGCCCATCCCCCCTTCCCCGATTTTTTTCACGATTTTATAATGGAGAATCGTTTCACCAATCATTTTATCAAACTCACTGAATAAGTTTTTATGCTTTGTATTTAAGTCACCGTTCGTCCCTTATGGGGCTTTCACGGCGAAGATTTTGTAATGTAATATTTTTCCCCAATCATTTTATTAATTCCTTTAAAATGTATGCATTCATATTGTTGGGATTCGATACATTACGAAAGCATTTGTAAGGGCGGTTCGCTAACTCCCCCTGCTATTCGACTAATAAACCAGTTACATTTTATCAGGAATGTTATTAAAACAAAGCTATTTTTTACAAATATTTATAATGTATATAACATAGATAGATAAATCAATATATTTTTACACTTCAAATGCAGAAATAAAGCAATATATAAAAACATATACAGCCATCCGATAAATGTACCGATTGTGAGACTAATGCATTATTATTAGGGACCAATTACCACAATAACTTTTCCGGGACCATGCACTCCAATGGTTAATGTCTGTTCTATATCTGCCGTGCGGCTTGGACCTGTAATAATATTAACACAGGGACTGCCTGCCGCTTCTTTCCCGTCTTTAACAAAGAACTCTCCCATACTGAAATAAATTTCGCTTTTTTTAACCACTGCAACATGTACAAACGGGAGCAGTGAGGCGGTTTTCGGCTGCCCTTTTTTCTGAACAAGCACCAAAGAACCGGTCTCTGCAATAGCTGCGTCACATCCCGTAAGCCCTATCTCCGCCTTTGTTTGCACCGTAATTTCATCTCTCCCGTAAATAACATTTTCTTTTTCCAAAATAGTTCCCAGATCATAAGGAAGGCTCTGCGGTTCCCAACTAAGAATAGATTTCCCATGAATAAGAGACCTGAGACGTTCCCTCACATTTTCCGGAGAATATTCGACATAACTATCCACCTCCAGGGCTTTCAGTTCTTCGATGAATCCAGACAAGAGTTCTTCTTCATTTAATGATGGATATTCGATTTTCTCCGCAAGATCCGGCTTTGCATTCGGAAGTATTACCGAACCCGCTGAGCGGAATTTTTTTATGCAAGAAATAATCTTACTTTTAGAATCGGTGAATCCGGGACTATTCATAACTTTTTTCCCTCTCAATCCACATGTCCTGGAATGATTTTCGGGCAGGTACTTTAAAATCCCGCACCTTTGTCCATCCATTTAGCAAATCCGTGGGAATCAACCAATTTGCGGGGAACCTTTTAATCCATCCGTCCCTGCCGATAAGTCTTAAAAACAGACTGCCAATATTTCTAATAAACTTATATAATCCGGGATATGCAGTAATTATCCCAAATCCCTTCATTCCTATTTTCAGTCCAAATGGTATTTTTTCTTTTATTGCATTTTTTCGTAAACTCAAAAGCATTTGAGGAATATCAAGCCTTACCGGGCAAACATCTTTGCAGGCACCGCAAAGTGAACTTGCATAAGGAAGGTCTTTCCATTCCAAAAGCCCTTTGAGACCCGGTGTTAGGACAGACCCGATAGGACCGGGATAAACATCGCCATAAGCATGACCGCCAATATTTTTATAAACAGGGCAAATGTTCAGGCAGGCGCCGCAGCGAATACACCCAAGAATTTCTGCCTGTTCACTTCCGAATATACCGGTTCTGCCGTTATCCAGCAGAATAACATGCACTTCCTCCGGTCCGACATTTTCTTCATCAACCTTTGGACCATGGATTAACGTAGTATATGAAGTAAGTTTCTGACCGGTAGCTGAGCGTGCCAATATTTTTAACATAAGGTCTAAGTCAGCAAGGGTGGGCACCAATTTTTCCAAACTCATAATCACAATGTGAATTTTTGGCAGTGTTGTAACCATGCGGGCATTTCCCTCGTTTGTTACAATGCAGATAGTCCCGGTTTCTACCACACCAAAATTTGCACCGGTAATTCCAATTTCTGCACTTAGAAACTCACTTCGCAGTTTTTCACGTGCATAACGAGCGAGCTCTTTGATGTCGTCGGTATAAGGAACATTAAGATGTCTGTGCATTATTTCTCCCACCCTGTGCCGGGTCATGTGCATAATCGGTGCAATAATGTGGGAAGGACGGTCATCCGCCAATTGTACTATGTATTCTCCCAGGTCTGTCTCAATAACCTGCAGCCCTGCTTTTATAAGGGCTTCGTTGAGATGAATTTCCTCTGAGACCATCGATTTAGACTTTGCAACTTTTTTAATCCCGCGTTTTTGTGCGATTTTGATTACAACCTCGCATGCATCCGTTCCTTTTTCTGCCCAGTGAACATTCACACCATTATCAATAAGTCTGTGTTCAAATTTCAAAAGGTTTTCATCAAGATTGTGCAAAATGTTTAATTTTGCCCTCCGAGCCATGTCCCTTATGAGGTCGGCATTCTCAAGAGAAGCGATTGATGCTTCCCTGCCTGAACTCAATTTAGTCGTAGCTTTGCTCAAGGCAATCTGAAGATCATTGTCATTTATAACGCTTTTAACACGTGCTGAAAATGTTGACATTATTGTAACCCTGCTTCTAAAACCTGTGCAATATGCCGAAGCTTAATGGTAGAGCCTTTTCGATGTAATCCTCCTTCGAGATGCATAAGACATCCCATGTCGCAGCTAACAACCATATCCGCTTTTGAGTTTTCTATATTTCTAATCTTTTTTTGCATAATCGATCCGGATATATCGGGATGTTTTGCCGCAAATGTACCACCAAAACCGCAGCATTCATCCTTTTCTTCAATAGTCATGATTTTTAGGTTCTCGATATTTTCGAGTAAAGATGCGGGTTGTTTTTTTATACCAAGCCCCCGGAGAAGATGGCATGATTGGTGGTATGCCGCTCTTGCATCTAATCGAGCACCGAGTTTTGATACTCCAAGAACATCCACAAGGAACTGAGTAAACTCATAACACCGCTTTGTTACAGCCGTTACTTCGGGTAAAAAATCAGTATCCTCTCGAAAAAGAATAGGATATTGGTGAATTATCATGTCTGTGCATGATCCTGAAGGAATAACTATTGGACCTTCCGTCTTTGATAATAGTTCTACTGTATACCGTGCTGCTTTTTTGGCATCTTTTTGGAAACCGGTGTTGTATGCCGGCTGACCACAACACGTTTGACGTAAAGGCACATTAACTTCTATACCCAAATGCTCAAGGACATTTACAACCGCCATTCCAACTTCCGGATAAAACTCATTTACCAGGCAAGTGTGGAAAAGCTGAATCTTTTGAGGTTTCTCACTCAATCAACTATACTCCTGTTGAAATTTTTATAATCCAGGTTTATACGGATTTGAAAATTACAAAAACAGTATTTAAAATATATTACTAAAGTAATTCGTTAGTTCATTTATTACAGTCATCGTTCTCTGTTGTTCACCGAAGCACTTGGGGAACATTAACAAAGTAGTTTTTGCATTACAAGTACCGGGGCACATAAAATAAGATAATACGTTATTAACTATGAAAAATTTTGCACTATACTCATTTTATCCTTACGATTTACTGTTCAGGAAATGAAGAATCCCGGAAATAAGCAGAGAACTAATATTTGCTAAGTCCTTAAATTACAATATATTTGCATCAATAACTTCTATTGCTGTCAAAAAAAATATTACGGTACAAACAGTGCAAAATTTTTCACTATCTCTCTATGTTATAGTACAATAAAATTTCCATTATCTGCACTGAATTTTCATTTCCAATCTCAACTTCACCTTAAAAATAAATCTGGCATATATTTTGCAATAATTTAATAGTGGAGATTTTGCTGTTTATTTTCCGGATACAACCGTTTTGTTTACATATACGTATTTCAATAAAGAATACGGATTTTTTGTTGTATTATCAATATTATTTTTAACATACAGAAAAAGAAGTACAAAAATAAACTCAATTTTACATTTTTTTTTAAACCTAAATAATTTTTTTTTAAAATATTATAAATTATTATTGATTTTTCAAAAATAATTTTTTATGTTAGTATGATTTATTAAATACATTGTCATACTGTATAGTAAAGAAGTGTGAAAATAAATTAAAAAGTTAGTCCGCAAATATTTTAATACCTGCTGAATCGCCGTGAGTTTTCTTGTTTTTTTATGTAATTTGTTCTGTTTTGCAGTATAATTTAAATGTATGTTTTTAAACAAGTATATGCGTTATTGGTGATGTAAGTGCATTAGATAACAGACATTTCGATTAAGAAAAAGGGGAATAGTTCTTATTCATTTATAGAAAACTCTGTACAAATTCCTGAATAATTTTTTTAATATTAACAGGTATAATATTTTATAGGAGGTCGAAAATGCCTAAAAAAAGCATTTTACTTGTAATGTTTATTATTTTATCCATGCTCTTTTTTACCACATGTTCAAGGGAAGAGAGAACACTTGACTTTGAAACAGAAATACAATACGATTTTGTATTTGTAATCAATATCGGCGGCCAGAACGAATTTGAAGGCGATTGCACCTATAACTTCATGGGTGGTCCGATTACTGAATTAAGTTTAGCCAAGGTAATTGAGCCCGATATAATTTTGTGGAGAGTTGTAACACCGGGATTTGATGGAATTGTTACTCCCTATGCTCACGATAGACTGTATTACCCGGATTACATCTGGATAGGCTATGATGAATGGGGCTATAGTATTTATGACGATGACCGGGAAAATTCCCAGCCGATTTTAGGAATTATGAGAACCCATTCAGCTGCAAGAAGGTTAAAACCCGGTACGCATTACCGCGCGACCGCAAAAAGATTGAATTTTCTTTTCCCCGAAAAGGGAATTGAAATCGCACAGAGAGATTTTCTATTTGTTAGATAGTGCGATTGAACTTATATAACTAAGTAATGTTTTTAAAGCGCCTCTTGAATGGGTAACACCATATTTACATTTGCGCTCAGTTATAATTGTTGTTAAAATATTTCAATAAGAAATTTGAGAAGCTCTGAAAAATTTTTTATTGTTTTCGTGATTTGAATAGTTGTTTGACCTTTTTGCGTGAGATTTTATAACGGTATTTTAATATTATTTTACAATACAATATTTATACAATAACACTATTTTCTTACAGATAATTCAATTTTTAATTCCTATTATTTTTCAGGAGGTTTTTATTATGCGCAGACTATTCATATTTAGCCTGATTGGCTCGTTATGTATAATGTTTGTAAGTGCGGGAAACGCGCAGGAGAGAAAAAACAGAATCGGAATTGTAGGAGGACATACTTACGGAACGCAATTAATGAATCCTGATCCTGCAAAGGCTCCAACAGCCAATATTGACGATACGCACGAATGGATATCCGGCTATTCATTTGGCATCAGATTCGAACGTCAAGTACGGGAGAATTTTATATTTACGCCTGAAATTATTTTTGCTTATACAGGAGATGGTTTTTATCACTTAAACTTAGAAAAAGCAAGTGATCCACCACCTTTTAATCAACGCTTTTCAGAATTTCACAATTATTTTATTATGGTTCCTTTAACTTATAAACTTGTTTTCAGAAACCTTGGTTTACCTTTTGAACCATATCTGATAGGGGGACCCGAATTAGGATTTTTGGTAAGATGTACACAAGAACCTTATGTTACCGTCGGTATAATGGATGTAAAGGATGCTCCAACGGATGCAAAGAAAGTGAACGCCATGAGAACCTCAACATGGGCATTAACCTTTGGAGGCGGATTCTCCTTTAATCTGCCGAATAGTCCATTATCAATGTTCGCTGATGTACGTTTTTCTCAGAGTTTCCAGAGTTATAATGATAACAACCATTCTTTAGATACAAAAGACATTAATTACAGGATTTTTTATTCCACGTTCGGAATAATATTTTGATTAATTTTTATAATAAAAAACTCCATTCCGGATCTTTCATTTATTGACATTTTCGTGTCGGGGTGGAGTTTTTTATTTAAATCGATTTTATATTACTTAACAAGCGAATTGACTTTGCCATTTATCGTGCTCACAATGAACGGAGCACCATCTACATTAATTTCACCGCGCATTTTCTGGAACCACCGCATGTTACGCCTGCTGGCGTTTTGATTTTTTAAAAAACAATATCAAAATCCGAATTAATCAATAAATACAATGATTTGTAAGCAAAACATCACTAAATCTAAGAGCCGTTTAGCCGGGATATCTAATAAAAAGAAAAGCTATGCTGCTCAACACAATATCATTTCTTTTTAAACAATTTAGTCCACTTTTTTTCTGCTTCTTCTTTTGATAATAATTTTTTTGTCTCAGTCCTTACTTCCGCATTATTACCTGACGGTGTGAAATAACCACAAAAGTTCGCCATTTTTTTATCTCTGACCCATTCCGCCTGCGGTTCACGGCATTCATGATTAGCGTTTTTATCATAAAATTTGCAGTTTAAGCATGAATGTAAAAAACTCTGACAATAGGAACAGGTGTCTAACCTGCCCGGTTTATCCGGTATATTTTCTTCTTTTTGGCAATTCCAGCATTTCATAGCTGTCCCTTTATTTAAATGTTGAGTATTACAAATTAAACAAAATGATCCCTACATTTTATATTCGGCTTTAATAATGTATTTTTACAATATTATTTGAAGGACTAATGCAAGAAAATCGATATCGATTAATTAAGTAAAGACTACTGTTCGAAATAAATGTTATAATAAAATACTGCTTTGGATAAATAATCCTGTTTTACCATATTGAAAGAAGACGTTTGAAGAGAATCCAAAGCGTTGTAAAAGAACCTGTTGAGATTTCAAGAGAGTTAATGATTTTTCTAATTGCGTAAATTTTCGGTACAGGTTTTCTTCTATAAGCTGGAAACGACTTTCAAACCGGGGTATCTGCCGGCTTAGTATTGTCGCTCGGTGCCGAATAGAAGAAATATTTGTCATAAAGAAAATTAGAAATCCACAGCGGAATTAGGATCTTGTACATTTTTAAAAATTTTTTTCATATTTCATCCACCCATAAAACAACGATTCATTTAACACGTCAATCTACATTAATAATATAGTAATTACTACCGAAATAATAAAGATGTTATGGTTTAAGTATCCCGGCAATTTCTGCGGATTCCTCTTATCCCTACGCACTAACTGTATCCAAGCTAAAAAGCCATTTTCACAGGAACTTTTAAGTAAAAAACAGTAATTCTCATTTCCCCTTAAATACCGCTTTTCCTTTTTTTTCGAGGAATGCAGCCATACCCGTTTTCATGTCCTCGGTGGCACAGGATAAACCAAACAGTTCAGCTTCCAACCGCAGTCCCTCGGCTTGAGAGACTTCCAAGCCGTGGTTTACAGCTTCGAGGCCGTATTTTATCGCAAGCGGAGCGTTTGCGATTATCTTTTGTGCGATTGTTTCGGCTGTGGGCATAAGTTCACGTTGTTCCACCACTTTATTGACCAGACCGATACGGTATGCTTCATCAGCAGTAATCATGTCTCCTGTGAGAATTAATTCGAGGGCTCTTCCTTTACCAACCAGACGGGGCAGCCGCTGTGTACCGCCGTAACCGGGGATAATACCCAGACCCACCTCAGGCTGACCGAATTTTGCGTTGTTTGAAGCAATTCTCATGCTGCATGCCATTGCCAGTTCGCAGCCGCCGCCGAGAGCAAAACCGTTAACCGCAGCAATTACCGGTTTGCCGAGATTCTCTATCAGTGAAAAAATATCCTGTCCGTGCTGTGAAAAAGCGGCGCCTGAATTGGCATTCAATTCTTTCAATTCATTAATATCCGCACCGGCAACAAAGAATTTTTCACCGCTGCCGGTCAGAATACCAACCCGCACGTCCGGATTGATTTTAAGCTGGGAGAATGCCGCCATAATATCCAGCATTGTCTGCGCATTAAGGGCATTTGCCTTGTCAGGACGGTTGACAGTTACTGTTGCAATTCTATCCTTGACATCGTATAAAAGGTTTTCAAATTCCATAACTCCTCCAATATTAAAATTATAAATTAACCGCTGAGAGCGCAGAGTTCACAGAGAATTTAGATTGATCTCCGGCAAAAGCGCATGGTATTCTTTCAATAGTATTATTTTTGCGTAAATGTTAGAAAATCTGTTAAAAAGTTTTATTCTCTCAAAGTACTTTTATTTACGCCTCAGCGGCTTTGCCACGAAGTTGTCGCTCTGCGGCGAGATATTTTTAAATTCATTATACTAATCTATATCGATCAGGTCTGTGTACGATTCCGGGCGGCGGTCGCGCAAGAACGGAAGCTGCCGCCGTGTTTTATCTATCTTATCAAGATCTATCTCAACAACGAGTAATTCATCTCCAGCCTCGCCTGCCATAGCAATAATTTCGCCGCAGGGGTCCGTTACAAAGCTCTTACCGAAATAATGTATTTTATCGTCGATACCGGCATGGTTTACGACGGCAATATATACCTGGTTTGCTACCGAAGCTGCCTGCATTTCAACTTCCCAGATATTTTTAAGTTCTGATAAGGATGTTGCGGTAGGCACAAAAATTATATCAGCGCCTTTGAGAGTAAGGATGCGTATCTGCTCGGGAAAATGCCGGTCATAACAGATTGCTATTCCAATTTTCACATTTCCAATGTCAAAAACCGGATAGTCGGTTTTCCCTTCCCAGTAATAATACTTTTCGTTATAGTTCGGAAGCTCGGCAATATGCATCATCTGTGATTTTCCAAGATATTTCCCGGATTTATCGATTACCGGCGAACAGTCGAAATATTGACCGGGTTCGCTTTTTTCGTACATATTGATGATTGCTGCAATAGAATGCTGCGCACATGCTTTTTGAAATGCCTCGACAAGCGGACCCGGAACCGGCTCAGCCCAGTCGAAATACTTTGATTGAGCGTGATACTGCGGGAAAAACCGGCAGAACGACATCTCCGGATAGCAGATAATATCCGCTCCTTGTTTTGATGCATCGGCTAAATATGCAATACCTTTTTCAATATTGGCTTTTCGATCTTCACCTGCATAAATCTGAGCTAAGGCTATTTTCATATTTGTAATACCTCCTGAGAAATTTTCAACCGCCCCGAGTACTAGGTGCAGAGACGCAAAAAATAATTATTACTGTTTATCGAGAGCTCTATTGGCAAGGGCGTCTGCCGCGGTATTTTGTTCCCGTGAAATCGAGAAGAATGAATATGCTTTAAACTGATGCAATTTTGTTAAAACCTTCTCCTTTAATACGCTCAATTTTTCATTTTTTGTTTTATATGCGCCGGTTATCTGCTTTATAAGCAATTCACTGTCGGAAAATATAGTTATTGATTCCGGGGCAAATTGTGCGGCAAGGTCGAGCCCGTACAGCAGTGCTTGATATTCTGCGACGTTGTTTGTTGCATTTCCGATTTTCCTTCCTTTTTCCAGCAGTGTGTTACCTTTATTATCCTTCAAGACACAGCCGACCGCAGCAGGACCCGGATTGCCCCGTGAAGCACCGTCTGTATATAAACTGAGGGCTTTGACTTTAGATTTTTTCCTTTCAGGCTGAATACCGAGAGCGTCCCGAACCTTTTGAAAAAACGTATCGATATCCTGCCTGGAAAGCTCCGGTTCGGACTCCAGCAGTTCCTTGATATTTAAGTGTTTATACAGTTTTTTCAACAGCGTGTAATCGTCCATTGTAAAATATATTTTATTAACAGTTTAGCAGTTTTTCATTCGAATTTTTTGACAGGACAAACAGGTTATTCTGTTCATCTTGTTAATCCCGTCTAAATTAGATTTTATTTCCGCCAGAATGCGGGATGGAACAGCACCAAGACGGTGAAGACTTCCAGGCGTCCGACGAGCATTAAAAAGGACAATAGAAGTTTACCCGGGACCGGAACAGCAGCATAATTGTCGGTCGGACCGACATCAGCCAATCCGGGACCTATATTCCCTATCGATGCCGCTACCGAGCCCATAGCGGTCATGAAATCGAGACCCATCATTGCCATTATAATTGTAGAAATTACAAATATTCCTACAAACAGCAGGAAAAAACTGAGGATTTTTGTAATTACCTCGGATGATACAGGATTGCCATTGAACCGTATCAGTATAACTGCATCCGGATGGATCACCTTTTTTAATTCTGCGAATCCGTACTTTATGAGCAGCATAATGCGTACAATTTTCATGCTTCCGCCCGTAGAACCTGCACATCCGCCTACAAACATCAAGGTAAAAAGTATGAACTGTGAAACTGCATTCCACTGCTCCCAATTTGCCGTACCGTAACCGGTCGTTGTACCTATAGACACAACTTGAAACGCTGCTTCTCTTGCCG
>Ga0111191_1062_pt1 | contig 10880 bp, 7 predicted proteins | sample DeeMarSWOR324_28_FD_80363 | JGI IMG/M metagenome (GOLD analysis project Ga0111191, IMG submission 80363) | bacterium SM23_31 | reverse complement strand
TCAAGCCTCGCCTTTTCGACATTTATTATTTTCCCGCGAAGAGGAAGGATCGCCTGAAACCGCCGGTCGCGCCCCTGCTTTGCAGAGCCCCCTGCCGAATCGCCCTCAACGAGGTAAAGCTCGCATTCTGCCGGATCCGTATATGTGCAATCCGCAAGTTTTCCCGGCAAACCGCTTCCTTCCAGGGCGCTCTTGCGGCGGGTTAATTCCCTTGCTTTTCTTGCTGCCTCTCTCGCACGTGCAGCGGTGAGACTTTTTTCAATAATTTTTCTGGCAACAGAGGGATTCTCTTCTAAAAATTCATTCAACTTTTCTCCCATGAGGGATTCTAAAATACCTTTTACTTCGCTGTTACCGAGTTTGGTCTTTGTCTGCCCTTCGAACTGCGGATTCGGAACACGCAGGCTGATAACAGCCGTCAGTCCCTCGCGAACGTCCTCTCCGGAAAGTGTATTTTTGTCGTTTTTAAACAGGTTATTCCTTAATACGTAATTATTAAGCGTGCGCGTCAGTGCAGTTTTAAAACCGGAAAGATGTGAACCGCCCTCTACCGTATTAATGTTATTAACATAGGTTAAAATATTTTCATTATAAGAATCGTTATAGTTAAGCGCAATATCAATCTCAATATTATCCCGCTTACCCGAAAGGCTTATTGCCGGATGCAGCGAGGTGCGGTTCTGGTCAATATATTTAACAAACTCCGCAATTCCTTTTTTCGAATAATACCTTGCATTTTCCCCTGACCGCTCGTCTTTCAATTCAATAAGAAGCCCTTTATTAAGGAACGCCAGTTCCAACAATCGCTGTGAAATGATTTCGTAACTGAAGATGATTCCGGAAAAGACGCTCGGGTCGGCGAGAAAAGTAGTTTTTGTCCCGACCTGTTTAGTCTTGCCAACCTCCTCCAGGTCAGCTTCCGGTACGCCTCTCCCGTACCTCTGCCTGTATATTTTCCCGTCACGATATACGTCAACCTCACACCATTCCGATAATGCATTCACCACGGATACGCCAACTCCATGCAATCCGCCAGAAACTTTATACGAGTGTTTATCGAACTTCCCGCCGGCATGAAGCATAGTCATAACAACTTCTAATGCGGGTCTTTTCTGAACAGGGTGTATATCAACGGGTATCCCCCTTCCGTTGTCCTGTACAGTAACGCTGTCATCTTTATGCAGTGTTACAGAAATCTTTGTGCAAAATCCCGCCATTGCCTCGTCAATACTATTGTCCATCACTTCATTGACAAGATGGTGCAGCCCTCGCTTCCCGGTGTCGCCTATGTACATCGCAGGTCGTTTACGAACTGCTTCAAGCCCCTTAAGAACCTGAATACTTTTAGCACTGTATTGTGCCGCTGCTGCTGACGCTGCCGTCACGTTTACCTCGCCCTTTGTTAAATAAAAATTATTTCCTTTACTACGTTCTTTTTTAGCTTCTTATTCAACCGCCTGATTATAGTATGTTTATAATGATGAAGCTCCTGTCTCCATGAACCATTTTCAACCTTAACAAACATCCGTCCGTGTTCAATACGTTCCGGTGTGCTGACTCCTGCAATTGTTTCCCCCACGGCATCATGCCATATAAGCATTGCCTGCTGCTGTTTTACACCATCCGAAATTCCAAGCTTGACAAAAAGTTTATTCATTATTTCGTCAAGTCTCTCCGGTTTTTTTATCGAAGTCTTCATCAGTTCTTTTTGATTTGCCCCCCCTTTACAAAATATTGCGAAAATTCCGATACCTGAAATCCTGCTTGCGAAAGGAGCGTTTCAGGCTTAATTTCGCTGTTTGCCGTGATAAAAAACTGACCGTAACTGCGTAATATATTTAAGAATGCCAGGATTCTTGTTCGATCAAGCAATGCGAACAGGTCATCCAACAGGATTACAGGCTGAATATCTTTATGTTCAGAGATATATTTGAGTTCAGCTGACTTCAAAGCAAGCAATATCGTTTTATGCTGCCCCTGCGAAGCGAATTTTCTTGCATCGTAACCGTTTAAGCAGAACTTTATATCATCCCGGTGCGGTCCGGTAAGCGTGGTCTTTCTACGCTTCTCATCATCACGGGAACACATCAGTTGGGTCCGGAAACTTTCCTCAATCCGATTCAGGTCCGGTATCGTCGACTGATACTCAACCGTCAGCTCCTCACGCCCCCCGCTAATTTCAGCATACATTTCACGGCATGCCGCAGAAAGCTTATCAATAGCCTCTAAACGGCGCTTAATCAGAAACGTACCATGCTGAACCAGTTTTATATCCCATGGTTCTAATGCCGCTAAATATTTCTGCCTCCCCGGAACGTACAAAAGAAGAAATTTATTCCGCTGCCTGATTACTCTCTTGTATGCCATTAAATTTTGCAGGTATTCACTGTCTACCATTGAAATGCAGATATCGAGAAACCTCCGCCGTTCCCGGGGCAACCCCTGAGAAATCTCCTGGCTCTCCGGTGACATAATTACGGCAGGGAACATGCCGATTAATCCCGAAATTTTCGGGATTCGTTCTCCCTCGAAAAATACCCGCTTTTTCTGGCCTATTTTCCAGGAAACATCTATAGACCTTTTTATGGCACTTCCTGTTTCAAAGAACCCGGACACGTGGAAACCGTCCGTTTCCCATCGCGCTATTTCACTGCTGCTGCTTTTTTTAAAACTGCGAAATACGGATAAATAGTAAATTGACTCAAGAAAATTTGTTTTACCCTCACCGTTATCGCCGAATAAAAGATTCCCTCCTCGATTAAACTCTACAGTGATATCCTCATAATTTCTAAAGTTCTTTAAAGACAGCTTTTGCAACAGCATAATTCAAGTGCAAATGTCGAATTTCGATTTTCGAATAAATAAAATTTGAGAACATTTATTGTTACAAGATACATTCTACATTTGCAAGTTATAGTTTATAATATTTCAATCTTTAAGTTTTATTGGCATAACAAGCATCAAAATGTCTTCATTTTCTTCCTGAGTAATGGGAAATACCAATGTCGCACTCACCGATGTATTAAAAGTAAAAATAACATTTTCAGAATCGAGGTGAGTCAGAATATCCAAAAGATAATTTGAGTTGAAACCGATCTCCATCTGCTCGCCGGTATATTCAGCTTCGATTATTTCTATTCCTTCGCCAAGGTCCATATCTTCAGAAGTAATGATTATTTTATCCGGTTCGAGGTTTATTTTTATTTGCTGAGTAATTTTATTAGCAAGTACGGAAATCGTTCTCAGTGATGAAATAAACTTTTCCCGGTCAATAATCAGTTTTTTGTGTTCATTTATAGGGATAACCTTGTCATAGTCGGGGTATTTACCCTCAATAAGTGTTGCGCTGATGGACGCACTTTCAAGATCAAAAACAATGTAATTCGCAGCAAATGATATTTTTATATCTTCGTCGCCTTCAATATTTTTCAACAATAAGTTCAGTGCTTTCACCGGAACAATTACGTCTTCAATAGGACTCTGGGCTTTAAAACTTTTATCAATAATCTTTACAAGCCTGTGCCCGTCAGTAGAAACAGCTTTATAATCGTTTTCGCCTACCTGAAAAAGAACCCCCATAAGCGCCGGGCGTAATTCATCAGTTGAGGTTGCAAAAACTGTCTTTTCTACGTAACGTTTAAGTTTTTTCTTATCAAAGGTAATTTCATATTTAACATCTATAGCGGGCAATTTCGGATAATTATTAGCATCTTCACCGAAAAACGAATACTTGTTCTTTGAAAATGTTAACACAATCCTGTTATTTTCATCCTTAACAATATTCAAAGGAATATCCGGAAGTTCCCGGACTACGTCAAATATCAAACGCCCCGGAATTGTAACACTACCTTCAGATTCAATAGTTGCCTGAACCTGTGTTTTGAGCGTAACTTCAAGGTCTGTTGTAGTTAAAGTTAATTGTCCGTTTCTTGCCTCAAAGAGGATATGACCGAGAATCGGAAGTGTGGTTTTTGTAGGAATTACACTTATAACTTTTTGCAATCCCGTTTTCAGTTCGGAACATGGAATGCTAAATTTCATATCATATCCTCCCGAATTTTAGCTGTTTTAATATTACATTAAAAAAGCCAGCCGTAAATATTTTTAAAAACGCCTATTTTCTTAAAAAATAGAAACCTAAACTTTTTAAATTAGCAAAATTTTGAACTATTTACAAGGAAAAAATAATGTAATTTTAATGCACTCTTCCATATGTATTACACGTTTTTCTAAATATCTTTAATATATCTTTAATTATAAGTTATTATTACTATTATTAGACCTGTGTACAACCGGACAACCGGATATTAAATAGAATAAGTATAGTGCTCTATGTTGTATATGAGAAGATTTAATTACAATATATATGTCAAAATATAGAAAAATAAAAATCGTTCACATCGTGTAAAAATGATTAAAGTATTATTAATAACGTGTTAAGAGTATGTGGAAAAAATGTGTATATAGGTAGAGAATGCCCGGGGTATTGTAAGTATTGTTAATATGCCATATTTATTAACATTACAATCCGGCTTATACACATTGTTTAAACCGGTTATTAAGACAACCGGTCTGTGTTTCCCACGACTTTTTTTAAGCTTGACTTTTTGTTAATATACTATTAATTTGAGAATTAAAACATTCGGATTAAAATGATACAAAAACTGTGAACTTAATTTGGATATTAGAAAAATAATCAGGCGTTTTTTATTGTTTTGAGATTGCTGCATTGCTTTGCTCATTGCAGCGGCATTGTGATTATCTTTCTTTTAGATTTTAATAATTAATCGTGGTTCAACGTATATTTTAAATTTAGATATTGTAATGCTTTTAACAATTCTTGGAAGCGGCAGCGGCGGTAATGCAGCAGTTATTCAAAAAGGTGAGCACTCAATACTTGTTGATATCGGTTTTTCTTACAGAGAATTGAGTAGAAGATTAAGATTATGTGGAATTTCTCCCGAAAGTATATCGTCTGTATTTATTACTCATGAGCATTTTGATCATATTAGGGGTATGAAAGAATTTTCAAGAAAACATTCTGTTTCAATTTATGTCAGCGAAGGTACATATGAAAATTTGTTTGATGAAGTAAAAGAAGTAGTTAAGGGGAAGGTCGGATCGTTCAAAACAGGTGAAAATATAGAATTGAATGGGATGAGTGTTAAAACGTTTCCGGTTCTACACGATGCAGCCGATCCGGCAGGATTTACATTTTCTTCAGGCTGCAAAAAAATTGGGTATGTAACTGATATCGGCTCTATCACTGATACGGTTGTAAGTTGTTTGGAAATGTCATCTCTCATTGTACTTGAGGCGAATCATGATATTGATATGCTCTGGAATGGAAGCTATCCCGAGTATCTAAAACAGCGTATTTCAGGCCCGCACGGACACTTATCAAATGATAACGCATTAGAATTATTACAGTGTGTCATGTGTAAAGAATTAAGGGGAATCTATTTAGCCCACCTCAGCAAGGAAAATAACCGGCCGGAACTGGCATTCCAAACTGTATACAAGCCTCTTGCAGGGAAATATAATTATGTTCCTAAAATCTTGATTGCAAAACAGGATACTGCTGCCGAACCGTATCGACTGTAATGCTGTTCATCGAATAGGCATATGAACGAAAAAATATTAGTTCTTGTTGTATTTATTCTGGTTTATCTATACTTGGTAGTTTTCAAGCGTCGCCGTGCCGTTGCAATATGGTGCGGTATTTTAATAATTGTATTCTTTAGCGTGCTTCGTTATTATCATGTAATTACCAGAGTAAACTGGAATGTTATCGGTATATTTGCCGGAACGTTAGTTCTCGCAGAATTTTTCTCATTTTCCCGCGTACCCGCGTTTCTTTCAGACATATTAATAGGGAGATCGAAAAGTACCGGCTCTGCAATGCTGCGCGTATGTATCATGTCCGGGTTTCTTTCCGTTTTTATTGAGAACGTAGCCGTAGTTTTGATTACTGCGCCGATTGCCTTAGAGGTAATAAAAAAGCTGAAGGTATCGCCGGTGCCTATGCTAATTGGAATTGCAGTTGCAAGCAACCTCCAGGGCACGGCAACACTCATCGGGGACCCGCCGAGTATGATTCTTGCGGGTCAGCTCAAAATGAGTTTTAATGATTTTTTTGTTTATCATGGGAATCTTGGTGTATTTTTTGCAGTTGAATTTAGTGCATTTTTTTCGTTTCTTGTGCTGTATTTTTTCTTTAGAAAAAATAAAGAACCGGTTGTGAGTATCAAAAAAACAAGTGTTACAAGCTGGACGCCGACAGTTCTTCTCTGCCTGATGGTTGTGGGTTTGGCGATTGCTCCAATATTTGACAAAAATTTTCTCTGGTTGAGCGGAACGATTTGCACGGTTTTTGCAGTAATTTCAATTATCTGGGGAATATCCTTTAATAAAAAGGAAGTAATCCATATTCTCAGGCGTTATGATTGGGACACCACATTTTTTCTTGCGGGGATTTTTGTTCTGGTGAGCGCTTTTGAAGACGTCGGATTAATAGTAAGCTTAAAAAATTTGTTAGTTAACTATTTGGGCTCAGATATTTTTTTAAGTTATTTATTTATAATATTATTTTCCGTTGCTGTTTCGGCGGTTATTGATAATGTGCCGTTTATTACCCTGATGATCCCGGTTACGCACGAAATGGGACTCGAAATAGGGTCGGAATATCTGCTGGTATTCGGTTTGCTGATCGGCACCTGTATGGGTGGTAATATCACGCCGGTCGGCGCCGCAGCCAACATTGTGTCAGTCGGTATTCTCCGCAGGGAGGGTCATCCGGTTTCTTTCTGGTCTTTTATGAAAATAGGGCTGCCATACACAATAGCCGCTACCGTCAGCGGTGCAGCATTTATCTGGTTAGTCTGGAGGTGATTTTGGCGACCACGGAGAATCAAAATGTCAAGTACCGTTTAAAGCTTGCCTCTGCCGTATTGGAAATTTCATTGGTTTATAATGAATTTTATAATTACATTTTAATATATGAGCGTAAGGCATTACACCGCAGTAGATTGTATGTACATGTATATTTTTTAAGAAACATTTTGTATATGTTACCGCTTTATGGAAAAAATCTTTATAGGCAATAAAATGAGTCGTCGTATTGCTATAATGTTTTTGTGCGTAATGTTGTCCGGAACGCTGTTAATTTCAGGCAGTAATCCACCGGAGAAATACTGGGTATTTTTTACAGGAAAAGATGCCTCCCTTCTTGCAAAAGCCACGCGGGATGCATCATTTCAGCGCACGCTGTTAAGCGAGCGGTCGCTAAAAAGGAGGCAAAAAATACCCGGAGGTATGTTGATACATGAAACAGACCTGCCTGTACCTGTCCGCTACCTGGAGCAACTTGCGGAGCTTGGTTTGAAGCCCGTTACGCTTTCTAAGTGGTTGAACGCCGGTTCGTTTTATTTAACCGGGTATCAAGTAGAATTAGTTCGGAATCTCCCATTCGTGAGGGAAGTTCGCAAGGTTGCGCGCTTTTCTGCACCAAAGCCCGTTGTAGGGGAGCAAATAAGTCCCTTGCAGCCGTTACTCTCCAAGGATATGCCGCAATTATATGGCAGTTCGTATATCCAGAATAAAATTATTCGAACGACAGACGTGCATCAGGCCGGCATAACCGGCAATGGGATTTTGATAGGGATGCTCGATTCCGGGTACAACCTCAACCATGAAGCGCTGGAGCAGGCAACGGTCATTGCAGAATATGATTTTATAAACAAAGATGAGATTACCTCGAATGAGATAGGTCAGGATGTTTTTGATCAGGACAATCACGGCACGGCAGTACTTTCGGCAATTGCAGGGTATAAAGAGGGCAGGCTTATAGGTTCGGCACATGGCGCACGATTTGCGCTGGCAAAAACCGAAGACATATCCGGTGAAACGTCTATTGAGGAGGACTATTGGGTTGCAGGAATTGAATGGCTCGACAGTCTTGGAGTGGACGTTGTTTCCAGTTCGCTCGGCTACACGGATTTTACAGATGTGTCTTATTATACACCGGCTGATATGGATGGAAATACGGCAGTAACAACAATAGCCGCCGATCTGGCTGTCGAAAAAGGAATAGTAGTTGTTGTTTCTGCCGGTAATGATGGCATGATCTCATGGAGAATTGTCGGCGCACCGGCTGATGGCGATAACGTCTTAGCCGTTGGTGCCGTCTACTCCGACAGTAATATTGTAGGATTCAGTTCCCGCGGACCAACTGCAGACGGGAGGACCAAGCCTGATATAGTTGCACTGGGATTTCAGGTACTTTCTGCATTGTCCGGTAATTATACCGGCTATGCTCCCCAAAATGGCACATCACTTGCATGCCCTCTTGCTGCGGGAGCGGCAGCGTTGATAATTTCTGCACATCCAGAACTCACTCCCTTTCAGGTGATGAGTGCGCTGAAAGAGACAGCAAGCCGCAGTGTCTCACCGGACAACACGTACGGGTGGGGAGTCATTGATGCGTTTTCGGCAGTAACATACTTCGGTCCGGCTTTCAGCAATATTCCGGAGGTTGAAATTGTCCCGGAAGGTAATAAGATCGAAGTTAGCGTTATTTCGAAATCCGGTCTCAACAGCTCAACGCTCCGGTTATACTACGCAGTCGGCGAAGGAGCATCTTTCACATCCGTTCCATTAACCTCAACAGGAGTAGATTCGAAATATTTTGCTATAATTCCTCCCGTGATTACGGGAGAGCTTATAAAATTTTATTTTTACGGAGAAGATTTAAACGGGGGTAGCACCGTTTTCCCCGGTGAAAGCAGTGAAACTTCTTTCGAGCTTATATCCGGGGATTCAGTGGTCACAAATACACCCGGCAGCAGAAGGACGGCACCTGATAATTTTATTCTGTCGGCTAACTACCCGAATCCGTTCAATCAAACAACTACGATCAAAGTGGGATTAGAAAAAGGGGCAGTTTTAAACCTGGACATTTATAATATAGCCGGCAGGCATGTTAGAACTCTGCATGCGGGCAGCTTATCAACCGGGATGTATTTCTTCATTTGGGACGGCACTAACGATGCCGGGCAAATTGTTGCATCAGGGGTATATTTCTATAGAATGACTGTGCCGGGATTCACAAAAACGCGCAAAATGGTCTTTGTGAAGTGATAGTCGGCGGGAACAACAATAGAAAGAGGAACGCGGAAAAGGGATTTTACGACTTAAGAATGCATTCGGTTCTAAAAGGAAGTATTAAATTTATCGAAAATCTGTAGAATACTTATTTGAACAGGTGTTTTGGAATTGAGGTCACCAATTAGATGATTGGTGAACTGCAATAATAAATTTCGTAAAAAGGTATAAATAATGGATAAGATGCAGGGAACATTTCTCAAGCGCACCCATAACTGCGGCGAACTCCGGAAGAAGGATATAGGGAAGGCGGTAATATTGAACGGTTGGGTGGACAATTGGCGGGATCATGGAGGAGTGCGCTTCATAGATTTACGGGACAGGTACGGCGTAACCCAGGTAGTTTTCGATTTGAGCAAAGACGCATATGCACACGGAATAGCGAAAGAGCTGCGCCGGGAGTTCGTTCTGGCGGCAAAGGGAGAAGTCGAACCCCGCCCGGAAGGTATGGTGAATCTGAAACTTGAGACCGGTGAAATCGAAATACGCGCCTCCGAAATACAGATATTAAACGAAAGCAAACCGGTACCGTTCTCCTTAACCGAAACGGGAGAAGTAGCTGAAGAAATCCGGCTTAAATGGCGTTATATCGACCTCCGGCGGCACAGCATGCAGAAAATTTTACAGCTGCGGCATAGCTGCTATCAATCGATCAGGAAGTATTTTAACGCACAGGGATTCCTCGAAATAGAAACCCCAATGCTGATGAAGAGCACCCCGGAAGGCGCCCGCGATTACCTCGTGCCGAGCCGTGTTTTCCCCGGTAATTTTTATGCATTGCCCCAATCTCCTCAAACATACAAGCAGATATTGATGGTAGCAGGAATGGATAAATATATTCAGATAGTGAAATGTTTTAGGGATGAGGACCTGCGTGCCGACCGCCAGCCGGAATTTACTCAGGTTGATATGGAAATGGCGTTCGTTGATGAAGAAGATATATATAAAACGATTGACGGAATGTTTGCAGCTCTTTTCGATGAAGTGCTCAACGCCAAATTGTCAGTCCCCTTTTTTAGAATGACGTACAATGAGGCTATGGCTCAGTACGGCACCGATAAACCCGATTTGCGCTGGGATGTACCGATTGTTAATATCAGTGATATTGCAGAACAGTCGGATTTTAAATTATTCAGCGAAACCGTGAAACAAGGTGGTAAAGTCTGCGGGTTAGTACTCAAAGGCAAGGCAGACATATCCAGAAAAGTAATAGACGAGTTAACCGAATTTACCAAGAACCTCGGGGCAAATGGTTTGGTTACGTTTAAAGTAGCCGAAGACGGCTTAATGGGACCTGCGGCAAAGTTTTTATCCGGGGATCATAAAAATAGTATTAAGGGAAAAATGAAGGCAAGTTCGGGAGACGCGATTTTAATTATTGCGGAAACAAAAAAAACGTACCCGAATGTTCTCGGGAGCTTTCGCCTCGAACTGATAAAACGCTTCAAATTGCCGCCTAAAGAAAAATACTCTTTGTTATGGGTAACCGAATTTCCTCTTTTCGAATACGATGAGGAGGCTGATCAGTATGTACCTACGCATCACCCGTTTACGTCCCCTGTTCTTGAAGATTTGGAATATTTGACAAGCGACCCGGGACGTGTACGCTCCAGGGCATACGATATTGTTTTGAATGGTTATGAACTCGGCAGCGGCAGTATCCGGATTCACCGGCGGGACATCCAGGAAAAAGTGTTTGAAGCGCTTAATATCGACCG
>Ga0111191_1133_pt1 | contig 10900 bp, 8 predicted proteins | sample DeeMarSWOR324_28_FD_80363 | JGI IMG/M metagenome (GOLD analysis project Ga0111191, IMG submission 80363) | bacterium SM23_31 | reverse complement strand
TGAGGTTAAATGCTATTACATCTGTCGGGTAATCGTGCTTGAGAAAGCGCTTATTGAGCCGGCGGATATGTTCAGAATTTACAAATATTACGTTGACGCTGACCTGCGTTAAATTTTCATGGCTGCAAACTAACTCAATAAGCTGCCGCACTTCTTCATTTTTAAGATGAAGCTCTTTTTTGTCATCGGTAGAGGCAACCGATACCGTAGTCTTATTTCTCAATTATTTTCTCTTCAGAAGCCGTAGTTTTTTCTTTGTCAATGCTGGGGTATTCGATACGTGCATGGAAGATACCGGTAAGAATTTGTATAAAACTTTCGATGATAGCCCTGAGGTCTTTCATGGTTAAATCGCATTCGTCGAGCTGCCCTTCCTGAAATCTCTGTGTAACGATAGATTCGACCCGTTCTCTTATGCGTGCGGGGGAAGGGTCTTTCAAGGCTCGAGTCGCAGCTTCAACTCCATCGGCAAGCATTGCGATACCGGTTTCTTTTGTCTTCGGTTTAGGACCGGGATAACAGAAATCCGCCGGATTTATATTGCTGTCTTTAGATTTTTCAAGCGCCTTCTCATAAAAAAATGAAATTTTACTTGTACCATGATGGTGGCTGATGAAATCTTTAATAATGTTTGGCAGTTTATATTTTTTAGCAATTGCTAAACCCTCTCTAACATGAGAAGATATTATCAGGCTGCTCATAGTGGGAGCTAAGGCATCGTGTCTCTCTTTGGCGTCTTGTTCATTTTCAATGAAATACTGTGGTTTAACCATTTTACCGATATCATGGTAATAACACCCGACTCTTGCGAGGAGAGAGTTTGCGTTTATTGCTTCTGCCGCTCTTTCCGATAGATTGCCGAGAATAATGCTGTGATGATATGTTCCCGGCGCCTGCACTGCAAGTTCCCTTAGTAAAGGGCGGTTCAAGTCGGATAGTTCCAGAAGCGTCATATCGGTCGTCACACCGAACAGCATCTCGAATAACGCAAGGAAGCCGAGCGCAATCAGCGGTGATAAAATTGCATTCGGCAGGCTATATTGAAATAATATCATTGATATGTCTGTTAGTGTCATCCCGCGGATAATACCGATAATGTACAATACAATTGCGTAAACAAGCAATATGTACAGGATTGCTTTGAATAATTGTGTGAGGTTTCGAATGTGACGGACTGATATAACTGCGGCTGCTCCTCCTGCAAGTACATACAAAGTAACGCTGAAGTCGTTCCCTAAATAACCGCCAACCATAAAAGAAATAGCTATTGTGCCGTACATACCGATGCCGCCGTCAAACAGAATTGCCAGAAGCATAGACGCAATCGTTGTGGGGATTAGATACTCTGAAAGCCTGAACCGCTGCGTTATCAAATAAATAAATAATAACTGTGTTAAAAATATCAGAAATATTATGGTCATGTTTTTTGTATCTTTTATAATGGCAGGACGGAATTGAATGAGATAAAGCATAAACATGAGGAGGATGAGCGTTATAAAACCAATCTGTCCGAAATATAAGAGAACGGTTGAAAAACGGCCGCGCAAACGTCCCTGCTCTGTAAGATACTCCCTGAGGGATTGTATTTTTAGATAGTGTTCTTCCGTAATTCTTTCATTGCTGCCGATAATTTCTTCATTTTTTAATACAAATCCGCGGGAGCGGCTGACGTTCGCTGCCGCTTCATTCCGTAGTTTTTCCGTCAGTTCGGAATCGTACTTAATATTAGGATTGGGGGTAAGAAAGCTTTGAATTGTTTCGAGTCCCACACTGATAGTATCACTCAAGAGTGTATATACAGCTTCTAAACGTTTGGAAATTTCGTTGTTACTATCTTGCTTGTCAAAGAAATTGTTTATGTTTTTTGTGCTTTCTCCCGTATTTTCACGGAGGGTTAAATCTATATTTACGAAGGTTTTCTGCTGCTTTGAAACATTCAACATCCCGATCGTGTACATATCCTTCAGTATCCGAATACAATTCTGCTTAAACTTTTCAAAAGCAGGATCGTTTATTTGATGAATGAACGTCCATTTCTGTTTTTCAATGTCGATATTATTATTCCGCTTTATCTGCTCAACAAAGGAATCTTTGCGGACACGTAACGCTGTTTTTTGCTTTATCATAAGCGTATCGCGTTTCCCCTCCTCAGTGGCCAATTTTTTATCTATTTCGATAAGTTTTTTATTTATTTCACGGAAATCGTTGAGGTAATTGAAGAAAATGCCAATGTTCTTTATCGCTTCATCTTCTGCATTAATGTCACGGTAAAATCGTGCGGGAATACTCTTACGTTTCTCTTCCTTTTCTCTTTCATATTCTACGATTTGTTTATTTATCTGGAAGGTGTCGGGTGCGATGATCCGCTCAGGAGAGACCGTTCCTAATTGATATTCGGCGTATTTAGTTGACTTGTCACGAGGGAAAATATACACACCGATACCGATGGAGATTATAAAAAGCAGCCCCCCGTACAGCAGGTTACTTTTTTTGGTCTCCTGCTCCTGACGGCGCTTTACCCAAACGCTCCTTGATACTTTCTTTGCCAGTTTTTTAAAAGAAATTTTCATGATTCTATTAATCTGCTGTGTTTTTGGCTCAGCAATATTATTTTTTCATTATAAGACTGTGTTCCGCTTATCCATGAAACAAACTCTATGCCCGGGATCACCGATATAAAGCTTTAAGTTAAAATGTCCGGCTTATTTAAGTAAAATAAACGGAATCTAACAGCCTTTCTTCACGGTTTTTGACTAATATTTACTGAGCAGTTGTTTTGCAAGAAGGAGCCTCTGTATTTCGGAAGTTCCCTCACCAATTTCACAGGCTTTGGCATCTCTGAAATAACGCTCTACGGGATATTCCATGGTAAATCCGTATCCTCCGTGTATCTGGATAGCTTCACTTGCAACATAAGTTGCGACTTCGGATGCGTGAAGTTTCGCCATAGAAGCGGGAATAATAAAATCTTTTCCCCGGTCCTTTAAATATGCCGCATGGTAGGTTAATAGTCTGCTTGCTTCTATCTGAGTAGCCATATCTGCAAGTTTAAACCGGATTGATTGAAAATCAGAGATCGGTCTGCCGAATTGCTGCCGTTCTTTGGAATACTTGAAAGCCTCCCTGTAAGCGCCTTCCGCTATGCCTAAAGACATTGCCGCAATACTGATTCTGCCGCCGTCCAGGATTATCATTGCATTTTTAAATCCCTGTCCGGGTTCTCCGAGGAGATTTTCATCGGATGCCCGCCACCCCATTTTTTTCTCTTTTGCCGCAATAGTCAAGCCGGGAGTATCTCTTTCGACAATAAATGTTGAAAGCTTATTACCCGATTCGGTTATTTCTGTGACGGCAGTTACAATGAAAATGCCTGCATAACCGGCATTGGTTATGAACGATTTGCTACCGTTGAGTATATAACCCCCGTCCGACTTTTTTGCAGAGGTCTTGACCGATTTAACATCCGAACCGACTTCCGGTTCGGTTAAACATAAAGAACCGAGAATCTGACCGGATGTTAATCCAGGCAGGTATTTCTTCTTCTGCTCTTCTGTTCCAAACAGGAAAATCGGGTTTGTACCTAAAGATGTATGTGCTGCACATGTAATGCTGTGTGATGCACAAACCTTTGCAAGTTCCTCGATGACAATTGAATAGGAGACCGTGTCCATTCCGGCGCCGCCGTATTCCTCCGGAAAAGGTACACCCATAAAACCAAGTTCCCCCATTTTTTTTAATGTTTCTTCCGGAAAAGTTTCATCTACATCGATTTTTGCTGCTATCGGCGCAATCTTCTGCTCACTAAATTCTCTGATAACATCCTGCAGCATCTTTTGTTCTTCAGTCAGTTCCAGCATGATCACTCCATTTTTTATTTCTCTTCCAAAGCCTCTAAGCCGTAAATAGTTTCTAAAGCTTCGATATTTGAATTTTTACTACTATCAATGATTAGTTTTTTATAATCTACTATGTTAAACAAATAGACTATTAATTGAAATATATGTTAATGTTTTTTTACGAGCTTTGCGTCTTCGCAAGAAAATATCTAAAAATTTAAAGATAATTTATAATATTACGAAAAGCACGACTAATATGCCTTGGCAATAATGACCCTGTGTTCGGAAGCAGCATTACAGTAGATGCATTTTCCCTGCTTCGTCTGTTGTTCAAACGGAATAAGGCGGATGGTTGCTTTCGTTTCCTTCTGAATTTTTTCTTCGCAGGAAGGGGACCCGCACCAGTGTACGGAGAAAAAACCGCCCTCTACATTATTCCTTTCTTTGAATTCATTATAGTCATCTATTGTGAATGTATTGTCTTCGCGAAATTTCAAAGCCCTGTTAAAGAGGTTTTTTTGAATTTCTTCCAATACTTGCTCGGTTTTGTATGATAATTCGTCCCAGCTTACTTGAAATTTATCACGGGTATCTCTGCGGGCAAACAATACGCTTTCCTTTTCGATATCCTTGGGACCAAGTTCAATTCTTAAAGGGATTCCCTTGAGTTCCCATTCGTAAAATTTCCATCCCGGAGTGTAGTGTTCCCGGTCGTCAAGTTTAACGGAGACTTTTTTGTTCAGGTTACGTACCAGGCGGTTTGCAACCTCGAGAACAGACGGTTTCTCATCCTCTTCTCTCCAGATAGGAATCACAACAGCCTGATTGGATGCCATTTTTGGAGGTAAACACAGACCGTTATCATCTCCGTGCACCATTACAAGTGCGCCGATTAACCGTGTGCTGACACCCCAGCTTGTCTGCCACACGTAATCAATTTTCCCTTCCCGGGTCTGAAATTTAACATCAAAAACTTTTGAAAAGTTTTGCCCAAGGTTGTGAGAGGTGCCGCCTTGAAGGGCTTTTTTATCACCCATCATTGCTTCAACACAATACGTTCGAAGCGCACCGGCAAACTTTTCGCTTTCCGTTTTTAATCCTCTGAGAACGGGTACTGCCATGTATTTTTCATAGAATTCCGTATAAATTTCGAGGATTTTCAATGTTTCTTCTTCGGCTTCGTCATACGTGGCGTGTGCTGTATGACCTTCCTGCCAGAGAAATTCGGTTGTACGGAGAAAAAGACGCGTTCGCAGTTCCCAGCGCACAACGTTCGCCCACTGGTTGATAAGCAGAGGCAAATCCCGGTAGGAATGTATCCACTTTGCATACATGGCATACATTATTGTCTCTGATGTGGGGCGGACATAGAGGTTTTCATCTAACTTTTTCCCGCCTCCGTAGGTAACCACTGCGCATTCCGGTGCGAATCCTTCAACATGGTCCGCCTCTTTCTTCAAAAAGCTTTCCGGAATAAAAAGCGGGAAATAGGCGTTTTGATGCCCTGTTTCTTTGAACATCCTGTCTAATATCGACTGCATTTTCTCCCATACAGCATAACCGTTGGGGCGAATTACCATGCAGCCTTTAACCGGGGAGTAATCCGCCAGTTCGGCTTGCAGAATTACATCCGTATACCAGCGTGAGAAATCGGTGGATCGTTTCGTAATCTTTTCTTTCATGCCTTATCTGACCTCAGGCTGACGTTTTTATACTATATGTTAATGAATATACGCTGTTACTATGAAAATGCGCAGCATAATAAAACTGAGTATCTAATTTATTTGGTAATTATCAATTACATTTCTTTCCGTTTCAGTGTGGGTATAAACCGGTTCTTTGTATATATCCGTTTTCCCTCCCGCTTAGCGGGATGGGAGGAAATTTGAGCGCAGCAGCGGCTTTTGCTAAAAGAAGAGTGATATTATGTCCCCATTTCTCTCAATTTCTTCACCCTACTCTAACCCTCCTCCATGAAGGGGGAGGATAATAAAATTCAACTTCTGCAATATATGTCTACTACACAAATCAGTGAAGAATATCAATTACTTATAAAGTTAAATCGTATATCAAATCCCGGATAATCCTGTCTTTCACCGAGTATATCGGGAAACCATATATAATGAAAGCCAAGCGTTATACCGTACACGCGGTCCTGTTCATTTCCAAATTCGATACCGAATCCGGTAAATATTCCAAGAGTAACCTGACCTTTACCCAGGCTGAGGTTTTTAGAAAGGCCGTAACCCTTGGGAAATGCAATACCGTAAACAGGACCGGCTTCGCCAATAATAAACGGTCTGAAATCTGATGATATTTCTTCACGTAATACGGGCTTTTTTAAACTAACCGTAAACGGTATAATCATAGTAAAGAAATTACTGCCGACCTTGCGATAGGGGTAAAAAGGATTATATATATCATAATAAATATATTCGCTTTTACTGCGTACACCGGTTATCATAACTCCAAAACCGAGTTTACTGTCCTTGTTTTCCAGATCATAAAACAGTTTCAATCCTATACCGGTACCCCTGTCGGAGAAATTAAGAAATAAATCATACTGGCGGTTTCGCTGTTTTTTTTCTACACTGCCAGCCGGTTTATCCTGAGCGAAGACACTGTTTATTGACATCAGTAAAACCAGCCACGTTAAAATAATTTTATATTTCACCACAAAATACTCCCTTTTTGATTTTCAATATATTATAATACTCTTTTCGGACAAAAAAAGATTCCATATTTTTATATATTTCCCAATGTATTTTAATTGTAATCAAATTTTCCTTGAAATGCAATATAAATGATAACACAAGAAAGTGTTGATTAATTCCCAAAGCATCATAAATTATAAAAAATCGGTACAACGAATGTAAACTAAAAAGATTTGTAGAAAGAAAAACGAAAAACTGAGGAAATTATTGAATGGATTAAAAAATGTAAAATTTGTTTGGATTGTAATTTTGACTTTCCATTGATATCTTAATTATGGAAGCAAAATTGAACAAAAACAGATACATGCTTTTTTCCTTGTATTAATTTGAAGCATTATGTAACTTAATAAGTTTAAATAGATTTATCTTTTATATTTACTAAGTTACTATTACCGTTTCGTAATTGATGGATTGATTAATTTGCCAATATTTTTTATTAAAACCTCGATTTCTGTTAATTAGCTGAAAGTTGTGATAAATTTATGTATATTAAATCCATAGATACAGGCGGGATTGGGAATGTGATAGGGCTGCAGAAAGGAGATGAAGTAATCAGCATAAACGAAACTCCCGTTCGCGACGTAATAGACTATCAGATGAATATCTTTGAACCGTTTATACACCTTCGTGTTGAACGCAGCGGCGGAGTGCTTGAATTTGATATTAAAAAGGATGAAAATGAGGACCTGGGTGTTGTTTTTGAGGAAATCCGGTACCGGCACTGCGGCAGTAAGTGCCCTTTTTGTTTCATAGACCAGAATCCCGAAGGACTCAGAAAGACACTCTATTTTCATGACGAGGACTACCGTCTTTCATTCTTGCACGGGAGCTACTTTACGCTGAACAATACCGGCAGGAAAGATTTACAGCGCATCGTCGCCCAGCGCTTGAGTCCGCTGTATATATCTGTGCATGCCCTTGACCGGGAAGTGAGAAACTTTTTATTCGGGATAAAACGGGATGATAAGCTCCTCGAAAAGATGCGCTTTCTTGTCGAAAATAATATCGAGCTTCATACGCAGATTGTTTTATGCCCCGGAATAAATGATAAAGACATTTTGCATGACACGATTCATGGGCTTGAAAAATTGTACCCGGGAGTAAGGTCGATTGCCGTTATTCCAGTGGGATTAACAAAACACCGAAAGGGATTGGTGCAGTTTCAGCCGGTCACGAAGGAATATGCGGAAAAGCTTATTCCGGAAATACATAAAGTTCAAAGAGAATATGTCCGGCAATACGGTGAGCGTTTTGTGTATCTTTCCGATGAATGGTATTTTAAAGCCGGACGCCGCCTGCCCTCTTTAAAATATTATGATGATTTTTTCCAGCTCGAAAACGGTGTGGGATTGACCCGGCTGTTTCTAAAAGATATCAAAAGGCAAAAATCTGTTTTTAAACGTCCGCTGCCTTCACCGAAACGCGTGCATATCCTGACCGGGACGCTGGCATATCCTGTTCTGGTCGAGCATCTTGTCCCTTTTCTTGAGCAGGCTGAAAGCATTACCGTTAAGATAACCGGCATTGTAAACGAGTTTTATGGTCCCTCGATCGACGTAAGTGGATTGTTAAGCGGGAGCGACTTTATCCGCGCTATCAATGAAGACGACGGCGAGAGTGATCTATTCCTCCTGCCGCCGAACTGCCTGAATTTTGACGGCTTGACGCTTGATGATGAAACGCTGGATAGTATGATGCGGAAAACCGGCAGGCGGTTGATGCAGTATAAAGGGGATTTTGAAGAGGTGCGAAAAGCGGTGGCGAATGCCGAATGTCGAAGTATGAAAAAAACATAATTAACCGCAAAAACGCAAAGAAGGCGCAGAGGACACAGAGATTCGATGATGACTCAAAATGAAATGAGTCGAATAACGAATGTCGAAGTGCGAACTACGAATGTTTAAGCACAAATAATGTGTATAAAAGGATTTTTTAAGATGCAGGACTTAAAAGGAAGAACAAAGAAATTCGCATTAGATGTAATTCGATTCTGTTCGTCGTTGCCTAAAAAAGAGGAATTCTTTATTATTAGCAAGCAACTAATAAAATGTTCTACATCAGTTGGCGCTAATTACCGTTCAGCATGTCGGGCAAAATCGAATAAGGATTTTATTTCAAAATTATCCATCGTAGAAGAGGAAGCTGATGAATCACTTTATTGGATGGAATTGCTTGAAGAATTGGGGTTGAATAACAATGATGAATTTCAACGCCTGAAAAATGAATCCGATCAATTAGTTTCTATAATTGTTGCCTCAAAAAAGACGGCAAGAAAAAAAATGAATGACTAAATATAAATTACAACTATTGATTATTAACCGTAACTCGACATTCGTAACTCGACATTCGTAACTCGACATTCGTAACTCGACATTCGTAACTCGTAATTCTTATGTCTACTCCTATTGTAGCAATTGTCGGCAGACCCAACGTAGGAAAGTCGACGCTTTTTAACAGGATCATCCGCAGGCGGGATGCAATAGTCGATGCGGAGTCCGGTGTTACACGGGACAGGCATTATGAACACACCGAATGGTGTGGAAAACCGTTTATAATAGTCGACACCGGCGGATATATGGTGCATTTTAAAGATGACATCGACAGAGGTATTCGATTCCAGGTCGAAGAAGCAATAAATGAGGCAGACCTCGTTCTGCTTATGACCGATGTACGTACCGGAATCACCGACATCGACCAGGTTATGGGAAAAACGCTCCTCAAGAACCGGAAACCGGCAATTGTTGTGGCTAATAAGGTTGACTCATTTCATTTAGAGGGAGAAGCAGGAATATTTATAGGGTTGGGATTAGGTGAACCCCACCCGGTTTCCGCAATGCACGGACGGCGAGTGGGCGACCTGCTGGACGAAGTTATTGCACGGCTGCCTGAAACCGGGATAACGCAGGAGGAAGATGACTCCATACCGGTTGCAATTCTCGGCAAACCGAATGTAGGCAAATCGTCTATCGTAAACGCTCTTCTCGGCAAAGATAAAATGCTGGTAACGGATATCCCCGGCACAACAAGAGATTCGGTTGATTCATTTATTGAACGCAGCGGGCGGTTATACCGTTTGATTGATACTGCGGGGCTCAGAAAACGGAAAAAAGTACACGAAAATATTGAATACTACAGCACTCTGCGAGCTGTCCGGAGTCTTGAGCAATGCCGGGTAGCAGTTATCATTGTCGACGTCCGGGAAGGAGTTCAACATCAGGATTTAAAGATAATAGACATGGCTATCCGGGCAAAGCGGGGAGTTGTACTTGTTTTAAATAAATGGGACCTTGTTAATAAAGACGATAAAACGTATATTGAAACAGAACGGCGGGTCCGGGAAAAGCTCGGAAATTCCAATTACATTGAAATTATTTCCACATCGGCAAAAATAAAGATACGTGTATTCAAGATGCTTGATATATGCCAGCGGGTGTATGATGAATGGAGCAAGAATGTCGAGACGAACCGGTTGAACACAATGCTTCAGGAATCTATTGAGCGCCATCACCCGGCGTCGCACCGCGGGAAACAGGTTACCGTTAAATATTGTACGCAAACGAAATAGGCTCCGCCGGTGTTCACGTTTTTTACTAATCATCCCGATGGTATACCTGAACAGTACAGGAGATACCTCGAGAGAAACATTCGCGAATGGTTCGGTTTCTCCGGTGTGCCCCTGACGCTGGAGTTTAAAAAAAAATAATATTAACCGCAAAGAACGCAAAGAAGGCGCAGAGGACACAGAGATTCAATGATGACTGAAAATGAAATATCGGGAAAAATCATAGGTGCTGCAATAGAAGTTCATAAATTGTTAGGACCGGGGCTTCTGGAATCATCATATGAAATGAGTCTCGAGAGAGAATTAGGTTTAAGAGGACTTAATGTACAAAGACAGGTTAGCCTTCCGCTAGTTTATAAAGATGTTAAATGTGATATTGGTTATCGGATTGATCTACTCGTTGAACATAAAGTAATTGTAGAAATTAAATCCGTTGAACTGATTAATGACGTGCATATAGCGCAAATGTTAACCTATTTAAAACTTACTAATTGCAGACTTAGTCTTCTTATTAATTTTAATGTAGCTATTTTAAAAGATGGAATTAAGAGATTAGTTAATAAATTAACCGAGTAAAGACTTTGCGCCCTCTGCACCTTCTTTGCGTCTTTGCGGTTAGGATTTTATCATTATAATTTGCAATTACTAAGCAGGATTATTCCCATGAATTGGTTATATTTACGAAATATTTTGTTCTTAATACTGTTATCGCTGCCGTCTTCTTTGTTCGGGCAGCAGAGTGCGGTAAAACTGAAGACTGATTTTCAAGCGGGGCAAATTTCGCGTCA
>Ga0111191_1060_pt1 | contig 11092 bp, 8 predicted proteins | sample DeeMarSWOR324_28_FD_80363 | JGI IMG/M metagenome (GOLD analysis project Ga0111191, IMG submission 80363) | bacterium SM23_31 | reverse complement strand
GAGATCATAGAAACCGTGCTGGCAGACCCGAATGTTGACTGTGGATTAATCTCAATTGTTCCGGAAACTGCAATGCTGCAGACACTTGACCATCACAATGAAAACTTTGCTTCAGAACAGGGAATCGGCACACTGCTGGTCGATATACGTAAAAAATGTACAAAACCGGTGGTTGTTTGCGTTGAATCGGGTGAGCTTTATGCACCCTTTGTTCATTTTCTCGAAAAACACAGTATACCGGCATTCCGGAGTGTAGATACTGCCGTGTATGTCCTCGGTCAATACATGCAGTATAGAATTAAAACCATGAACTTGTCAAAATAGGTACGGTTATTATTAATCACAAAAGGGCAATATAATGAGAACTGAAATACTCCTGGGTGACGAGGCGGCTGCATTAGGCGCGCTGCATGCAGGGATCGGAGGTTCTTTTGCATATCCGGGGACTCCCGCCACGGAACTGCAAGAGTATATGTTTTTGATGAAAAGGAATTATCCCGGCGTATATATCGAGTGGTCGGCAAATGAAAAAGCGGCATACGAAGCGGCGCTCGGTATGTCTTATATCTGGAAGAGGGCAATTGTCTCGATGAAGCATGTAGGCTTGAATGTTGCCGCTGATGCATTTATAAATTCAGCCGTTACCGGAGTGAATGCCGGGATGGTTATTATGGTTGCTGACGACCCCGGTATGCACAGCTCTCAGAACGAGCAGGATTCAAGGTTCTATGCGGAATTTGCGCGCGTTCCCTGTTTTGAACCGTCGAATCAGCAGGAAGCATACGATATGACGCTGGAAGCGTTCAGGTTCTCCGAAGAAGTTAAACTTCCTGTCATGATACGTTTGGTAACGCGGTTAGCGCACAGCCGGGCAATCATTACAACAGAAACACCCGTTAAACATACGCCCCTTAAAAAAGGGCATGATTGGAAAAAATGGACTCTTTTACCTGCAAATGCCCGTTTCCGGTTTCAAAAACTCACTGAATTACAGCCTGAATTAGCCGCCTATTCCAATAAATCGGCATTTCAAAAGCTCAGTATTCCTGAAAATGGAGCGTCAACAGGAGTAATTGCTTCCGGCATCGGTTATAACTACTTAATGGAAAACAGCGACCTTGCCTCGCTGCCGATTCTAAAAATAGGCGTCTATCCGCTTCCGGGAAACCTTCTAAAAAGTCTAACGCGCAACCTCGCGGAAGTAATGATAATCGAGAATGGGTATCCCTTCGTTGAATCGCGGCTTCAATCGATAGTGCAAAATCCTTCACTCAAGGTACGCGGCAGACTCACAGGAGACCTGCCTGCAACGGGCGAATTGACGCCTGACCTTGTGAGAAAGGCATTTGGTAAAAAAACAAAGCAGCCCGCATTTACGGTTCCCGAAAATCTTGTCGTTAACCGCCCACCGCGGCTCTGCGACGGCTGCGCTCATAAAGAAGTGTACAATATATTGGACGAAATAAGGGAAGAGTTCCCGGAAATGACCGTGTTCAGCGACATAGGATGTTATACACTTGGAGCATTAAGAACACCGCCTTCAATAGAATCTTGCGTATGTATGGGTGCGAGTGTCGGTATGGCAAAAGGCGCCGCTAACGGCGGTCTTACATATTCCGTGGCGGTTATCGGCGATTCAACATTCCTCCATTCAGGGATACCGACACTCCTGAAGGCGGCAGGAGACAACTCCCCCTTCACGATAATAATTCTTGATAACGGCACTGTAGGGATGACCGGCGGGCAGGACGTGCCCATACCCGGGGAGCGGATAGAAAAATTCGTGGCTGCACTGGGTGTACCCGAAGAACATGTAAAAGTATTGATCCCGATCCGTATTCACCATGAAAAAAATGTGCAGATAATGCGGGAGGAACTAAAATACAGGGGTCTTTCGGTAATCATTGCTCGAAGAGAGTGCATTCAACTGGTAAAAACTAAATTGAAAAAACAGAAAAAATCATGAAACAGGATATAATTCTTGCGGGTGTCGGCGGACAGGGGATACTGTCCATTGCGTTTGTGCTGGTGAACAGCGCCGACAAAAAGGGGCTTTATTGCAAGCAGTCTGAAGTACACGGCATGTCTCAGCGGGGAGGTCCGGTCTTTGCTCTTGTACGGATGTCTGACAAGCCGATTTACAGCGATCTCATTCCTGTCGGTGAAGCCGATATGATTATCGGTCTGGAGCCGATGGAAGCCCTGAGATACGTGAATTATCTCAAACAGGATGGATTGTTTTTCACCGACAATACTCCAATCAGGGTAGGCGGCTATGACTTCGAACGCATTAAATCTGCCATCGAGGCTTATCCTTACAACTTGACTGTCGATGCGCGCCACATTGCCAGCGAGGCGGGAAACAAGTTGGCGGTCAACATGGTAATGGTCGGCGCCGCAAGCCCGTTTCTTCTGATTGAACGGGCATATTTGGAAAACAGTATTCGCACACTGTTTGCGAGAAAATCCGAAGACGTTATTAAGGTGAACCTTACCGCATTTGAAAAGGGTGTTGAACTTGGAATGCAATTAAAATTTGAAAAATCCACCTCCGGGGGAAAAAACCTTCCCTGACACCGTTTACAGATTTTAATGAGTTATAGTATATTAGCTTTCCGTTATTTGTCCGATGGCGATTATTTCCATTATATAATTTGGGACTTGTCTAAAGATAGGACTTCATCTGACAAAGAGTATATTGGCTATCAATCCGGCAATAGGAGGGAAGAAGAATGTACTGCCAATACGAATTAATGTGAATTTCCAGCCGAGTATTCCTACTTCCATCGGCAGCCGGCTGACCGCCCATAATGACCATCCGGTTAAAAATGCGACCATTGTTCCTGCACTGGCACCGGAGCGTAAAAGTCCGGCAGCGATAGGCAAATTCACATAAGGACCTCCGGGAGATAAACCGCCGGCAATTGTACCGAGGAGTATTCCGCGCATGCCGGATTCCGTTCCCACCCATTTTGAGAGGAATTCACGGGGAAGAAGAACCTGAACCATGCCCGCCACGATAAATGCGAAAATCAATAACGGTAAAATTTCGATTATCATGTCCCGGGCAAATCCCAAACCGTTGATGTGCTGCCCCTTGGAATATCCTATGAAAAGAAGAACAACTGCAAGTACTCCCATTATTATTGTTGGAATTAACATCCTTGATTTTCTCCTCTCTTTATTCACGTTTTCTCCCGGTGTTATGTTGCCTGATGGTTATCGGGTATATTAAATCTTGATAATCGGGATTTTTAAGTAATGCTGTAAAGCTGAATATATGGTAAAAAAAAGCAGAGAAGCAAGTATTAATTTTATTAATACCGACATCCGGGGTAACAATTCAAGAAAACAAATCATATTTCTTTTTTCAATGGGATTCAATTAATATGCGGTTTCTAATGCTTTTTTCCGGATATATCATTCTTATCGGAAACTTTTCCGGGGGGAGGTATGTAGTAATAAACGGTAAATTCTATTTCGTCGAACACGGCTTTGTTGTATTCTTTGAGGATTTGGATTTCCCCTTTTGCTTTTAGATTAATGGATACGGGAGGAGGGGGAGGAGCATCAGGATTACCGGGACTTGGAGCAATTGGAATACTGCTTAAGTGCTCATATAATATTGATCCGTCATCAAAAGTCTGATCCCAAAAATACCGGTAATTATACCATTCCCCCGGGTCTAAAATCGAATTTATTTTTGGATTATAATTGAGAAATTCAAAATGTTTTTTCACTGCAGGATTATCCACCAGCCAGATATCTATGTATCCGCGTCTGTAATATTCTCCTGTGAGAGTCTCGTCAAACAGGTGGCGAAAATCAAAAGTGAATCTCGTTAGAACAGGAAAATTTTGAGGGTACGGAATCCATGCCTGGTTGCCGATTAAATAAAAATTATATTCAAAGATAACTTCCGGCTCTTCATACGGAGGCAGCGATTCTGAGCAGGAAAAAGTATACAGAATAAGTATTACTATTAAGGTTACTTTAATTTTCGAGTGCTGTATTTTCATGTGACATTGCCTATAAAATTTATTTTAAGCTAAAGTTAATGAATTAACCTGGTTTAAAATGTGTTATTTAAACGATATTTGCAAGCCTATCCGCGTTCTTCTTGGCATCGCATAAGCGCCCGGATCGCGCAGTTCACCCCCGGGAACGCCGTCGGATGCAACCCAGAGTAGATTCTGACGGTCAAGAATGTTGCGAACGTCATAATAGATAAGCCATTTCCACTGTTTCATCATATCAATATTGATAGTAAACGTCTTTGTGGCTTTTAAATCTATGTATAAATTTTCCTTCATTCTTCGATTATTTGGGATAAATACAGTTCCGGGCGATGTAAATCCATCCCGCGAGGGATAATACGTATATGGTCTCGGGCTGTGATAGTTAACCATAAGATCAAGCGTTAAATCATGGGGGAGATCGGACAAAATAACGGCGTTAGCCGTATGGCGCTGGTCCCAGCTTAACGGATAGAAGCGTTTTTCCGGCTGAAAACCCCATTGCAGGTAATTAAGCTCCTGATCGCCCCATTCCGACGTAGCTTCCGTCTTCATATAGGTGTATGACAGCCTGCCTCTTACCGGAGAACCGAGACTTCTTTCAAGAGAAACTTCAACACCGTATGCATTAGCAGCAGGGCTGTTTACATACTGTGCGAAATATCCGTCGTCCAGCGCCTTGCTGTCGGATGCAAGAAAAGTCTTGGTATCAACAAGGTTTTTTGTCTCCTTATTAAATGCCGTTACAATCAGGGCAACGTTATAGGAAAACTGTCTCCGGTAGCTTAATTCCATCGCCTTTGTCTTCTGCGGCTGCATGTCCGGATTTCCTACTAAAAAATTTTGTCCTTTCTTTAAATTAATATCCAAACCGGAATACAAATAATCAAACATCGGAACCTGAAAAAATTGACCGAAATTGAAAAAGACAAAATCTTTCGGAGAGAATGGAATGGAAAAACCGACACGGGGAGAGAAGGTCTGCTTGAGTTCGGCAGGTACCCATTCACTTATATTTTGTCTGAAAGTCTCTTCCCCTTCGGGTACCCATTCTATGTTTGGACGGCTTGCTCTCGGGTCCAGAAAATCCCATCTAAGACCTGCGCTGAGTGTTCCGTCATCAGCAAATCTTATTTTACTTTGCACATAGGCTGAACCGGTGCGAGGCCGGTACAGATATTTTGTTGAGTAATCAAAAGGCTCTTCATATATTAGCGGTTTTCCAAAATAGGTAATCTGGGGCTCGATTTTTATTCTGTTGATGTCCATTGTATAGGTTGTAAATTCTGTGCCCATTTTAAAGCTGTTATTTTTTCCAAAAACAGTTGTTAAATCCGTTTTAACTGTCCATGAAGTCTGATTTTCGTCCGCCCACCACTGTCTCGACCCGCTTATTACGTATTGCAGATATTCATCATATTGAAATAAATCCGTTTTATCGAGACCGGTTTCTTTATCCGGGCCAATATGAGAATTCAGGTGGTACATTGATATGCTAAAATTATAAAACGTATTCTGTGATAAAAGCTGGGAGATGCCGGTAGAAATCCGGTAGGATAGTTTCTTAAAGGGCGGCAGTCCGGTTAAATTTGCCCGCCAGCGAAATTCATAGTCCTGCAGATTCTGCCAGGATGTTATAATTTGAGCATTCAACCGCAGATTCTCACTCATATTGTAATCAAAACGGGTCATGTTGTTCAATTCTTTATTCGTCGGGCTATCAAAAAACTTCTTAAAATCCTGCTGCCACCGCGTAAAAGATGTTCTTAAGCCTGTGGCAGAAAAATATGTTATTTCTTTATTACTTGTAGGACCGCTTATAGTAAATTCGACCTCATTTGCATAATTGGTTTCGGGATTTCCAAAAAAATGGTCTGCGTCCGCTCTTACATGGATTTTTTGTTCTTCTTCGCCCTTACGGGTCACAATATTTATAACACCGGACAGCGCATTTCCATATTCAGCTTCAAAGCCTCCAGTCTGAATTTTCATCTCCATCATAGCGCTTTTAGGAAGCATTCCCCCGATCTCACCCCCTTTGGCTTCGGTATAAGGCAGTCCGTCAACAAGGTATAAAATCTCCGTTTTCCTGCCGCCCCTGACGTGCAAGTCGCGGGTGACACCCGGATGCGAAGCCACTATTCCTTGAATGTTATCAACCGGAAGTTCTGAAATTTCTACCGCCGGCACGAAAAATGTTGTGCCGGTAATATCCTGCTTCAGGGTCAAACGCTCAGCCTCGATTACTATTTCCTCGATCCCAAGTTCTCCCACTTCCATTTTGATTTCGAGCGTGGTTGTTTGATTAATATGGATCGTTACATCTTCCACCGTTGTTTTTTTATAACCGACGTAGCTGAATTGAACTTCGTATTTGCCTGCAGGTATGTTTAAAATCCTGTATTCGCCTTTTTCGTTTGTCGCACCCCCAAGTTTTGTTTTCAATATTACTATGTTCACTCCTACCAGCGCTTCATTCGTTTCTGCATCCACCACACTGCCCGCAAGCGTGCCTGAAGATGTGGTCGACTCCACTGCCGATGGCGAAAAAATAATAAGTAACGCCAACATTACGTATGTAAGTCTTATTAAAATAACCATGTACTTTAACCTCTGGTTAATGGTCTGTTGCATTATTTACAATCATGACACAGGATTCATTCATAATGTATTACGCTTTTAAATGCAGAGAATATAAACAAAAAATTTTAAATAAAAAAGTTTTTTAGATAAATTCCCCTTGTGATTTACGAATGATCCCGTAACAGATTCACTCCGTGTCCCACGTTGTACCGGGGACACTATAATGCCAGCTATCCTTCCCAAGTATAACTTGGGAAAGAAAGAATCCATTAAATTAATATGCAGTTTCTATTATTTTTTTCCGAATGTATCATTTGAAACTTTTCCGGGTTGAGATGAGTGATAAAGAATTTTAAATTCTATTTCTTCAAACGCGATTTTATTAAGCTATTTGAAAATTTGAATTTCCCCTTTTGCTTTTAAATTAATGGTATCTGCTGATACAAAAAAAGATGTAGGAATATTAACATCATTATTTCCAAGATTTGGAGCAATTAGACTACCGGTTAAATGCTCATATAATTCTGAACCGTCATCCAAATTGTAGAACCAAGCATAATTATAATAATAAAATGCCCCCGGTTTTAATACAACAGTTCTTGTCGGCTTATAATCATAAAATTCAAAATGTTTTTTTACTGAAGGATTATCCGCCAGCCATATATCGATATATCCGCGCCTGTAATATTCACCGGAGAGGTATTCGTCGAACAAGTGGCGAAAACCAAAATATAATATTAACGGATAAGGGCTATTTGGTGAATATTCTATATAGGGTTCATTTAGTACTCCAAATGTATATTCGAATGGGATTTCCGGTTCTTCATAAAGGGGCAGAGATTCCGAGCAGGAAAGTGTATACAGGATGAGTACTACTATGAAGATTACGGTAACTTTTGAAGACTTTATATTCATGTAAAATTTGAAAGTATCAATGAATTTAAATCAATATTAACATAAATGTCTAAAGCTAATAATCAAAATATTCTATATTAATTGCACCGGGTATATCGTTAGGTTTTATAAACTCTGTAATCTCGCCGGTTTGAACATCTATTAAATATATTTTATGCTCAATTTCTTTTTCGGGTATTTTCCAGTAAAAAGTATTTTTTCTGTCGAAAATAATATATTTTCCTTCCGGTCCCCATACCGGATGGTCGTCTATGTAGTCACCTGACGTATAACTGCGGTGATAAGAACCATCAAGGTTAGTTACCGATATTTTATAACCGGCAATTGTAGAATCATCTTCCGCATATACGAATAACCCCGCTTTATCATTCCAATTAAGGTTCCATGCACCTTTTTTCCTGATTTGATTGCGAACAATATACTCAAAATTCGGATTATTTATTCTTGAAATGTAATTTCCTTCAAAGTCCATTAGGTAGTAACCTAGTTGCTGCCCTGTTTCTTCAGTATTTGTAGAAAAAACAATGAGCTTATACTGTCCCATAATATCCACGGGACTAACACAATAATATCCTATTCCCCCTTTTACCATACGTGATTTTTGCTCTGAAAAATCGTAATAAAATAAATCCTGAAAAAACAATTCGGGTTCATGGGTATAATAAAATCCGGAATTATCGTAATTCCATAACTGATTTATTCCAACTACTTCATAAGGCTTAACTTTATTTCCTGATAAATTGAAAATCGGTTGTAACTTTTCATTTTTAATATCATAGAGTACAAACTGAGGACCGGCACCTGCAATATATCTTAATCCATCCCCGAAAAGTATTTTGCTTTTATCCCTTGAAAATCGAGGGGGGTAAACTGGGGAATATTCACCGTCCGTTACTATTTTATACTGCTTTGGATTATAAAAATCCAACAAAACAAGTCTCGTAAAGTTTTGTCCTTTTCCATTCTTTTCACCGAAATCAACAACTAATGCAACCAGATCCTGCGGATTTCTTTGAATTAAATCATCAATCGTCCAGTCATAATCCGGACTCGTCATAAACCCGCAAACGGGAAAATTTACAATGATATATGAAAGCAATATTAAAATTGCTAATTTTTTCATTGTGTTTTTCCTGTTAATAATGTTATAAAGGTTTAGCCTTTTTATAAAATGCAAATTCTATGCCATAGTTATTTCCCCCTTTATTATAACAAGAACAATGAAAAGTTTTTCATTAATTACAAATATACTGTGCAAAATTTTTCATACTTTCAGTATGAATTTAATCACAAAATTCATAAGGGATACAAGAATACTTTATTTTGTGTCCCATATCGCACTTAGGACACTATAACCTGGGAAGGAGAGGAAATAAGATTTTAAATGGCATTAAAAGCGGATAGACGCTTATTGCTGTTTAATGATACTGAATTTTGTATACGGTCTGAGAACTTCGGGGATAATAACACTTCCTTCGTCGGTCTGATATGTTTCCATAAGCGCAATAAGCAGCCTCGGCGTAGCAACACCTGAGCCGTTCAATGTATGAACGTATTCGACTTTAGCGCCCTTCTGCCTTCGAAAACGGATACCGATCCGCCTCGCCTGGAAATTCTCGAAATTGCTGCAGCTTGAGACCTCGAGGTATTTTTCTTCTGCGGGCGCCCACACCTCGATATCGTAGCATTTTGCCGCAGCAAAGCTCAAATCCCCCGTGCAGAGTTCCACCACGCGGTAGTGAAGGTCAAGCAATTTGAGCACTTCCTCTGCGTGATTAAGGAGAATTTCCAGCTCGTCATAAGAGGTTTCCGGCGGTACGAATTTTACCAATTCAACCTTATTGAACTGGTGCACCCTTTGAAAACCGCGTGTATCCTTTCCGTATGAACCCGCCTCGCGGCGAAAACAGGCTGAAAAAGCTACGTGATTTATCGGTAAATCTGTATATTTGAGAATCTCATTCTTATAGATATTCGTAACCGGAACTTCTGCCGTGGGAATGAGAAAGAGGTCTTCTTCCGGGATGCGGTACATATCGTCCTCAAGTTTGGGAAGCTGTCCCGTACCGCCCGTTGAATTCCGGTTCGTTAAAAAAGGTGGGTATATTTCACTGTATCCGTGTTTTTCTGTGTGGAGGTCAAGCATAAAATTAATCAATGCACGTTCTAAGCGGGCACCGGGACCTTTGTACAGGGGGAATCCCGCACCGGTGATTTTTGAAGCCCGCATAAAGTCGAACATACCGAGTGAATGACCGAGCGTGTAATGGTCTTTTAAAGGAAAGTCGAAGTCGGGTTTTTTACCCCAGTGGCGTACCACGCGATTTTCTTCCGCACTATCACCGACAGGAGCGGAATTATGTGGAACGTTCGGCAGCTCGAACAGCATGTCATATATGCGGTTGTTTATCCGGTTAATCTTCTCGTCATATTCTTTGATCTGCTTCGCAACGCTCTGCATCTCAACTACCAGTTCGGAGGAATCCTCATTTTTCCGCTTGATCTCGGCAATCTGCCGCGAGACGACATTTCGCCTTTGCTTCAATTCATCCGCTTTTTCAAGAAGCTTCCGCCAATCCATATCTAAATCGAGCAGGACGGTTAAATCGCCGGTATATCCCTTGTTTTTCAGTCCCTTGCTCACTAATTCGGGATTTTCTCGGATGAACTTCAAATCAAGCATAGTATTCCTTCTATTCCGCTATCCTCCACTCCGGGTAATAATTGTAAAAATTGTGGCAAGAAATATTTTAAGGTCGAGTTTCAAAGACATGTTTTCTATGTAAAAAAGGTCGTATTCCAGTTTCTTTTTGATGTCTGTAACGGAATCTGAGAATTTCTGCTTTACTTGAGCCATGCCTGTAATCCCGGGTTTTACCCGCAGCCGCTTGGAATAAAGCGGAATTTCTTTTATATAGTGCTGTACATAATAAAGCAGCTCCGGTCTGGGACCTATTAAACTCATTTCACCCTCCAGCACGTTTATAAACTGGGGAACTTCGTCAATCCTTAATCTCCTTATGACGTGGCCGACAGCGGTGATTCGCGGGTCTTCTCTGCGTGTTAGAATTCGGTCGGGAATCCGGTTCGCATTTTGTACCATTGACCTGAACTTGTACATTGTAAAAACTTTGCCATGCTGTCCAACGCGCTTTTGGCGAAAAAATACCGACCCTTTGCTGTTGATTATTATAGCGATGCCGGTGATTACCCATAACGGTAAAAAGAAAAAGATAATAAAGGAAGATATGGATATATCAATGATCCGCTTTGCTATCCTGAATCCGGGTGAATAGTTTTCCGGTAATATATCGACCAATTCCAAACCGTATAAATGCTGTATACGCGCGTTTCCTACGGCAATTTCATATATATCGGGTATCGTTTTCAAGGATGCCGGATAACCGTTGCATTTGTCTACGATTTCAAACAATTTCTTTTTTGAGGGGCGGTCTAATATAATCAACACTTCCTCGATCCGGTGTTTGCTGCATACCTCATCATACTTATCTATACCGCCGAGTATTTGACCCGATTTAATGGCGGGTTGCGCTTCCGGCGAAACCTTCAAAAATCCC
>Ga0111191_1059_pt1 | contig 11149 bp, 14 predicted proteins | sample DeeMarSWOR324_28_FD_80363 | JGI IMG/M metagenome (GOLD analysis project Ga0111191, IMG submission 80363) | bacterium SM23_31 | reverse complement strand
CAAGGTATCGATTGCCGTAACTTCTGCCTGAGTTTGCGAACCTGCAATTTGAGACGATATTGATAAAGTATTTCCTATGTCTAGATTGCCGTCAGACCCGGTTTCCGTGCATCTTAAATCAAGCTCTGCTGCCCCGCCACTAGCAGTAACTTCCGATTGATTTTTATATCTTAGTCCGTTTAAATCACCTACAAATTCCCATCCAACCGGGAAAATAGTACCATTCGATGCACCAATTTCAACAGTAACTATCGCAGCTACGGCTAATTTTCTAGGCGTATAATTATCATTACCTATACGATCAAGACCGTCTTCCGTTGCGGTTAAAGCTAAGTTTTGCTTTACTCTATCCGCCGCGTATTTATATAGCCCTGCATCCTGCCCGGCCTCCGCTCCTGCTAATACTCTTAAAAAAGCCTTATCATTAAGGGGAGAAGTTTGTCCGAGCTGTCCTTCAAATGTAGACAAATAATCATCATAAAGTTCTTGTGTTGTTTTTATTCTGTAACTCATGCCATCCTCTCATGTGCAGGATTCAAACTTTGATTTATCCAATTAATACCATTGTTTAAAAATAATAATTCCTGTGCATCCTGCCCCGGCGGTTTAATTTTTATATAAGTATTGATATGATTTAAATCAGGATTATTAACTATTATATCGATTTGACTCGCTAGTCTGGTATCTAACATTGTTTTTAAAGCATCATTTGCGTCATTTCTTACATCATTTAAGGTATCAACATCTATAATAACTCTTTGTTTTTCATAATTTGATCCTATTTTTTTATTTACATCCCTTATTAACGTATTTCCCCACCAGCCCGGTTTTGTAAAAAGGGATATCTGTACTGCATTCTCGATGCCCTGATCCATAACAGGCTGACCGTCTGTAAATTTCATTTTTGCGCCGTTTTCAGTTATTTTAACCGCAGGATCACCCTGGAATACACTCATGGCAATTTTACCTTTTCAACTTTTGATCCACTCATATCCGCAGTTGATGATGTTCCCGGAGTTGCTGTGGCGCTTGTAACGCTAGCCCCGATAGGAGTATCAACATAAGGATGAGTATGAGCATTAAAAACACTTATAAAATTATTAAAATCAGTTTTTAATTTATCAAATGCTGTTTTTAAATCTGTATAAGCAACCGCAAAATCGGTTCCTTCATTCATTATAATTTCAGAATTTTTATTCAATTTAATTCTTGCAAGTTTGCTCGTAATCGGCGAATCAGTGCTATAAAATTCTTTCTCTCCTGCTTCCGTTTCAGGTTCAAGATCGTCCGTACTTGCAATTGCCGCAAGAAACGCCCCGGCGTTTAATATTAAAACTCTACTCCCCTCTCCCGGATAAGTGTCTTCCCCGGCTTGTGAAATTAGCTCTGCTGTCCTTACGTCTTCAGGAATAAGTTCTACCTGAAGCAACAAACGATTTTTATTGCCATCCCTGTTTAATCCAATTTCCGCACCTTTAATTATCCCTACCATGGTTCTTCTATATCTCCTATTTGATACATCGATGGAGGTTTAAGTTGTAATATAGAGGTCGTTCCGTTTACTTCATAATTAAACTCCACTTGTGAAATTAAAAAAGTGAATCCATTTTCGGATATAACAGGATTATCAATAGTAATTGTGGTATTAGGCTGGAATAATTCATTATTTGCCGCATACCATGAATTCACGGGAAATGATATCTGCAAAGCCTCTGCCGCTGTCTTATTCCGTTTCCATTCCGCCGCATTTAATCCTTCGCCGGGCAAACTTTCATTGGCACTAGTTGTTAAAAATCTTGTCAAAGGAATTGACGAATCTATCGCTTGATGTTTCACTTTGGTTCTGTTGGATTGCGAAGATGATAAAATAACTTCATATTGATAAAATCTTTTTCTTCCGTCAAATTCAAATTCATAATTTTCAGCATAAGGATTTTCTACTTGCAAAGTTCCAACTGGCTGACTATCAACATTAGGTTTTACGATCAATAATTGACCATATTCCGTACATGATAATAACAATCCGCGCTGCGCCGCGAATTTCGCAAGACTGACAAAACATTTTTCAGTTTGTTCAACTGTTATTCTGCTAAATTTGCCCCCTTTACTTACTCCGTTATCAAGCGCAACTGTAATGTCAAAATTATTTGCCTGGTTAACACACAAGTCATAAATATCAATATTATTTTGTTCATAAGGCGGTCGCCATACACTGTCAATCATGTCGGCTATTTTAGTATAAATTTTAAGCTCTCTTGATATTCCGTCAATCCCCATTCTGGATTTAACATAATATAATATTCCGGTCATTTGAAGATAGCCGCCGATGTAAATTCTTGCTTCACTGTAAGATTTCGGCGCGGTTATAGAATCAATCTCTGAATCTAATCCCGGTTGCCATGGCATTACACATGTAAATGCATCCGCCCCGGTATCCATTGTTCTTAATAGTTTACCGCTGGAAATTATAATTTCTCTATTCTCTATAACTAAAGTTAATTCATCAAATTTTTTACCTGCAATGAAATCAGACATATATTACCACCTCCTTTCCAATTGGAAGTAATAAAATTTCATTTCCTGTTAATTCGTTAGATTCAAGGAACAGGTCATAATTTTCATCGTTTAATCCTAAACTGCCGTACTCTGTGACTGTAATTTCTAACGGTGATCTAGAATTTTTAAGTATAATTTTTTTCTCTACTTTTAAATCAAAGAACTGTTGTATAAGAAATCTAAAACATAATGTATATAAATTAATCAATGTTGTATAAGTTTGTGTATTAGAATAATACTGTTGATCTATCCTGAGTCCGCTAAAATTATCCTGAATTTCTTCAACGGTGGCAATGGAATTATTAAGTATAGTCGTTAAATTTTCTATCGCGCTTATAACTTCCGATCTGCTGTTAAACTCGCTAGTTGCGATTATTTCTGCGACTGCTAAAAGAGATAACGTCACGCCGAATTCAAGTCCGACAATTGTATTATAATCTTCATCCGTTATAGTATCCGGTACAAATTCAAATATAGTTTCCGATAATCTTTCATAGTATGAATAACGTGTCGAAAAATCATTTGAAACCTCTGTCGGTATTGTCGCCATATTCGTTTGAGATTCCGCGATATCGTCTGTATCATCACCAATTCCGTAATTAGCTAATGCTGAATTAAATGCGGCTTTTGCATCCTGATAACTTTCATACAATAACGCGTTAGTTGCAGTAAGTTCCTGTATAATACTATTCATCGCGCCGCCAATTCTATTAAGTATTGTTATTGTAGCATTTATTAACGCATAAGATTCAGCTCTGACCTGTTTAAGGATTGCCGCGCAATCTTCAATCAAAATTAAAGCAGTTGATAAAATAGACGATGCCAATTCATCAGGACTTATGAGTCTTTCAACATTAGCCGGTTCGATCCATTCTGTTTGAAATTCAGTTACATTTTCATCTACCGTATCAATATTTTCAGTAAATCTAACGGGTTGAAGTATTAACGCACCTTCAACCGGATGCACTACTTCCCATTGACCGCGTTCCTTTAATGCCTGCTGAAATCTATTAGCGAAAAAATGATGAAACATACCGTCAAAATAAATCGTAAGAGGATATAAAGTTGATTTAATTCCCATATCTTGTACTATATCACCATCAAATTTAGGAATTGAAAATATACCTAATTTTTTTTCAGAGGTTCTAGAATCTTTTCTCCATTTAGCATTAAAAACATTTCCATCAGGTGATTTTAATTCAATTTCATCTTTAACTTCATTAGCCCAACTCATTAATAAGCTCCTAATAATTCCAAAAGTATCGCAGGGGCACCCCTGGTTTTACCTTCTGTTTTTGTTCCATCAGGCGCGCCCGCGATATCTATCCTGCCTTGAAAATCAATCTTCCGTGCTTTTAATTCTGTCTCATTCGGAGCTTTTCTGCGATCTATAACGGTAGTTGCCTGTGTTGTTTGTGTTACGTTTTTATTAAAATTACTTATCTTGCTAATTGTATTATTTATTACATCCGCGGATCGTTCTACTGATTTTTCCTGAGATTCTATTATAGCTTTTTGTCCTTTCATGCTTTCGGGTAAATATTGTTTTATGAAATCAGGTACACCTTTAATCCCGCCTTTCATTATTTTTTGAAATTTCTTGTCAGCTTCAACTGCCTTAACCATACTTTTTGCAGTATCGAGCTCCATCTTTTTAAATGTCTTTTCGGACACTTTACCAATTGATTTTAACACACCATATATCGATAATTTTAATTGATTAAACCTAGCTATTATAGATAATATTTTTCTATCAAAATCAGCGGTAACAGCATCCCAGTTTTTATATAATAACCATATAGCCCCGATTAAAGCCATTACCGCGCCTATTATCAAACCGATAGGATTAGCATTTAATGCCGCGTTTAATAACCACTGCGCTGCTGTCCATGCCTTAGTTGTAGTAACTGCTTTTAAAATAGCACCACGCATCATTATTATATATTTTACCCATCCTATTGCTATCATTATCTTTTGATATGCGATTATACTAGATATAACTGTAGCAATCCCGGCAGCAATTATAATAAATGCTTTTCCGGTTTTATTCATTTTATTCCAATTTTTATATAAATACATTATTAATCCGATTAATGATCCAATAGCAATTATAAGTACTTTAAATTTGGATAGTCCCATTATAGATTGAAATACTTTTTGTGCTTTAGCTGCTATTATTATATATTTGCTATATAAAATATATGCAGAAACTAAAGTTATTATTATCGGGGCAAAAGGACGTAAAATTTTTAATACTTGAAAAGTTATCTTAAAAAAAGATATTAAATTACTTACAATATTTTTTAATCCATTCCCTATTTTTTCAGCATCAACTTTTGACATAATTTCATTAAGTTTTGCATATCCCTGTGTCAAAATTGGCAATACTTTTGACATTGCCGTAGCTGCCGTTTGCTGGATCATTGTTTGAAATACTCGTTTTTGATTTGCATAACTCGTTTCAAGAGTTTTAGCAAAATCACCTTGCGCATCTTTTGACTTTGCCAATAAATAATTATAACGTAATGTCACTTTTTCAGCTTGAGTCATTGCTTTATATTGTTTTGTTATCCCCTGAGTTAATGCGAATGCTTCTAGATTAGCAACATTCATATTGATACCGATTTGTTTCAATGGTTCAGTTTCACCGGAAATTCCAGCTCTTATTTTTTGAAAAGCCTGTTCATGAGGGAGGTTATAAAAAGATGCAAAATCACCGGTTAAACCTGCTAAATTCTTTGACATCGTTGTCATAGTCTGACCGGATAAACCGGAACTTTTAATCATTGCACCTATTGTTCCGGTATATTGTTTAGCTTGTAATTCCGATATTCCAAAATCTCTTATTGCAGTTTTTGAAAATTTATTTACATCTTCTGACATTCCACCGAAAGTAGTATCAACCACGTTTTGAACTTCGACTAGATCAGATGCAAGATCAACAGCACCTTTCCCAAATTCCCATATCGCACGTGCGCCACGCATTAATATATTCGCTTTTATAATACTCCCTGCAATACCTGATATCTTTCCTCTTAATAATGTACTTGATTTAGATGCTCGATTGAATGCATCTGACGCAGTATTGCCAAAATTTTTTGTATCACGTCCCATTGTTCTCACAACAGGACTATATTGATTTGTTGCTTTAAATGCTGTCGTAACTGCAAAATCAGGCATTATTTGCCTCGTTAATTATTTTTTGTTCTTCTTTTACCATGATTTCATGCCACGTGTTCCATTCTCTTAATTCGGCATAGCGTAATTTTTTTATTTCCGATATGGGTTGTTTACGATAAAATAAATTACCCATCCACTGCCACACTATACCTATACGGCTAAAAAAAGTAATCCTAATACTTCAGCAAGACTTAAATCAACGCCTTTCATGTTCTTAATTGCAGTTTCTCCATTACCTGATAACGAACCTAATAAAGCGTAAGCCCTTCTGTAGTAAGCCTCTGCCGGGTGTCCATCCATTGCGGCCTTTGCGTTCCCGTCAATTTCCCGATATTCTATTGTTTCGCCTTTTTTAGTCGTTTGAATAATCTTTATTCCATTTTCGATTTTAACTTGTAAACGCCCTTTCCTGATTGCTCTTATCGCCCTGTCATAACCCTGCTGAATTCCTTTTCGTAAATTTTCGTCTTCAATTTCATCAATTTCAATCTCATAATAATCTGTCATCTTTTTAAGTTCGTTCTTAGCTGAATCGACACTTAATTTATACTTTTCTTCCTTGACTAATGGTTGTTGTTCTGACATAAAATCTCCTTAAATTTCTAATATATTTCTTGGCGGAGGTTTCTCCGTTTGGTTCATGTAAAATGTAATTTTAACTTTTTCAAGTTTTTCTAATTTTGAAGCTATACCGTAAGACATGTATCTTATTTGTCCTGGTTTGATCCAATCACTTCTTTTCCCGGTCATGTGCTTTCTCAATCCTAGTACCGCAACTTTTGTATCAGGCGGAAGATCAGGTTTCTGAACTCTTTTTGCGCCTTTGTCAAGTTTAAGTCCATGCCCTTTACCTTCCTGTGCTTCGCATATTAAAAGTTTTTCAATCCAGTTTATTGGTAGTATCTTCGTTAATTGCTTTGAATAATTATGATCACCGCCCTTATTGCCCCACCATTTGGCTTTTAATCTATGATCCGTATGAAGAAAAAAACATTCTGTTTGATAAGATTTTTGACTTCCCCAATGACGAGGAAAAATAACATTATTCCAGCGTTTAACCTTTGCTATATTTATATGATCTTTCTTTGATTTATTGACTAATTTTTCAATTACATCCGGCGAAGAATATTTATCATCGTCGTCGATAAAATGATACCAGCCCTTTTCCTCCGGAATAGCCCTCAGAAGCCTGTTATTATAAAGATTATAAGTACCATTTCCATATTCTAATCCGTATGCCTGTCCCTGAATGATTATATCCCCAGTAACATACTTATCCCTTGGATCGTCACTATGAACAATTGTTATAATATTTTTATATGTCTGCTGTTTAATAGATTCCATCAGGCAGGAAAAAAATTTCGGCCTGCCTGATGTCCTTATAAGTATGTATACTGGTTCTAAGCCAGTACCGGAGTCCATGCGTTTTTCGACTTTGAAGGAATTACAGTAAGCGTTGATCTACCTTCTTCGGATTCATAATTTTCAAAATTTATTCTGCAGGTTGTTCTGTATGTTGATCCGTCTGCAAGTTCAACCGCTACCGTTACATCCGATAATGACTCAGATACACTATTAAGTGTTTCCATTTCTTCGGGAGAAGTCATTAAAACTACCGATTCTTGAGTTTGTACTCTGCGTGTATATTTCATTATCGTTTTACCGGATGTCGGTATTCCTTCAATCGTAAACCCTGACCTGTTGAAGGTTATATTAATATCAGCAGGCACATCATAATTTACTCCATTTATTACAACTCTATTAACTGTTCCGGTGTTATTACCCATTATTCACCTCCTAATAAAATAGCTATACTTGTATCCATACCGATTAAAGTATTAAATATACCGCCTTCGCCGGATGGAATTAACGGACAATAAATATCAAAACCGGTAAGCCCTGACCTTAATTGTACGGTAAATTGAGTCTTTGACCAATCTCCTTGATATATCCATCCAAGCCCTACGAAAGCATCAATTAAAGCAATTACATCGTCTTTAACCGTCTCAATATCTCTTGCTTTAAGTTTAGCAACTGCGTCCGTTACTTCCGTAACATCTTCAACAATATAGATACCTTTCCACTTAACACTTTCAAAATTCTGTTTCCAGTTATATAGTACATTCTGAGCTATCGAAATATTTTTCATCTGCCTGAAGAAATTAGATGCAGGCGGTATAGTTGTCGGTCTAAAAAAAGTATCAACATTTTGCATTGTAAGAACGCCATTTTTCGCGAGGGAAGTACAAAGACCGCCTTTAACTGCCAAATCCCTGTTGTCATAATCGTTCGTCCATCTGTCTGCACTTACGCCAGGCCATACGCCGTCAAGGATTTGATCTATCATTCCAACCTGCGGATAAGTACTGTGCAGAACTCCCATAGCCCCCAAAACCTGCGCCGCTATTTCCTGTGGATGGTTATAACTTCCTGGAGCTGGGAATTTACCGTTAGTTCTATCGCTTTCCCTGCGCAATTCCGCGAATGCCAAAGCCGCTGTTAATCCGGCGCTTCCTGCCGTGACGTCGCCTACTAATGACCTGAATGGTCTGGCTATTTCTTTTTTGTAATTTCCGACTAGATCATTACCGATTCCGTTATAAGTCGATATAGCGTTAAGAGTTGTTGTATCTGCCCCGTATCCATGTATAAGATTTGTGAAGAACTCTTCATTTTGACTATCCCCTGTACCCAGGGCATCAAGCGCATCCTGTATATCCGGTACACCGGAACCGCCTGTCATTGCTGTTACCGTACAAGCTACCCCGGATGGATATACCGCAATGTAAGGATCATTTTGATTACCAATCGCAAGGGTTATATCATTGCCCCAGTCACCGCCGGATTTACTTGTAATGGTAACTACACCCGCGGCGTTTGAAGCCGTTACAGGCAGATCGTCATCATTATTTATTGCCGTTTCAAGTGCATCACCTATATCATCTGCTGTATCGCTTTCCGAAACGGAAACTCTTACAAGATCACCCGCGATATAAACATAAAGCGTTCCGGCTTGTACATCCGCACTTGCGCTAAAATCAAATTCCCCTGCCGCTGTTGCAGGATCAGAACCGCCCTCAAGCTGTGGAATTATCCACGTTTCCACTCTTCCGGGCTTTAACGCGGCCTTTGCCAGCCTGTGTAACATAAACCCGTATCCGGTTTTTCCGCCTACATCTTCCGCGCTGTAAACTCTTATCGGTACATTCTCTGTAATCGATGTAAATGTAGATTCATCAAACGTACCGATTATTACATTTTTTTGTGCCAGAACGCCAGCAGAGACCGCATACTGTTCATTCTGGAGACCAACGACATTACCTGCCGCTAGTGATGAAGGATAAACTGTCATAATGACCCCCTATATTTCATTTTCTACTGTAACGCCCGTATTATCAAACGGTACGTCTGAATTAATAACCGCAGGGTCGGGATAATTACCTATACTTCCTAAAACATCCTCCTGAACCCTGCATGTATATTTCATATTTGCTGTTTTTACCACTATATCACCGTGTTCAATTTGTACATCTTTAGTAATTCTGGAAATCCAGCGACTTGAAATTTCACCTGTTTCAAAACTTATCTTTTCATTTCTTGCATCCATTATTATTTGATATACATATTCAATAAGTTCATCAATCTTCTCATCTGCCCTTTCCGCTGCTTCTTTTAATTCTGCTAACGCTGTTGCTTTTTGACTTTCCGATGCTGTCGTAGAATCCAATACAGTAATATCTACACTCGCTTTTGCACTTGCAGTCATATCTATTTCCAAAGTCAGATCATGAGTTTTAGAACCTTTCATCCTTCCGGCAGATTTTAAAAAATCACCTTCTGAATAATAAACCTGGACTAATCTATCATTATTTAAAACTTCACTTGAATTTTTAGATTGTCTCTGAAATCCTACAACTCTAAATCTACTTTCGGCTTGTTCTTCCAGAAGATTCTTTAAAGCAGCTTTAACTTCTCTGAACATCATCATGATACAGGCACCTCCGTTTCCTCTGTCCTCTGAGGATAAATTCGGATAAATCCTATATCTGTTCCATGTTCAGGTGATCTGGTAGGTGTAAAAACAAATCTTTCTTTTAATGCCCCTTCAACCGGAGAAACGGGCATTTTTATATACCAATTCTCCCCGGCTTGAGGAACTCTTATTAAACTTGATATTCGTAATGTAACAACAGGTTGATCAACAACAATTGTCTCCCCTGTTTCAGGGTCTTCGCGTCTTGAAAAATATAAAACCTGACCGCCCAAAAGCTCGGAAGGATCATTTTTACTGTATATTTGATTTTCTCCGTCAGGATTTATCAATTCAACAGGCATTTTCCATTCACCTTCTAAACTTTCATGTAAATCTGATTCTATTGCAGCGCGAAGATTTTCCATCACATTATATCCGATACTTTAGTAGTCGAACCCCGTCTCGACCTATATACTCTTTTAGGTCTTTCTTCTTCTTTTTTCTTCTTGATCGTTCGATTCTCAATAATCTTAAACTTTATATAAGGAGGGACTACATCACCTTCGATGAACTTTTTACCGCCTGCATAAACTGTTTTATTCTTGGGTACTATATTCATTTTCAACCCCTTGTTTTAAAGATTCATTTTCTGCTTCCAACTCCTCTATACGCTTCATTAAATCTTTTTTAGTGCCTGAATTCAATTTTTCTAATTTTGATTTAAGTTCCGCGTTTTCGATCAAAGCCAAAGTCAAATTTTCCGAATTTTCTTCTTCAGATTTACTTTTAGAAAAAATTTTATCAATACGACTAGGAATATTTTCCCTAGTCGTGTTTTTACGAAATGCCGGACTTGAAAACATTAATTCTTTTTTCATATCCCCCCCTAGCTGCTTACTGTCAGACAACTATAAAATGTGAAAAAGGCGTCTGTTTGAGTTGTAGCAAATATCGGAGCTGACTGAGTTCTTATAGTTACCTTTTTATTATCACCTGCCGGATAAGCATCACAACTAAACATCTGGGGTGTAACAATTCCACCTGGATTTTTAATTTTAGCCGGTATCATCGGAACACTCATATCCATTCCAAACCAGTAACTATAAAGCTGTTGTGTAATCGGATCAGCCGGGAGAACTTCACCTGGGCCGAAATACCTGTCACATCTTGCACCACTATAAGCAAAGAAAAATCCATTCTGAGGCATAAGGTATTGAACATCACCAGCATCATCAGTTACAATTCCGTCATAACCAAATAAATAAAATGTACGACCTCTTGGAGTCATAAACCATGCTATCGGAGTCAATCCTGCATCAACAAACTTCTGATAACGCGCAGGAAGCGACCAGTTGTTTTCACCTGCCCGAATCATTTGAAAACCCCGATTATCGGCAAATTGCTGTATTGTGGTATCATTTAGAATAACCGGCAGTACAT
>Ga0111191_1058_pt1 | contig 11279 bp, 6 predicted proteins | sample DeeMarSWOR324_28_FD_80363 | JGI IMG/M metagenome (GOLD analysis project Ga0111191, IMG submission 80363) | bacterium SM23_31 | reverse complement strand
AACGGATAATTTTCTGCATTAGGATCGAGTCTGAGCGAGGGCGCAACAAGGCTGAGCGCGCGCCATTCCCGCAGGCGGCTGCCCATACTTGTGCGCGACGCATAGGCATAGCAGAATTCAAACGGTTCGCCGCTTTTAGGGTCCCACCAGTCCATTTCCTCAGCAAGAGAAAACACATTGTCAGACGCCATGTAATTATCCGGATCGCTGATGTCAATCTGCCGGATGCGGCTTGCATTTGCAGATACGCCTACATGGTCATCAGGTATACGGACTGCCGCCCATACTGCGCCTACTTTTCCTCTTCCGGGCCCAAGTATCTCGAAATGCCATGTCTCGTTGGGGTCTGCAAAGGTAAAACATTCACCGCCATCATTATAACCGTATTTTTTTGTCAATTCATCGATTACTTTAATTGCTTCCCGTGCGGTTTTAGCGCGCTCAAGAGCGAGCCGGTAAAGCTCCGGACAATCGATCAATCCTTCACTGGATCTCAGTTCGCGTTTCCCGCCAAACGTGGTTTCTCCTATGGCGAGCTGGTGCTCGTTCATTACCGGGTATGCTGTATTCATGTATGCATAGGTTTCCGGTACCTGGGGAATCTCCCCTCCAACAAGCCTGTCCGGATCATCGGGCCCTTGTGTCCTTTTTGGCTGGAGATAAATTTCACACATATCTCCAGGTTCATGTTTTATGTACGGGACAATATTTATCCACGTCCGGTCTGTTCCGCTGTCGCATGAGTGTGAGGTCATTGTTGAGCCGTCGACAGATGCCGATTTACCAACTATAACACTTGTACACCCGTCGTACTCTATTTCCTGGACGTTTGCTGCAGGCGGGGTGTAAATCGAAGACAACAAAAAGACCGTAAGTATGGCTGCAAAACCGAAAAGAAGTAAACTTTTTGCATTTAGAAGTTTTCTCATCATTTTTCTCCTTTCAAATTCAATATGCTATAGGTGTGGAAATTCACGCACTAAATTATATCCATTTCTTCACTTTATGATTAATTTACTTTCACAATCCGACATCGATTAACATGATTGATACAAAGATTCATTACCGTGCGGTCAAATTGGTATAAAGATTAGAGCTTTTGTAAAAAAGTTAAAAAAATCCTAATCCCACTCAGCAGAAGGTAATAACAGGACAGACTACTGTCATGCTGCCATTTAAGTGGTCAGTTCAGGAGACTTGTTTCAGCATCTAAGTTAAAATTTACAAAAAAGATAAAAAAATATAAAATTTCTAAGTTTCCGTTATCAGGGTGTGCCGAAATGGAAAAAACAACTTCTTATAACATTACGCTCATGGGGGCGGATTTCACGCAGCAACGGCTTACACTAAAAACCCGCCCCTACAAGATTAACGCTCTAAAGTAAACAATATTTCTATAATATTACAACCGGATACTAATTACCGGAGTTTTTAAATTACCTTAGAAGAGTAGTAATGAATTTTTCACCGAGTTCCCGCCATTTTGCCATTGTTGCCAGGGCAAAGTCATTGGTATACCTTGTGACGAATTTTTTGCACTTTTCCGGGTCTTCTTTATAGAGCTCCCGAACTTTTTGCTCAAGACCGGGGAGTTCCTCTAAAGCCCTTTCTTCAAAATCCTGAACGGCTCCTTCGATATCTATCCGTGCGACACCCCACTTGACATTTGCCAGGCGGTTTGTGAATCGAAATGTCCATAATGCGGCATCGGTGCGGTATTTTTTTTGTCCGCACATTTCAAAGCTCCCCGGAAGCTCCGTGGTTCCTGCGAATATAGGTATTCTCGGGCTCTGACCGGGATTCCCGAAGGAAAACCATGCAATTCCGCCGATCTCGTCGGGCAGCCAGTCACGGCATTGAATAATTTGAGAATATGAACATCCGGATGAGGCAATCGCTCTTACGCTCCCGACAGTTTCCGGTTTGAAAGCGTTTACAAGAGTTCTTAGATCGCTGCTCATCCAGGGACCTGCTAACGGGCTTTTTACCATCTGAGGCGGTTGTTGTTCGGCTGGCTGTGGTTCTCCTCTTCGGGGCCTTGTATACTGAGGTATAAGGATGTCTTTCGTTATATCTAATTCCGTTCCTTCATAGGTTTCCCTGTAATATCTCATCATATCCCTGATAGAAACCTTTTTATCCGGTTTGACTGAGAAGGGAAGCTCTTCCATATCCATGTTAAGATCCAATGACGGAGCCATAGTGCTCAGGACATAGAACTCACGAGTAGAATAGGGTCTCCTGCCGCTGTAGGCTTCCCAGAATTTAAAAGGCACGCCGCTGTTCGGATCCCACCAGCCCATTTCCTCTGCGAGAGAGAATACATTATCGGAGGCCATGTAGTAATCGGGATTATTGACATCCAATGTGCTGATTCTCGGAATATTAGCCGAGACACCGACATGGTCGTCAGGTAAGCGTACAGCCGCCCAGACGGCTCCGATTTCAATGGGACCGGCTCCCATAATCTCAAAATGCCAGACCTCCTTCGGGTCGACAAACGTAAGACATTCACCGCTATCACCGTATCCGTACTGCTTCACAAGTTCACCGATAAGACGAATTGCTTCTCTTGCCGTGGTGCATCTCTCTAATACGATACGCTGCAACTCTTCGATCATGAACATTCCCTCGTTATTACGGAGCTCTCTTCTGCCCCCGATAGTAGTCTCGCCGATACCGAGCTGTTTTTCGTTCATACAGGGGTAGGCTACGTTCATAAAAGCATAGGTCTCCGGAACTTGCGGTATTTCTCCTTTCCTTGATACGCGATTTCTATCCTGAGGAAACTCAGTATGTAAATAACCACTTCTGAGCTCTGTCATTGTACCCGGCTCATGCTTTGCATGGGGTTCGATTCTCAACCATGTCCTGTAATTACCGTCACATGAGTGAGCGGTCATTACAGAGCCGTCGGTAGATGCCAGTTTACCTACCATGATACTGGTACAGCCTATAAAATCTTCATCGGAAAACTCAAGCTGTTCCTGTACTGCTTGCGGCGATTGAGATGGTTGAGCGGACATAAAAAACATGCCCGCAATGAATGCGAAAACGGTTAAGAAAGCTAACGGCCAAAGGACTTTTTTAAGATTTACATTTCCCATAATGCTCCTCCTTTTAAAAAAGTAATGTCAATATGTTAATCCCGAATAATCGGGGAGTACACAGAGAAAATATTAAATGTCTTCCGAGTTGAAATGAATTTTATAATACATCTCCGTGCTCTCTAACTTATTAATCTTATTATACGATACGGCTTTTTAGCAGTTCTACATCAAAATTAATTAACCGACCGATTCTCTTATTCAATAATCACGCGTTCGGGATTTGCCCTGAATGGATCTTTTAAATAATAACCGATCCCATTCTCGATAACCTCAGCGTATCCCGGGACATTTATGCAGACAAGAGACATATCGGGATGTTCTTCAGTCCAGATTTCCATTGTCATCAGGACTGCCGATGTATGCCTTCCGACGCGGACATCGATGGGCCAGCCGTTTTCATCTATTTTTTCAAATAGCAGCCCGTGTTCCCCCGCTTTGACAATAAACTCATCCTTCCCCGTTAGGAGCTGTTCTCTTGTTGTTTTACCTCTTGTCGCATCGAGGAAGGGTTCCGGCGCTTCAAAGAGAAGCGAAATCGCATCGGAAAAATCACCGACCTCCCGGTGTGACAATCCGTGAAGAGATTTTGGAGAATATTCCATACCCATATTGAACTCACCCATGTCGGTAAGCACCATTGATACAACCGCGGCAAGTTCATGCCCCTTTTCGTGTGCAACTATTGTGCTGATAACGGGATACTGCAGTTCCGCTTCATGCAGGTCAATAAAGATATCTACCTTTTCTTTCCTGATCAATTCCATAAAGGCATAGCACGTTTTTTCGGTCAAAGTGCCGTTTGGTCTTCCGGGCCAGGCTCTGTTCAGATTTCGTATATCCACATAGGCAAGGTTCTGCCTGCTCGGATAATGGATATACACTTCCGGGTCGGGCCACTGGTCGAGAGGATTAGCCCACCGGTCGCCCATTCTGAATTTTTGTTCTCCCCATCCTGTCGGGATCGTATAATCGGGAGGGTAACCGCCGCCTAACCGGGTGACGGTTGTGCCGCTTCTGTTTGCGCTCAATACAACAATCAATCTGCCCTTTTCCATAACGCCATTTTCAACAAATATCCAGGGAGCGAGCCTGCCGGCGGGTTCTTCAGGATGCGATGCGCCCATAACAAACAGAGTCGCGCCCGGCTCTTTACCTTCAAGAATATAGATATTGCAGTCGTTTATGGTGCCTTTGACTCCATCAAAATAGTCGCTCAGCTTTTTTACTTCCGTTACTCCTTCACCAAGTACAACGTGTTCTTCCAGATGCCTGTGTTTATAAAAGCTTATCCCTGAAAATATGAGAAGGAGAAAACCCAGAACACTTAAAATGATTTTACGAATATAAACATTATTATCAGCCATAAATCTCCCTTATTTTAACCTGAATAACCGCAAAAGGAACGGCAGCAGCACAATGATATACAAAGCCTCTTTCTCCCACGTTTTGGTCTTGATTAAATTGTATATCAATATAACCGCCGTATAAGCAACTAATAGATAATAAATTACTGTAATAATACTCATTAGAATGTTCATTTCTTAAATCTTTCTATTTATTATGTCATTGAATTAATATAATATTACAAACCGGTTAAAAATCCCAGCTCACTGCTGTATATCACCATCAGCGTTCCTATAATCATTATTATAATTGCAGGAATTATGCACGCTTTCAGAAACCTTATATAAGATTCCTTATATCCGACAATTTCTACGGTTAATCTTCCGATGATTGCCGTCGGCGGCAGAGCATCTCCAAGGGGCCAGATCACACTCATACCGGCAAGAGCAACAATCGGATTCAATCCTATGGTATTAAACAGTAAAACCAGCGGCACACCGATAACCGGCGCAGCGCCCCACATTAAGACCGCTTCCGACACCGGCAAAACAAAGAAAAGACTGGCATACACTACAATAACCGGCAGAGTAACAGTGCTCACAGCCAGAAGCCCCCGTACACCCGTCAATGTCATGATCTGTACGAGAATCCCGGCACAGGTCAGCGTTCCGATAAGGGGAAGAAGCTGCTCGACCGTATCTCCGGATATTTTAAAGAAATTTACTTTAACGGGTGACAATATAAATGACGTTACTGCGGCACAGAGGAACATCAGCGGAAGCCCGATCACAGGTGTCGAATGAGGCCACTGCCTTCCAATAAATACGAGCCCGAGGAAAATAATAAAAGGAAGAATCACCCTGAGCCAGTTCATTTTTTCAGGCGGTTCGGGAAGTTCCTCAAAAGCTTTTTCGATATCGGTTCCCGTACCTTTCCACCCGAGAATAAAAATTGTCAATAGAGCGGCGATGACGCAGGGAATCAATAACGGATAAAAGAAACCGACATAAGGCATATTTACTCCTGCCGCCGTCATCATTGCCCATAAGCTTACCGGCGGAGCCGCAGCACTCAGACCGGCTATAATAAACACAATTGCAGTAGTCCTGACTTTTGAAATACCCATATAGTTCAAAACAACGGCAACCATACCGCCGGTTATTAGAACCGTCACGCTTCCCGCACCCGTCAACGCCCCGGGTATGAGCAGGAGTAATGTAAGCAGTATAAAAAGCAGTGTTCTGCTCCTATGAAACCGCTTAAGAATACGCCGGACAACAAAAGCAACACCGCCGGATTCCTTTAAGATATTCATAAAAAGCGTTGCGGTAATAAAAATAAGATTGATATCGAGGTATGTCATTGCTCCTTCTGCAATATGCCGTGCAGGAATCCGGAATCCTCCTGCCAGCCCTCCGGCAATGGCAGCCGCAAGCATCGACAACTCAGTAGAAAGCTTGAATATCTTTGCAATAATATATATTGACACCATAACGCCGAGAATTATCCCGGCATAAGTAAACATGCTCATCTGACAGCATCCTATTTTTTCTTAAAAAGATTATTAAGTATATCCGTTAAATCGGCATTCTTTTCAAATTCAATCATGGGAATTTCTTTGTTTTTTGATATCGTAGTAAATCTGCCGTCCGGATTTCCGTCTTTGCGAACAAGAAGAAGACCGGATTTGGGGCAAACGGCGTCAATCGAAAGTTCGTCTGAATTATCTCCCTCTGCGGCACCCATAATACGCCTGTCCAGACCCTCGATATGAGCGCCGATAACCAATATCCCCTGCTTGTTTGCTTCTGCGATAAGTTTTTCTGTCCTTTCCAATTCATCTTTAATTGAAATACCCGCCGCTCCCATGCCTTTGAGGCTTGCACCGGTTACGATAATAATTGTCTTAACCGGATTCCCTGCATTTTTTAAAGCTATAAGTGTATCAGCAGTGGCAAACAAACTTAAAACCGGAACAATATTTACATTATATCTTTTAACAGTCATTATAGCTTTTAACTGTATGGGACCTGGGCTTTGACCGCAGGATGTAAGCAGTACAGGCAGTTCAGCTTTTATATCTGCAGCAGCCTTTTCCTGAGCTAATACTGATGAAAATAATAACAGAAATAGAAAGGGAAAAATGACAGCTACAACCATTAATTTAGATAATCCTTTCATGATTCACTCCTTACTATGTTATAGTTTATCTTTATATTTAATATTCTGATACACAAATTACATTTTTAAATTATTATTTTGCTTTATTTTATTGAGCATTCGAACTACATCGGTAATCATCTGTCGATGTACTTTGTGATGAGCATCTCAGCCAGTTTTCGCCAACGGTTAACTAATTGCTCACTGCTTGAAACCGAATAATTAGTTAAAAAATGAGTCATTAACTCCGGATTAATTTTTAAAAGCTCGGTGGCTGTTTTTTCAATAGTCGGCTGCAGGGTGATGTAGTTTTCTTCAATAGCTTTTTGCTCAACCTGAATATCTTTTACCATGCTCGAATATTTGAGGTTAGCAAAATTAGCAACAAAATTGAATACCCACCATGCTGAATCCCATGAAAATTTATTTCTATCGCCTACAGTATAGATTTCCGGAATTGCATTTATTCCACAATACAGAGGTGTATAACACGCAAAATACGTGTCATCCGGGGAATACCACAGAACACCGCCGATTGGATCAGGCAGAGATGCCCGTGACTGCGTAACAATTGAAAATACCGTCCCTCTTATGGAAATTGAACGTTCAGAACGTTTTTGGTACGGACTGTCAAAAGCTCCGGCGTTCTCTCCTTTAGTCATGTCGAATTCTGTTCCTTCATAGTGATCACGCAGCAAAGCAAAAACATCTGTTGTTGACAAATTTTTGTCAGGCTTTACCGTTAAAGGATAGCGTTCAGCTCCTTCAACACCTCGATGATAATCGGGTGAAAGAATAAGCGACGGCGTCGCACGCCGGAGCATACTCCAGACCCGCATAGCACAGCCCATTTTGGTGCGATCAGATGCAGGATGATATGTATCACTGAAATTAAACGGTTTTCCTGAGTTGGGATCATAATACCCCTTTTCTATTGCGAACGAAATAACATCCTTTGCATACATGCAGTTTTCCGGCTCATCTAATGGGAACTCGCCGATACGGGATTGATTTGCGTGACAGGAAACGTGCCCGTCCGGGATTTTTACCGCCGCCCATACAATTCCCTTGGTGTCCGGTCCTTTACCGATTAATTCAAGTATCCATGCTTCTTCAGCATCGCCGATGGAAATTGATTCGCCGCTTGCACTATAGCCGTATTCATTTGCCAGATCAGTAATCACTTTGATCGCTTCACGTGCGGTTTTTGTTCTCTGGAGCGCTAAGGTCATTAAGGTGGAGTAATGCAGGCCTTCTCTTCCGCGCAATTCACTCCGTCCGCCGAAAGTAGTCTCACCGATAGCCAACTGATGTTCATTTATATGACCGATGCCATTTGAAGCTATGACTGCATACGTGTGAGGTATCTGTTTAACCTTTATCTGAGTTCTTATGTCTTCAAACTCAACAAAAGATCCCGGTTCATGGTCCGCAGCCGGAATATACTGTAAATGGGATACGAACCCGGCATCACAGGTATAGCAAATCATTACCGAACCAGTCGTCGAGGCTCCCTTTGTTACTAACAAATTCGTACAGCCTTCATCTTGAGCGACGGCTAATATCGGGCTGAATAATAAGCAGATCAGCACAATAAAACATTTCTTTTTCATTGTATCAATCTCTCCTGTTTCAAAATTATTTTAGCATTTAATTGATTAATACATAGCACTACGGGCTATTTAGTTGTAGGCAGGGATTTTGATTTTGCTAAGTTTTTTATCGAGAGCACGGACTACAAAACAGATAATGCCTAAAAGAAGGCTCAGTGTATATGTAAGTTAAACGATTATTTTTCAAGCTCATCATATTCTGCATGAGATTCAATCCAATACTAAATTAAACCTTCCTTAGCTTTAACCTACAGCACACGATATTTTTGTACCACTTTTTCGGCAATCGTTTTAAGTTTATCTTACGCCGCTTCAATGCGCTTATATCAAATCAATCACGGTTAAGATATGTTTATATTTCAGTACACAGAAAAATAATCTATTAAAACAATATAATCAAGTATTTTATTTTTTTGTTGCTTTGAATTACTCCATTTTTGAGGATGAAATAAAAATAAACAAAAATTTCTTTTACAGAATATTTCAGAGGATAATGTGATAATCTCTATATACATTGGTAAAACATCTTTTCCTTCCGAGAAACCAGTATAAATAACGCCATAAAATAAATAATGGATATTATCCAGAATTGAATAGTATTATATGACTTCGTATCATGTAATTTTGTCTCTGCGGGTTTCGGTAAAGGAACCGGATCCCAGGGGAGACCGTATTCCAATGCCAGCCCTTTTATATAAAGGAGGTGAATGACCGGTACATCCCGTGCAGCCATCTCGTAAAGCACGCCCCGTTCTTCTTTTGAAGGAATAGGTATCTTCTTATTCAAACCGGGTTTCAATGTAAGCGCAAGCTGGCTTGTTCCAAAATTTGCATAACTGCCTCCAATATTAATAAAAGCGGAAATCCTGCTCCCGGATGAATTACCCTCATATATTTTCATCCGCATTGATACATTCTTTCGGAGATCGGATTCATAAATAAAGGGGATTCCGCTTAATTGAATTTGTTGCATCAACCGCTCTTTAACACCGGATTCAAAGTCTTGTCCTGTATCTTTTTTCCCGCCGAGTGACACCGCAGCCGGTTGAACGTTGAAGACTTTTTCATTAAGTAACAGGTTATAAATATCCAGCATATTAAATTCTGTATTAGTAGCCCCATAGGAAGATGCACCCAGCGAAATGATTATAACAGGATATACATCCACAGCCTGAGCCGCCGCAAGCGACGCAACCATCAATGCGGGAAACGAAGCAGAACAGCCGATTGCGACAGTATCTCCTGCATTAACACCGGCACGGTCAAGAAGATGTACAATAAGACCGGCAATATCCGGTATGGTTGTTGTTCTTTTCGCTTCGAGATGCCCGACAGTCGTCATTAATTCCGAATATTCGGGACCTATCAGACCTGTATGATTCGGATCTATGGTACCGTCTATCTTAATACCGGACGTATCGCAATAGCTCCCCGTAATTGTAACTGCTTTCTCCATTATTTGAGCAGCGTTGGTCATTGTGTCCGAATACGGTAAAGGTCTTCCCGGGGAAAAAATCAGTACCATTATATAAGATGCAAGGCTTACAATTCCCGCGGCGCCGACGGTTCGACTCAATCTTTGTTTTTGATATTGTAGAATGTGAACTCTTTTTTTAAAAAGGATACTCATTTTTACATAAGAATCATCAGACAAAATTAAATATTTTTCTTAAAACGCTATATAAGAAAAGAGATTACGTCACAACCTAATGATTAAAAACAGTAAGTTTTTATAATACATTGTCTTATATATTATTTTAAAAAATTCATAAATACGAATTACCTGCCGTCGATTTTATCCGCGGCTGCCTGTGCTTCCGCCTCCTCCGGCGTCATTCTATACATCGTAATATTTCCATATCCGTATGCAATACACACAAGAGGATTAATCAAATTGAAAAAACAGAAAGGGAAATAGACACCGGCAGACACGCCCAGAACACTGCTCATAAATGCTCCGCAGGTATTCCACGGTACCAGCGGCGAACTCAATGTGCCCGCACCTTCTAAAAGACGGGAAAGATTTTTTGGGTGCAGATTTTGTTTCAGAAAAGCATTTCGATACATTCTTCCGGGAATCACAATAGAAAGAAATTGGTCCGGCGCAATAATATTCATTCCGATGCAGGTTACTACGGTTGCGGTTACCAGAGAACCGACAGAACGCGCCAGCTTAAGTATTGAGGAAGCTATGGTTTCGAGCATTTTGCTCCCTTCCATAACTCCACCAAAGGCAAGAGCGCAGAATATAAGCGCTATTGTGGACATCATCGACAACAGCCCGCCGCGAGACAGGAGATCATCCACACTTGCCACTCCGGTATTTGACTCAAATCCGTTAAAAGAAACAATTATTATTTCTCCCAACGAATTTCCCTGAAAGATAGCGGCAACAATGCCTCCAAGAATTGTGCCGCCCAACAACGCCGGGATTGCAGGAATTTTAAGTATAACCATTAAAATAACTAATAACGGGGGGAACAAAAGCCAGGGAGATATTGTAAAGTTTGAATCCAGAGTGGAAAGCATCCGTGACACACCCGAAGCGTCCACTGTGCCTCCGCCATATTTAAAACCTACAATTGTAAAAAGTATCAGTGCGAGAATGAGGCTTGGAACGCCGGTGTAAGCCATGTGCCTGACGTGCGTAAAAAGGTCTGTTCCCGCCGTTGCCGGTGCAAGATTGGTTGTATCCGACAGCGGTGACATTTTATCGCCGAAATATGCTCCGGAAATTATTGCACCAGCCACCAGGGCAACTCCGACTGTCCCGGCAGTAGACCATGAACTTCCCGTGGATATTGATACCACACTGCAAATTACGCACGTCGTTACAAGAAAAATCGACGGAGAAATCAACTTTAAGCCGTAATATATCATGCTTGGCACAATCCCGCTTTGTATCCAGGTGCCTATTAAACAGCCGATAACCATCAGGATAAGGCATGCCTGCAGCGCAAGAATAATGCCCTTAACCAGACTATCCTGTACCTCTTTCCAGCTATATCCGAGGTACACGGCAACAACTGACGCAACTGTGGTTGCAAGTATT
>Ga0111191_1061_pt1 | contig 11280 bp, 11 predicted proteins | sample DeeMarSWOR324_28_FD_80363 | JGI IMG/M metagenome (GOLD analysis project Ga0111191, IMG submission 80363) | bacterium SM23_31 | reverse complement strand
TAGCGAACAGTCCGGAAGAAGCAAAAGAAATAGCTTCCGGGATGCTGGGCATGAACCTGGTAACGCACCAGACGGGTCCCGAGGGACGAATCGTCAGAAGACTGTTAATTGAAGAAGGCATTGATATTAGCCGGGAACTGTATCTTGGAGTTGTTCTCGACCGTTCAACGTCGCGTTTGGTGTTCATGGTGAGCACTGAGGGCGGCGTGGAAATTGAAAAAGTTGCTGCCGAATCCCCGGAAAAAATTCTGAAAGAATATATCGACCCTGCGGTTGGTTTTGCTCCTTTTCAGGCACGCAGGCTTGCATTCGGATTAAATCTTGAGGGTGATACTCTGAAAAAAGGCATAGCTTTTATGCAGGCTTTATATAAGGCTTATGTTGAATCCGATGCCTCGTTAGCCGAAATAAATCCGCTTGTCATAACCGGCGGCGGCGACGTTATCGCACTCGACGCAAAAATCAATATCGATGATAATGCGCTGTACCGGCACAAAGACATTGTTGAATTCAGAGATAAAGATGAAGAAGAACCGCTCGAAGTCGAAGCGAGCAAATACAAGCTTAATTACATCAGACTTGACGGAAATATCGGCTGTATGGTCAATGGTGCAGGACTGGCAATGGCAACAATGGACCTTATCAAGCTGGCAGGCGCCTCACCGGCTAACTTCCTTGATGTCGGAGGCGTTGCCGATGTTGATACAGTCAAAAACGGTTTTGTTATTCTGATGTCCGACCCAAACGTCAAAGCGGTACTTGTGAATATCTTTGGAGGTATTGTGCGATGCGACCGCGTCGCTAACGGGATTAAAGAGGCTCTTTCACAGATTGAGGTTAATGTGCCGGTCATCGTACGGCTCCAGGGAAATAATGCAGAGCTTGCGGCAAAAATTTTAGAGGAGTCGTCACTTTCGTTCATTATTGCAAACGATTTCAAGGATTGTGCAGGGAAAGTAGTCGCCGCACTTAATTGAAGTGCGAGTGACGAATTACGAATTGCGAATGTAGAGTGACAAATTGCTAATAAATAATAACAGTAATCACTTCGACATTTAAAATTCGTACTTCGACACTCGACATTCGCAATTCCATGTTTGTTTCTTAATTCGACATTCACACTTCGACATTCGCAATTCCATGGGCTTTGCGGTTAAATTTAATATAGGGAAATGGAAGATGAGCATACTAATTGATTCTAATACGAAGGTTGTTGTACAGGGTATAACCGGAGGTGAAGGATCGTTTCACACGAAGTTAATGGTTGAGTACGGCACAAAAGTTGTAGCCGGTGTAACACCCGGTAAAGGTGGGCAGACATTTGAAAATATACCGGTGTTTAATTCGGTGCGCGAGGCAGTAAATGCCACCGGTGCAAATGCTTCCGGTATATTTGTACCGTCGGCTTTCGCCGCAGACGGTGTCATGGAAGCTGCGGAAGCAGGCTTGGATGTTGTAGTCTGTATTACCGAAGGGATTCCTGCGCTCGAGATGGTAAAAGTAAAACGCTTTCTCGAAGATAAACCCACCCGTGTAATAGGTCCAAACAGCCCGGGCATAATATCGCCCGGACAATCTAAAATCGGCATAATGCCAGGCGATATTCATATGCAGGGGAATATCGGTGTGATTTCCCGCAGCGGCACACTTACCTACGAAGCGGTTGACCAGCTTACAAAGCTTGGTCTGGGTCAGAGCACCTGTATCGGAATCGGCGGTGATCCGGTCATCGGTTCGACGTTTGTTGACTTGCTGAAATTATTTAAGGATGATGACGAAACGGATGCCGTGGTTATTATTGGTGAGATAGGGGGAACCGCGGAAGAAGAAGCGGCAGAATATGTCAATGCGGAATTTAATAAGCCGGTTGTCAGTTTTGTTGCCGGCGCCACAGCGCCGCCCGGAAGAAGGATGGGGCACGCCGGCGCCATAATTGCCGGCGGCAAAGGCACCGCAGCCGAAAAAAAAGCTGCTCTTACAGAGGCAAATATCTTCGTGGTCGAAAGCCCGGGAGACATAGGTATTACCGTTCAAAAAGTACTGAACGGGACATTGTAAGCGGGAGAATACATCGGGCTGAATATATCCGATTAAGGCTCTACAGAAGTACAATACTGCATTTTCAGGTTCGGCTTGCACCGAACCTGTTTTTTTAAAATATCTTTATAAAATTATTTTAGACCTTATTAAAAATCACTACCATATAAATAAATAATTGTTTATATTTCTAATTTGTAATTTTGTACGAATTTACAATTTTGTTCCGGTTTATTATATATAATCTTGTACCTCTGAGGAAACCGGTTACATTATTGCCGTGTAAGTCACATTATTAATATAGTCAATACATACTTAGCTGAGACAGTGCATATTCAGTATTCCGTTATACAGGTGATACTAATTTTGGATGGTGTCCAATGGAAAGAACCTTAGGAATTCTCAAACCGGACTGTCTCCGTCGAAGGCTCATGGGCAAAGTAATCAATCGTCTCGAGGATGAAGGATTTGCATTTGTAAACGGAATGATTAAGCATCTGACTCAGAAAGAAGCCGAAGGATTTTATTACGTACATAAAGACCGCTCGTTTTTTGATGACCTCGTTGAATTCATGACTTCGGGACCGGTGTTTATCATGCTGCTGGAGCGTGAAAATGCAATAGCTAAACTGCGGGAAGTAATTGGCGCCACCGATCCGGCTCAGGCAGCCCCCGGGACGATTCGAAGAGAATGGGCGGAAAGTAAGCAAAACAACTTAATTCATGCAAGCGATTCTCTTGAAAATGCAAAATTTGAGATAAAATATTTTTTTTCGAATAAGAGTGGTTCGTAATTGGAGTAATGCTTATGGCAAATAAAGAGAATAAAATAGAAAATACTAAGAAGAAATTAAAAAAGTTTGAATTAATAGATGCGGCTCATGCAGGTGAAGCCTCGCCGGTTGGTAAAATTGCAGTATTTGGAGCAGGTTTGATGGGGCAGGGCATAAGCCAGACAATTTCTCAGCATGGAATCATAGTAAAATTATTTGACCGCAATCAGCGTCTCCTTGAAAATGGTTTAAAAGCGCTGGGCGACAGCATGGACCATGAAATAGAAAGATGGCGTATGACTGCTGCAGATAAACGTGCTATCTTAGCCAGAATTGAACAGGGAAAGTCTATAGAAGAGGTCGGGGAATGTGAACTTGTTATTGAATCGATTGTCGAAGACATGGAAGAAAAAAAGAATTTATTGAAAGAGCTCGATTACTATACCCCGAGAGACACGGTTTTTGTTTCCAATACATCATCGTTAAGTTTGACTGAATTAGCAAAAGCAACACGAAGAGAAGATAAAGTAATTGGCATGCATTTCCTTCTGCCGGTTCCGAAAATACCACTGGTTGAAATAGTGCGTGGATTAAAAACTTCCGATGAAACATTCCAATACGTTAAAAAATTTGCTGAATCTATCGATAAGACGCCTGTAGAAGTATTTGAATATCCCGGCTTTGTTTCTACACGGCTTATCGTAACATTATTGAATGAAGCAATGCATATCTATATGGAAGGTGTCGCATCGGTTGAAGGAATTGACCAGGCGATGAAATTGGGATTCAATTTTCCCGTCGGACCGCTGCATTTAGCGGATCAGATGGGATTAGATGAAGTATTAAAATGGATGGAAATCCTTTTCAGGGAACTCGGCGATTTAAAGTATCGCCCATGTCCGATCCTGAGAAAGCTTGTCCGAATGGGACATCTCGGTGTTAAGACAGGTCAGGGATTTTACAAGTATGATAATGATAATCATAGATAAACTGCTGAGACGCGGGAAATGGTGAATGTCGAATGATAATAGCATGTACATGACTCAATTATTCTAAATTCCAATATTCGAACTTCGTAAATCATTTTAATTGAGATCGGTGATAGGGTATTATGAAGATTCTGGTGTTGAATTGTGGTAGTTCTTCAGTTAAATATCAGTTGATTAATGTCGAGAACCAGACCCTTGTTGCAAAAGGGATAGTTTCAAAGATCGGTATGCCCGGAGCATTGCTAACGATGGAGGTTCCGGGAAAGGAGCCCGTCAAGATATCGGGAGAGATTCTTGATCACATTGTTGCGATCAGTAATATCCTGAATATTTTAACTCATGAAGAATATGGGGTTCTTAAGGATAAAAGCGAAATTGTCGGGATAGGTCATCGCGTCGTTCACGGTGGAGAGTATTTCTCAGACTCTGTTTTGATAAACAATGAGGTTTTAAAAAGAATTCGTGATTGTATTGAATATGCCCCATTGCACAATCCCCATAACTTAAAAGGCATTAATGCCTGCATGCAAATTTTACCCGGTGTACCGATGGTCGCTGTTTTTGATACTGCGTTTCACCAAAATATGCCGGATTATGCATATATTTACGGTATACCGTACGTGCTATATAAACGATACAGTATCAGACGGTACGGATTTCATGGAACCTCGCATTATTATGTTTCTCGGCGAGTGCGTGATATACAGAAAAAAGATATAACCGAACTTAATACGATTACCTGTCATCTTGGAAACGGGTGCAGCATTGCAGCCATAAAAAAAGGAAAATCAATTGATACGTCTATGGGATTTACACCGTTGGAAGGATTGTTGATGGGGACCCGGTCGGGAGACCTTGATCCTGCTGTTGTGCTCCAGGTAATGGCGCGCGAAGAATTGACACCTTCGGAAGCGACAACCATGCTCAATAAACACAGCGGGCTGGTGGGTATATCGGGCACAAGCAGTGATATGCGGGATATTGAAGAAATGATAGATAAAGGTGATTCCCAGGCGGAACTTGCATTTAACGTTTTCTGCTACCGGCTGAAGAAATACATAGGCGCTTATGCTGCAGCAATGGGCGGGTTAGATACTATTGTTTTTACCGGGGGAATCGGTGAAAATTCACCACGTACACGTGAAAAATCGCTCGAAGGGCTTGAATTTCAAGGCATTGAATTAGACATTAAAAAAAATAAAGAAGCAATCGGTATGGAAAAAGAAATTAGCAGTGAAAATTCACGGGTGAAAATTTTTGTGATCCCAACGAATGAAGAGCTTGTTATAGCAATCGATACGGCGAATTTGGTCAAATAGCATTTCATTTATATAAAGTGAACTCTGATATTTAAACATAGTGCGTATGCAATAACGATTCAATGTGATTATACTCCTCAGGAGGTCTGTACCTTTGCAGTAAAAATCATTGACTTTATCCATGTGGAGTTCATAAATGGAGATAAAATTACGCGGGCTGAAGCAAGGTGAACATTCATTTTTTGTTTCCGAGCCTGTAAAAAAATATGAACTGGATAACGAGCACTTTTCAGAAAATTTAGATTCGAGTATCCTTATAGATGTTCAGGGCAGAAATTATTACATAACGGTTACAACAAGTACAAAAGTAAAATTTGCATGCGACCGCTGTCTGGACGATTTTATACGGTCTTACAAAGTAAGTACGAAATTGATTTATACGGAGAATCCATCCCTTGATCCTGAACATCAACAGGAAGACCTGTATTTTTTACCGGCAGGCAAGGATACCGCAGATTTAACTGATGACATAAGACAAAATATCATCTTGAATTTACCGATGAAGGTTGTGTGTAAAGACACGTGTAAAGGATTGTGTATTACCTGCGGTGTAAACCTGAATATGGCAAAATGCAAGTGTTCCCATAAATTAATCGACCACCGCTGGGATGCGCTAAAAAAGCTCCAAATGGAGTAAGTGCAGCTGTGAAGTTTAAAAATAAATAAATAACAAAGTAGTATAATTGACAAATCATTGAAATTCATTATTTTTATAGTTAAAAGCTAACTATTGGAGGTTGGGAGGGTGGCTTTACAAAAGCGAAAAGTATCAAAATCCCGTCGTGATAAACGTAGAACTCATTGGAAGCTTTCAGTTCCAACATTGATGGAATGCCCGCATTGTCATCAACCGAAGCAGCCGCATCGTGTATGCCCGAACTGCGGATATTATAACAATCGTGAAGCATATTTTCCGCGCGAATCGTAAAAAAGATGGCAACAAAAATCTGTAAAATAGCCGTAGATGCAATGGGCGGTGACTATGCCCCTGCTGCAATAATTGAAGGGGTGAAGCTTACAACTTCCCAGGCACATGGTAGATTTAAGGTAATACTGGTTGGTGATGCAGATAAAATCAATCGTATTGCCCCGGACCTGTCCGATTTTGATGATACAATTTCCGTAGAACATACCCCTGAAGTTGTAAGTATGAGTGATCACCCGGTGGATGCCCTTAAAGGCAAAAAAAATTCGTCTATTGCAAAAATTGCCGATATGCTTCGGGAAGGAAATGTTGATGCTATATTCAGCGCAGGGAATACAGGCGCGTTTATGGCTGCTTCAATGTTAGCCGCAGGAAAAATCGAGGGTGTAATCAGACCTTCCATCGGAGTATTCTATCCAACTTATACCGGAACTTCCTTCCTGCTGGACATCGGGGCAAATACTGATTGTAAACCGCGTCATCTTTTTCATTTCGGTATAATGGGCGCTACATTTGTAAAATATTTTTTAAATACGGAAAAACCCCGTATCGGACTGCTTAATATCGGTGAAGAACCATCAAAAGGCAATGCTGCCACAATAGAAGCGCATAACTTATTACGCAGTAGCAGTTTAAATTTTGTCGGGAATATTGAGGGACGCGATATTTTCGCAGGCGCAGCCGATGTTGTTGTGTGCGATGGTTTTGTAGGAAATATACTGTTAAAGTTATTCGAAACGTATGGAACAGCATTTGAGGTAATTTTTCAGAAGAAGTTGGGTAATAACCTCTTTTACAGGATTGGAAAAATACTGTTAAGAAAACCTCTTATCCAGTATAAAGAAATGTATAACTATGAACATCATGGAGGAGTGCCCCTTTTAGGTATAAATGGTGTTTCAATGATTGGTCATGGTCATTCATCACCGCAGGCGATAAAATCGGCTCTCTTTTCCGCTATGACTATTTTTGAACGAGACATTCAAGGGGAAATTCGTAAAGAAATCGCACAATACAAGGAGAACAGTTGAACGAATGTCCGATTTCAAAAATTGCCGGAACAGGTTTTGCCGTTCCGGATAAGATCCTGACTAATCAAGATCTGGAAAAAATAGTCGACACTTCTGACGAGTGGATAACTTCAAGAACCGGCATTAAAACACGGCATATCGTTTCAGATGATGTCGAAAATTCCGACCTGTGTGTGGAAGCAAGCAAAAAGGCTCTTGATGAGGCGGGTGTTCGCAATGAAGACATTGATGTTATCATTGTTGCAACGGTAACAGGCGATGTTAATTTTCCTGCCACAGCATGCTACGTTCAGGAGAAACTCGGTGCAGTAAATGCCGCCGCATTCGATGTTATGGCAGCCTGCTCCGGGTTTATATACGGTTTAAATATTGGAAACGGGTTGTTTATAGCCAATAACGTTCAGAATGTTATTGTTATTGGGAGTGAAACGTTAACCCGCATAACAAATTGGGAAGACCGGAACACATGTGTTTTATTCGGCGATGGAGCAGGTGCAGCAGTTCTGCAGCCCTCAACCGGAGATAAAGGCATTTTAGCTACATATATGAAAAGCGACGGCCGGCTCTCATATCTACTTATGAATCCCGGGCATAATCCGATAAAAGAGTACTTTGACCATGAAGGTAAAAAGATGCTGCCGGTGATTAATATGCAGGGTCGCGAAGTCTTCAAATATGCCGTCCGTTCAATGGAAGAAGCAATGTATAAGGTTCTGGAACGTGGAAATGTCTCAATAAATGATGTAGATTTGCTTATTACCCATCAGGCTAATATCAGGATTATCGATACGCTCGCTGAGCGAACCGGCATCAACCGGGAAAAAGTATATATTAATGTTGACCGGTACGGCAACACATCCGCCGCATCAGTGCCCATTGCACTCGATGAAGCCCGCAAGAAAGGATTGCTTCCCGAAGGATCCCTCTGCTTGATGACCGTGTTCGGCGGCGGTTTTACATGGGGAGCGGTATTGGTAAGATTTTAATGAATTACTAAGTACGAATCTCGAATTAATCATTTTTATTATTTATTTATAATTCGACATTCGGCATTCTTATGGGTGGTTTTGCATTCATCTTTCCTGGTCAAGGGTCTCAAATCGTTGGTATGGGACGCGATATATACGAGGCATTTGAAGAAGCCCGTACTCTTTACGACGAAGCAGAGGAAATTCTTGGATTTCCGGTTAAACAGTATTCATTTGATGGACCGGATGATATATTAAAACAGACATACGTTACCCAGCCGGCTCTTTTTGTACACAGCGTTGCTATAACAAACCTGCTTGCTTCCCGCGATATAATGCCGGTCATAGCGGCAGGACACAGCCTGGGTGAGTACTCTGCGCTGGCGGCTGCCGGCATTGCATATTTTTCAGACCTTCTGCGTATTGTCAAAGTGCGTGGAGAATTAATGCAAACAGCCGGTGAAAAGTCGCCGGGCACCATGGCTGCTCTTATCGGTTGCGACGATAAAACAGCGGAAATTATTTGCATGAAGGCTCAAAGCGCCGGTATTGTCCAGCCTGCGAACTATAATGCACCGGGGCAGATTGTTATATCCGGTTCGGTCGAAGGTGTGAATCAGGCAATGAAAATTGCTAAAGAAAACGGTGTCCGAAAAGTTGTTGAACTCAATGTCGGCGGAGCATTTCATTCTCCACTTATGGCAGATGCTCTGGGCGGGCTTATAGAACAGATTCGTAATACTTCATTTCAAAAAGCAAAAATTCCGGTTGTAGCAAACGTAACCGCAAAGCCGGAACAAGAACCGGAAGAAATTAAACAAAATCTCGAGCAACAGTTATTAAATCCGGTACGATGGAGTGATTCGGTACGATATATGGCGCACACCGGCATTGATGCTTTTATTGAAGTCGGTGCCGGCAGGGTGCTGCAGGGCTTGGTAAAACGTATTGATAAAGATGTTTTCTGTTACAATGCCGGAACTGTCGAAGACCTGAAAACAATAGTACAGGCTAAGAAACAGGGGAAAAGTAGCTAAAGTTCGCTTGTAAATAATGCAAAATTCAAGGATGCAATAGAGTTTTAGCGTGGATAACGTATACAGATTAGACGACCGGACCGCTCTGGTAACGGGAGCAGCACAGGGTATAGGAAAAGCGATAGTGCTTGCACTGGCGAAATCCGGTGCAAATGTCGTTATTAACGATATTAATAAGGAATTAGCCGAAGCCGCTGCTGAAGAAGCTCGTGCTTGCGGTGCGCAGGCTGCTGTTGAAATTGCGGATATTGTGCACCCGGAGGCAGTCAAAAAAATGGTCGAAAGCATCACAAACCGGTTTACATCACTCGACATTCTGGTAAATAATGCAGGTATCGCAAAAGACGGTTACATAATGCGCATGACCGATGAACAGTGGGACATGGTATTAAGTGTAAATCTCAAGGGCGCATTTAACTGTATCCGTGCGGTTACGCGTAAGATGTTCAAGCAGCGGAGCGGGGCAATCGTCAATATATCTTCAATCATCGGTGTAATGGGCAATATAGGACAGGTCAATTATGCTGCATCTAAAGCCGGATTGCTTGGCTTAACCAAGTCTGCTGCAAAAGAATTTGCTTCCCGCGGAATACGGGTTAATGCCGTTGCACCCGGATATATTCAAACTGCGATGACAGAGGCAATTCCCGAAAATATTCAAAAAAAATATCTTGAAGGTATCCCGCTTAACCGGTATGGTACAACCGAAGAAGTGGCTAACCTCGTACATTTTTTGGTTTCGGATGCAAGCAGATATATAACCGGACAGGTCATACATGTTGACGGCGGTTTGATCATGTGAAGGATATTGTTATCTGTAGGGGCGAATCCATGTGTTCGCCCATTTTTCTCAATTTAAAAAAAATATATTGACTAATAAATAAAATTAACTAAATTAATTTCCTGAGATATTTTAAATTGTTTCGTAAAGCTGAAAGTACTTTAGAAGAGTGACAGTTAATTACAGTCCACCGGATATAAAAATGAGAAAAAATGTAACAACGTAATATTTTTTAGCAATAGGAGGATTCCTTATGTCGTCATACGCAGAAAGGATTAAGGAAATCATTGTTGAGCAATTGGGTGTAGATGCGAGTGAAGTTACTGAAAATGCGAAGTTTATTGAAGACCTTGGCGCGGATTCATTGGATACTGTTGAACTTATAATGGCATTGGAAGAAGAATTCAATCTTGAAATTCCGGATGATCAAGCGGAAAAATTGACAACAGTTGGTGCCGCAATCAAATATTTAGAAGATAATTTAGGAAAAAGTGAATGAACCGAAAAGTATTAATTACCGGAATGGGTGCGATTACTCCCTGCGGTAATAATATTGCCGATTACTGGGAATCTCTTAAAAACGGTAAAAACGGGATAGGACCTATTACCAGGTTTGATGCTTCTGCCTGCTCTGTGCGCATTGCAGGTGAGGTGAAAAATTTCGACCCGCTTGATTTTATTGATAAAAAAGTCATGCGGCGTATGGATAGATTCACCCATTTCGCAGTTGCTGCTACTACAATGGCGATTGAAGATGCTGGACTCGATTTTAACAAACTCAATTGTGATAGAATCGGTGTTATTGTCGGTTCGGGTATCGGAGGAATTGAAACTCACGAAAATCAAAATGCACTTATGCTGGAAAAAGGGCCCGGCAGAATCAGCCCGTTTTATATTATAATGATGATTGCCGACATTGCCCCGGGATACATATCCCAGATTTACGGACTTAAGGGACCTAATTACGCAGACCATTCAGCGGGGCGACGCTGACATTATGGTATGCGGAGGTGCTGAAGCCGCCATAACGATGATGAGTATTGGTGGTTTTGCAAATATGAAAGCATTATCAACGCGAAATGATGAACCTGAAACTGCAAGCAGACCTTTTGATTTGGACCGGGACGGATTTATTGTAAGCGAAGGTGCCGGTATTGTTATCCTGGAATCAGAAGAAAGCGCAAAAAAGCGGGATGCACAAATTTACGGAAAAATAGCCGGTATCGGGTTTACGTCTGATGCTTACCATGTTACGGAACCCGCACCAAATGGTGAGGGAGCTGTTCGCTCGATGAACACCGCATTAGCCGATGCGAAGATGAGTCCCGAGGAAATTGAGTACATTAATGCCCACGGCACTTCGACACCATACAACGATCGCACTGAAACCCGGGCAGTTAAAACGGTTTTTAAAGATTAC
>Ga0111191_1057_pt1 | contig 11299 bp, 11 predicted proteins | sample DeeMarSWOR324_28_FD_80363 | JGI IMG/M metagenome (GOLD analysis project Ga0111191, IMG submission 80363) | bacterium SM23_31 | reverse complement strand
AATCAAGCAAAAATCACTACCATTAACCGAACCGGAGATAAATATTAACCATAACTTATTTCAAAGAACAATTTGTCCAACTTTATCGTAAACATTTCAACAGATAACTTTTATAATAAACAATAACAATAAGGAAAGTAATAACGAATGTAATATAATTAATATATTGACGAGAAAAAAGTAAATTCCATAGTATTCCTGAAATTTATTACATTTATGATGTGACACAAAACTTGCAAGAGTATGATATTTTTCTCCGCGTCAAGTACTATAGTCCCGGCGCTGCAGTAAAACGGAGACTCGGCAAATTACAAACGCTTAAATATTATGATAACGAAAGTGAAAAAAATTTGGGGATCAGGACTTTGCCTGAAAATCCGCCTCTGCAGGAAAAAGTAATATTGCAAGACCCGGCAACAAAGCTGCGTCAAAAATTTAAGAATTTATCAAATCGTCATTAACTGTTAGTAACTGCATCCTAAAATATCATAAACTTGGAACTGTATGAAAAAGAAATATTTTAAATTATATATAAAATTTGGGGCTTTATTTTTAAATACTCCCATATTGTTCTTTGAATATTTTATTTATTAAAATTGTATCTGTATACGTATAATGGTGTTTTAAAGAGCATTATTGGGATATTTGTTTATTTTTATTTAGAGAAGAAAGAACGATAAGACAATATATTAAAAAGTGCGTTTAAGTTCATTAAAAAAGTGGGTATACAATAAACTCGAAGAAACAAACAAGGAGAAAAATATGAAGTTATCAAAAAAAACCGAAGCAATTCAAGTCGTAGTGATCGTTTTTATTATAATTTTCTTTTTAATCTCTTTTAGTTCAGTCCTCTTTGCACAGGACAAAATCCGCGGCAAAAGTCTGGCTCCCTATGTTCCAACACCGTATGAAGTAGTTGAAAAAATGCTCGAACTTGCTCAAGTAAGCGAAAAAGACACAGTTTATGATCTTGGCTGCGGAGACGGAAGAATTGTCATTATGGCTGCAGAAAAATATGGCGCAACAGGTGTAGGTGTCGATTACAATCCTGAAAGAGTTAAAGAAGCAACAGCTAAAGTTAAAGAAAAAGGATTGGAAGACAAAGTAACGATAATCCTTCAGGATGCAATGGAAGTAGATGTATCCCCTGCTACGGTTGTTACCCTGTATCTTCTCGAAAGTTCAAATGCTCTCCTCAAGCCAAATTTGGAAAAATATCTAAAATCCGGCTCAAGAGTTGTTTCACACGATTTCGATATGCCCGGCTGGAAGGCAAAAAAAACCATACACGACAAAACTGAAGATTATCATTACTATACTATATATCTTTGGGTAATGGGGGAACAAAAAGAAGAATTCCAATATATCCAGGAAAAAGTCCCCGGTAAAAGTCTGGCTCCTTATGTTCCAACACCGTATGAAGTAGTTGAAAAAATGCTCGAACTTGCTCGAGTAAGCGAAAAAGACACAGTTTATGATCTTGGCTGCGGAGACGGAAGGATTGTCATTATGGCTGCAGAAAAATATGGCGCAACAGGTGTAGGTGTCGATTACGATCCTGAAAGAGTTCAAGAAGCAAGGGCTAAAGTTAAAGAAAAAGGATTGGAAGACAAAGTAACAATAATCCTTCAGGATGCAATGGAAGTCGATGTATCCCCTGCTACGGTTGTTACCCTGTATCTTCTCGAAAGTTCAAATGCTCTCCTCAAGCCAAATTTGGAAAAATATCTAAAACCCGGCTCAAGAGTTGTTTCACACGATTTCAATATGCCCGGCTGGAAGTCAAAAAAAATCATACACGACAAAACTGAAGATTATCATTACTATACTATATATCTTTGGGTAATAGGGGAACAAAAAGAAGAATCCAAATAAAGTAAATAGAATTAGTTCCAGATTGTCTTTTTTTTTATTGTATTAGGAAATAATTTTATTCTTATATAATGCTTAAATTACCGGAAAAGTCCTTATTGATCCCAAAATTCCGGTAATTTATACAGGCGAAATCCACTAAAAATATTCTCTTCTAACGATCAGGTTTTGTCTAAAAAGAACAATTAATGCTAAAAACCAACTACAGTACTTTACAGTCTGAAAACCGCTTTTTTCAGGGACGACTAACTAACATGGAACTCCAGGTGAAAATCAATTGTTATCATTTAAAAATATTTAAATTATTAGAATAAAATTTTTTAAATGACTGATATTTCAATATTTGTTGCGTTTAGTGCAGGATTTATATCATTCATTTCCCCCTGTGTTTTACCATTAATTCCAGCGTATATTTCATTTATTTCAGGTGTTTCAATTGATGTGCTTAAAGATAAAGATAGTAGATTAAAAAATATAAAAAACATAATGGTTAACTCGGCATTGTTTGTTCTTGGTTTTTCTGCTGTTTTTATTTTAATGGGTGCTTCGGCAACCATCATTGGGAGCTTTTTAATAGCAAAATTATCAATTTTATCGAAAATTGCAGGAGGGATGATTATTCTTCTTGGTCTTCATTTTTCAGGAATTTTTCGGATCAAATATCTGAACTATGAAAAACGGTTTAATATTCACTCAAGTAAACTCGGACTTCTGGGGATTTTTGTTGCTGGGCTTGCTTTTGCATTTGGCTGGACACCATGTATAGGTCCAATTTTAGCAAGTATTCTTACTTTAGCTGCCACAAAAAAAACCGTTAGTGATGGAGTCTTGCTGCTATCAGCGTATTCTTTAGGCTTGGGAATACCATTTTTTATTACCGGAATTGCTGTTAATACCTTTCTAAATTTATTTTCAAAAATAAAAAGATATTATAAAATTATAGAAATTATAAGCGGATTATTTCTTGTTATTATTGGAGTTATGATTATGTTTAATTATTTTAGTATTATTTCAGGATATTTAATAAAATGGTTTCCATTCCTGCAATCTATCGGATAGGAGAATTTATGGTCAATTTATCAAGAAAATTTCGTATTTCGGTTATAATATTACTTCCTGTATTTTTAGTCATATTGATTTATTTAATATCGGGAAATAGTAATAATAATGATGATAAAGGATTAGATTTTGTTTTTAATGATTTGAACGATAAACCAGTACGCTTGTCGGATTTTAGAGGAAAGGTCGTCCTTGTAGATATATGGGCAACCTGGTGTCCACCATGCCGAATAGAAATACCCGGGTTTATAAATTTGTATAAAAAATATAAAGATAAGGGTCTTGAAATAGTCGGAATAGCAACCGACCAATCGGGTAAAAAGGTTGTAAAACCATTTGCAGAAGAATTTAAAATAAATTATCCTATAGTTATTGGGGATTCAAATGAGGTAATGAAAATTTTTGGTCCTATAAGAGGGATTCCTACTACATTTCTTATTGATGAAAAAGGAATAATAATGAATAAATATATTGGGTACCGTGCTGAAGAAGTATTCGAAAAAGATATAAAAATACTCTTAGATAATATGAAAAAGTGAAATATTTGCGATAAAATTATACAAATTGTTCTTTTCCGCCAGAAGCGGATCAGCCTTTGGCTGAGAAATAAGTTATGGAGTTTTTGCTGATGTATAATTATTTTATCAGGATTGTTTTCTTTTTTTCCAGTCGAGCGCTATTGCTTTGAGGTCGAGTGTCGAGGTTTTTGCCGCTTTGCGGTTTTCTTCCATAATTTTATTATAAATTTCCGTGCGGTGAATGATGACATCCTTAGGGGCTTCGATGCCGAGACGTATCTGACCACCTTCCATACTTACAATAGTAATTTTGATATCGTTACCGATATTTATGCTTTCACCTACTTTTCGAGTCAAGACTAACATGATTTGTGTCCCGGATGCTTAGCCTTTCATGAACTCATGGTTCGTTGAATATCGATCATCGGTAAGGACGATTTGCTGTCCCAGCCGTTGTTTATGGTTAATAATGACAGGTCCCTTTAAATTAGCAGTAACCAATCTCATTTCCGGGCGAATGGTTACAATTGCATACATCAGAAGGTCTTCGTCCTCAAATTCGCCCAGATTATACGCTTCCGCCCGCGAAATCTCCGGATTATAATCATCGATAACAAGTATCGGGCTAATTATAGGGAAGGTTATATCAGGATCATCAATGCTTAATAGCCACTGAAACGGTTCGTATTCTTCCAGATCAATAATAGCAAATCGAGTTAACTCTTCGAATCCGATCAATCCCTCCGGAAAGGTGGAAATTTTATCGGAGTCGATAGTTAACGTACCTAACTGGAGGTTTTTAACCGTTATTTTTTTATCCATAGAACAAATGTATTTAAAAAATTATATTATAGCAACAAAAAATATTTTTTAAAATTGACAGTACTAATAATGAAATAGTCCCGGAGTTCAGGGATATTCTGCCGCTATACGGGACCGAGGAAGTCGATCAAACTCGGAGAGATAACCCTGGCGCCGGCACTCAGTGCTGAATTGAGAGCATTCTCCTCTGCTTTAAAAGCAATAAAAGCCTCACCGAAGTCGGTATCTTCCAGGTTGGACATCGAAGCCCTGACCTGAATATTCTGCGTCATGAAACGGTCATCATTGAACAATACCAACTGTTTTCTCGTACCGACTTTCAGAAATGATTTTAATATCTGTTCTATTCCTTTGTCTACATCCTCGATTTTAGCGTTTACCCCTTTCGTATCTTCCTGCTCCATGAGCCTTTTTATATCATATATCATTTGAAAAATATTAACGCCGTCTCCTGCCGCCTGGTCAAACACTTCTTTGCCGTTTAAATTAACTTCGACGGTTGTATTTTCATTTATCTGTCTATTCCATTTACCAAGATTTCCGCGGTAATCGACAACAGGTTCGTCTACATCAAATTTTATAACGTTTTCATTCAACGCAAAGGGCTTATTCAAGGTTTCGGTACCGCCAAATATATATTTGCCGTTAAATTTTGTGTTTGCAATTTCGAGAATATTATCCAGAATTAATTCGAGCTGTTGGGCAAGACTTGACTTGATTGTAACAGAATCTGAAGCGCCTTCAAGAGTAATTTCTTTTACTTGTGCAAGAATCTCGTACACCTGGTTGAGCGCTTCTTCCTGCGCCGTTAGCTGCGTGATACCGTCTTGAATATTTTCCTGAAACTGAAAGTTGGTCTCCAGTATCGACCTGAGTTTCATTGCATTTGAAGATGCTTCAGGGTCATCAGACGGTCTGTTAATACGTTTTCCGGAGGCTAACTGCTCCTGAAGGTCTGTGAGCCGCTCACGGCTTCTGTTGAGATTTTCCGTAACCACCCGGAAACGAAAACTGTCCGTAATCCTCATAATAATTTTTGTCCCGTTACATGTTAATTAACGTTTCAAACATATCATCGATAGTAGTTATCAGGCGTGCGCCGGTCTGAAATCCGCGTTGAAATTTAATAAGATTCACAAATTCTTCATCGAGACTTACTCCTGAAGTCGAGTCTCTGATATTCTGAAATTGCGTTATAATTTGCTCTTCATTCCGAACATTATCCTGCGCTTCCTTTGCCGCAATTCCGACTTCACCTATAATTGCATTAAAAAAGTCTAAAAGCGATTCAGTACCGTTACTTAGTACGCGTTCCTGTTTCAAGTTGGCGATTTCCAGCGCAATTTTATTATCACCGGGTGCGCCGGAAGTTATTACCTCTCCGTTTGGAAGAATCGTATCCACCCTGCTCGCTGCCGCAATGGCATTAACATCGTCCTTTATCGCCTGAGATAAATCTATATTCCCCGCATTATTGCCGGTAAAGAAATCATTGTCCTTGGGTATTTCCATCGCGGTCCCTTGCAGACCGACACCTGTGCGGTGTATGCTGTTAACTTTTGTAATGAGTTCATTCGCCAGTATATTTAGCCGTTCACGGAAATGCGGAATTATTTCATTTCTGGCTTGAACCAGCGCAAATATTTTCCCGTTATTTGCTTCAAAAACATTGCCGGTTTCCGTAACAATAACTTCGGATATAAGGTTACCGTTTTCGCTTCGGGTCGTAACTTCAAGACTAACAGGGAAATTTGAAGTTACTAACGTTTGCGCCTGAGCTGCGACATCAACCATGCCGTTTGGTTTCTCCAGCGGGAAAATATCTATAAACTCGGAGATTTCGTCAATTGCTATGTCACGCTTGTCGCGTAAATCATTTGCAGTGCCCTTTGAGGCCCCTTCAAAAGAAACAATCTCCGTGTTTAATTCCGCTACTTGCGCAGCCAGCGAATTAAGTCTTTCAACAGACCTGCGGAGTTCAAAATCGATGTCGTCGCTCAGCACCTGTAATTGGTCGTCAATACGGTGAAAAGCTTCGATAAGGACTTTTGAGGATTCTCTTAAATTAAAACGGGTGGTTGAATTTTCAGGGTCGTTTGCAAGATTATAAAAATTATCGAAAAATTGAGATATTAGCACCCGGAGTCCCGTTTCCGACGGCTCGTTAAATGTCGTTTCAATCTGGTTTAAAACGCGCTCCAGCGCCTCGTTTTTACTCTTCGTATGTATCTCATTTCTCAGCTGGCGGTCAACGAGTTTATCACGTATACGGCGGACACCTTCTAACTTGACACCCGTTCCGAATACACCGTCCGGTGTTTTCATCGGAAAGTCGGATGCTAATGTTACTTCCTGCCTGCTGTAACCTTTGGTATTGACATTCGCAATATTATTACCGGTAACATTGAGCCCGGCAAGTTGTGCCCGAAGCGATTTACGCCCGATGTCAAACGCTGCTCTTATGCCAAATCCACCCATGTATTTACCTGCATAAGTTTTCTAAGCTTTTCTGTCAACCAAATAATTTATTTTAGGATGCGCTTTCGCTGCCGAATTTTCAGCGCTGTACAGACCTTTATTTTCCACCGTGCCGAAAAATACCTGGATATTTTTATCAATAAACTGTAATGAACGGTTTATCAGGAATTTATTGCTCTGATTGATTTTTAAAATTTCCTGGAGAACCGATTTAAATTTTCTCTCCAGCTCGACAAGGTTTCGGGATAGTTCACCGTTTATACTCTGTGCTATAATTGATATTTTGAGTTTTTCCGGCTCGACTGCAAGATAAATACCGATAGCCTCTATTTCCCGTAAACGCCTTACTTCGAGTTTATCAATGGTATGTATCACTTCCTGCTGCTCATGCAAATTTTCTTCCAGGGCATCGATATCTGCATTCACGAGGGTATTTTGCTCCTGCTTAACCAGCTCATACACACGCTTGTACAGCTTGTACTCTTTTTCTATGATAACCGATAAGGCACTAACATGTTTTTCCAGTGATTCCATATACAATACCAGGTTAATGAATAGTAAAAATTGACCGTAAAATATTTTTGGTTACTTACTAATAATATCGACTTTTTCAATAATAAGCTTTAAATCTGGTCGCCACTTCTGAATTGTTTTTGGAGTTCAATCACTTTTTGAATAAAATTGCGGGTTTCCGAATATGGGGGTATTCCGTTATACAACTTGACAGCGCCCGGACCGGCGTTATATGCAGCCAGAGCCAGCTTTAAATCGCCGTTGTACACAATAAGCAATTCTTTCAGATAACGTGCGCCGGCAAAGATATTATCTCTCGGATCAAATATATTTTTCACATCTAAACCGGCTGCGGTGCTGTCCATAAGCTGCATCAAGCCCTTTGCACCGTTCCTGGATACTGCGTTCGGTTTACCACCGCTTTCCTGCGCAATAACCGCTTTAAGAAGGTCGGGGTCCAATTTAAATTCCGATGCGGCTTCATTAACGACGGACAGAAACCTGTTTACATTCTCACTGAGAGAGGAGCGGCTTATTATTTTCGACTCTTCAACCAGGGATTCACTTACGGGCTTTTCATTTATGGAATTATCCGTGTCTGCTTCTTTTCCGGATTCGTATTTCTTTTCAAGATACGGTATCAACATATCGCTGAGGCTAAATTTTCCGCTTTCTGCAATCCGGTCGGCAATTTTCTCATCAAACATCGACATAAATACATCTATCCCGAAACTATTACCTAACAGCGAGTCTTTCGGGACGGTTTTTCTCATCTCCTGCAGCATTCTGTAAATAAAAAGCGACTCAAAACCTTTAGCCGCTTTTGAAATACCATCCTTGCCTTTAATGCCCTTAAGATTTTCAAGCGTTCCTTCTATCTGCTGGTACGTCGATTTATGTAATTCCAAATCGGCGCGAATATTAGCCTGATCAATGTATTGCCCCGCGGCATCTATGACGTTCATTAACTTTTCCTTTATGGTTCATACGAATAATGCGTACCTGCAATCAATCCCGATGCGAAGTTTTCCCCCCGGGAAAGAAATAGCTTACTCAATGGGAAATATATATAAATTGTCATAATCAAGGATAAACGGGGATGAAATTATGCACATTATCCCGCTAAGCGGCACTTTCGCACTATTTAACATCTTTGCATTCCCTAAACAGTGTATCAGGTTTAAAAAGAGACGCATCGCCATGCGTCTCTACAATTATCCGGATGTTAAGCATTAATAATATTATGGATATTGAAATTTATAAAGGTCTTGCTATCATAAAAAATCATCCCGCTAAGCGGGATCATTTTTGCACTTTACATTTTGAATTTTGAATTAACTACAGTTATCGTCCTTTACATGATCTTCAGCGTTGCTTTTAATGAGCCATTGGTTTTAAGAGCTTGAAAAATACCGATTAAATCTCTCGGCGTTACATTTATAGCATTAAGCGCAGCGGCTAAATCGGCAACGGAACTCCCGGCACTTTTATCTATATAGGCTACACTGCCCGTCTGTGCTGCCTGTCCCGGCGGCTGTGCGGGTGCACCTACCGGTGGGCGTATCTGAATTGTCAAATCCCCGTGCGATATGAGCACCGGGGAGAGTTTAACGTCGTTACCGGCAACGACTGTGCCCGTCCGTTCATTTATAACTACTACCGCCGGCATGTCTGTCTCGACGGTTAATTGTTCAACTGCTGCAATAAAATTAACATAATTTACATTGGCTTCATTTTGTCCGGCTTTGCCGACAATTTTAACATTTATCGTTGCAGGATCAACGGCTTCGGCGGCGTCATCACCAAATTCATCATTTATCGCCTGCGCAATGCGTGCCGCCGTGGTGAAATCCGGCTGATTCAGAATCCACGTAACACCCTCAGTAACACCTTCACCCGATGTTCCCACGTCAGAAGTAAAGCTCGTTTCAATATCCTGCAAAATAGTACCACCGTTTATTACATTACCGGTAGCGGGATAATTCTCACGACCTGCACCGCGTACGTTCAGCCCGCCAATCGAAACCGGACCTTGTGCAATTGCAAGAACCTGGTTATTCATCTCGTCATTAAGCGGTGTATAAAATAAAACACCTCCTTCAAGACTCCGGGCGTCCCCTATAGATGCAACGGTTACATCAATAGTGCTTCCCCGTTTAGCAAAGGGGGGAATAACAGCGGTTACTCCTACCGTTGCTGCGTTTCGTGTCCGAAATTCCCTCGGATCAGTATTCACACCATAATTTCTCAGAAAATTTGAAATTTCCTGTGGTGTAAAAGAAACCTGTGTTCCATCTCCGGTGCCTCTTAATCCAACAACAATACCCTGCCCTGTTACTATGCGACTTTCCAATCCTTTTATCCTGGCAACATCCTTGATTCGTATCTGGCATGGAGAAGAATCCGGTAATACAAGGAATAATAAAAACACAGCAACAATAACCGTGCGATATATTATTCCGGATTTTATTGTAATCTTCATATATTTTTTCCTTTACAATTACCCGGTAATAACCACCTGTTATAAAATACCTCAGGTTATCAAAACTACCTTATCCGGTTAAATAATAAAAATCAGTTTATCCCTGTAATATTATCCTATTATTATTAAAAAAAGGCAAAGAAGTTTTCATTAATTCTTAAAACTCTATGTAATCCTGAAAAACCGGAAAACACGCCTGAACCGCAGCTCCCGGGTACTCGGGGCGGTTCAGACAATTTATGGAACTTACTTATTAACCAACTTATCATGCAATTTAAAAAATCCAGTTAAGAATTCTGGTAAAGAGCCCCGGGCGGTGCGCCTGCGTTGAGACGCCCGTGCCCTGATGAAAAATGCGCGCATCGGCTATCTTGGATGAGCTGATGGTATTATCCCGGGAAATATCCCCCGGACGTATTACACCCTCAACCACCGTAACAACCTTTTCTCCGTTGGTTTCTACTTCCCTGCTGCCGCGAATAATGAAATTGCCGTCTTCTTTGACTTTGATAATCGAGGCAGTTATCTGCATTGTAAAAGTACCGCTGGTAGATACCTGACCGCTTCCCCGGTATTGATTCTGCGTCTGGGCGGAAACGCCGCCCGAAAGGTTATTCAAAAAGCTGTTACCAAAATCACCCGTCGCCTCAAGTTGGTTTTGTTTGTTTGTCTGCGTGGCATTATTATTTGATGCCCGCGCATTTTCATTAATCAGGATCGTGACAATATCGCCGATTTTTTTAGCGCGAACATCGGCTACCAGACCGCCTTTTTGGATAGTCTGTCCGCCGGCTGCCTGCCGTGCATAGCTTAAACCTGCATAGACAGAAATAACAGCAATAATTAACACTGACAATTCAATTATGCGGTATTTCATATAATCCCTTTCTAAAAAGGTAAAAGATTATTTTATCGTAACTTTTGTGCTGTTCACCACGAGCGCCTGCAGCGGGATCTGTGTGTTTACTCTGGTGACCGTGATAATGTCACCAATACGCCCGTCTCTATTTGCCACTCCTTTACATAATATAGAAACTCCGCCTCTGATGACCTCGATATCAACGGTATCCCCTCTTTTGATGACCGTTAGCGAAGCTACATTATCCAGCCGCACAGGATTATCGGCAGTTACCGGAATCGTTGTTTCCTTACCGACTAAATCTGCTTTATCCGTGACGAGATCATCATTATATTTAGTTGTTTCATCATTGATAATTTTCAGGTCATCTGCAGTGATTACCGTGCCTCTTGGGAGCATTCTTGATGCAACGACAATGGATTCAAACGTCCGTACGTTAGCTTGCACCGGTACGGATTGATACAATTTATCCCCGTTGTAAATGCCGACATAAAGAGGGAATTTTCCTTTAAGCCTGCCTATTTTGGTCGGATTGACCTTGATTGATAAATCCCGTTTTGCCGCCGCAATCGAGTGTGGGACACGGAGGAATTCGATAACTTTACTGCCGTTTTTAACGATAACATTTTTTTCAAGGTATTCGCGTGCCACATCAATAAACTTATCTCCCGGAATGATAACCGTATCCAAATAAAC
>Ga0111191_1126_pt1 | contig 11310 bp, 11 predicted proteins | sample DeeMarSWOR324_28_FD_80363 | JGI IMG/M metagenome (GOLD analysis project Ga0111191, IMG submission 80363) | bacterium SM23_31 | reverse complement strand
ACATTTTACCGAAACGTATTCGGACGCATCGTCAAGGAAAGCGGAGCGAAGCACCTCCTCCAGGGGACTATCTTGACCGATGTCGACGAGACCGTCGCGGGGATCAAGCGGCAGCACAATGTCTTCGAACAATTCGGGATCGACCCGCAGGAGGCTTTCGGCTACCGTATCATCGAGCCGCTTATTCAGATTCGAAAAGATGGCGTTAGAAAGGTCGGCAAGGCTCTCGGTCTTCCGGCTGAGCTATTCGAGCGCATCCCGTTCCCGGGTCCGGCGCTCGCTGCACGCATAATAGGTGAGGTAACACAGGAACGCATCGAGACGGTCCGCAAGGCAACTGTCGTTGTCGAGCGGCTGCTCAAGGACACCGGCGCCTTCCAGTACATGGCAATTCTTCATGAAGACAGAGTGACCGGCATACGTGACGGCAAGCGCGATTTCGGTCAGCAGGTTGAAGTCCGCTGCTGGGACAGCGTCGATGCGCGGACAGCAGCACCGGCGAAACTCCCGTTCGAAATCCTTGAGAAGCTCGCCCGTAAGGTTATCCGCGAGGTTCCCGGCGTCGTCAGCGTTACGTACAACATAGCACCGAAGCCCCCCTCAACAATCGAAGCAATTTGATAACTGTTGAATTTTCAGAGTTAGAAATGACTAAAATGTTTTCATGTCCTGACCAAGTGTTGTGAAGAAGGAGCGCGTCCATAAAATTATAAGATTTGTTTTCCTTATAAAAGGTGAAAGAAATGAAAAAATACAATAAATTACTGTACAATTCTACCTTCGTGATGGCGATTTTCTCCACCGGGTTTTTGGTGTACAACATGCTGGCAACACTTATTTATAAAGAACAGGTCTTCCTGGAACGCGATATATTTTCAGGCGTGGAGATAGTCATTTTAACCGGATTTGGCTTCATCATTTTATTTGATATTGTGTCTTTTCTCTGGGTCATATCAAGGTTACGCCGGTCTGAAAAAGTTATCCCGGATTCCCGGGATAAAGCAACACTGGCTCTCGGTGCCCTCTGTCTGTTCCTGTTGATCGGAGAAAAAGCAATGATAGACGAGATTGGCAGAGAATACCTGTTAGGATGGGAAGTACTCGGCGAGTGGATTATATTATATGTTTTTCTCACGATCCAATTGATATATAACCTCGTCATTCTCTTACAGTTGTTTAGAAACTACTATGCCCGGCTTAACGAGGGCAAGGCAAGATTGCATTAGCGTAACGAAAACACTTAATAAGGGTACCAAACGGAAGCTTTATCGCGTTGTCCCAAACGTTACCGGTTATGCGCGGTTTTATATAACTTGAAATCTTGATATTTATAATTTGCGGAGTTCATAATGATGAAAAAATCACCGGGAATTGAAGAATGGAAAAAACTGTTTGAAGCGGTCAATAAGGTGAAAGATATTGCTCCATGGGAATGGATGTATGAGGATGACCTCTTCGCAGTTCAAAATCCCGAAACGGATGAAATGGGATTTGTAAGCGTGATGGGCTCTATCGGCGAGCATTATGCAATATCTGTTTATTTGGGAGAAAGGGGCTTATACGGATTTTGGGATTTGCAGGAATCAGAGTCTGATATATTATCGAACCAAATGTTCTTTGAAATTCCCCAGCTCCAGGCTTCCTTTGAAGACCGCAATTATCTTCACGCGAAAGATCGGGAATTAATCAAACGGCTGGGATTGAATTTTCGAGGGAGACAATCTTGGCCGGCGTTCCGAAGCTATCGACCCGGTTTTTTCCCCTGGTTTTTAGAATCAAATGAAGCACGTTTTTTGCAATATGCTTTGGAACAGACCGCAGACGTGTCTTTGCGATTTAAAAAAGACAGTTCTCTGTTGAGTCCCGGCGATGATGAACATTATTTCGCGCGCATACCGTTCAAGAAAGACGATAAGTTATTCTGGAAAGATTCTACTCTAAAAATATCGCCGCCGAAACCCCATCATATCAAATTTTCTATTAATGCGCATGCCATTGAAGCTCTTAAGAGAGCGGTCCCAAGTAAAGTTACCTTAGAAATGGACTTGTTTATGTCTAAAAACCCTGTTAAAGAAAAGAATATACGACCATATTATCCATATATTCTAATGATTGTTGAAGCTTATAGAGGGCTGGTTGTCGGTATTCAATTATTGCCGCCTCTTCCAAATTTAGAGGAAATGTGGGGAACTGTTCCGGAAAAGGTAGCAGAATGGTTAGCGGAAAACCAACTGCTGCCAAAGAAAATATTGGTTAACTCAGAACTTATGTATAAATTGCTTTCATATTTAAATGAAGAGTTTGATATTTCGCTTAAACAGTCTGAAGTACTGCCAAATCTTGATGACGCCCGTGCTTCTTTGCTGGAGTCTATTTAATAATGAGATAATACTGTAAATCAGCTTTAATTGAAATTAGTTTATCCATAAATTGAACAAACAATCCGGTATATTTATATCTTATGGCTCAAATCTTATGAGCAAGGCAATCTAATGTATTAATACGAATCTCTGGTTTCTTTTCGATTTCGCTAATTTTATCTTCTAATTTCTCAATGCTTTTGGTTAAAGCATTCATAGTTCTCTCGATAGACTCTGCATCTACATATTGTACAATTACCGGTTATTCAATATTATTGTCCCGCTAAGCGGGATTGTCTGTGGAATTAATTTAGACTTTTCCATATATAAAAAGAAGCCTGTGACGGGCAAGCCGGATTGACATCCTCGTTTTTAATAAAACCTTTATTTCGGTTCAAGATTGTGGGAATAAGAAAATCATCTCGATGAGCGAAAATATCAGACAACAGACAATGAGATAAAGGCGTGCCTAAAACATAGAAAAGTGGGCGAGAAAAAAAGACTTGATAAATCTAAAAGTATCTCTTAATTTGTAGCTCAATGTGTCCGCCATGTTCTGACTGGATATACATGCATTTTATGCCTTTGTATCTTTGTGTCTTTATGGCAAATTTTTTCCCATTTAGATTTTTCATAATATTAAATGGAGGTAAATTATGAGGTCAATAATAACCGGCTATTTCAATAACACAATCTCCCGAAGAGGATTCGTTAAAAATATGCTGGCTTCGGGTTTTACATTGAAATCCGCAGACTCTATTATAAAATCACTGGAAAATTTAAAAGAAGAAAATATTTTAAATGAAAGTGAATACAGAACTGTTACAGGAACCGGTGGAGACCTTCTTGTTCAGCAGATTAAAGATGCTGGGGTAAAATATGTCTTCACGAATACGGGTTCTTATGAGGTTGGTTTTTTCGATGCTCTTGTAAAGGAACCAAATATCCAGTTAATTCTGGGGCTTCACGAGGGCATTGTTATTTCAATGGCAGACGGTTATCATAGAATAACAAAAGAACCGGCTTTTGCAAATGTTCATGTAATTGCCGGCACCGCCCAGATGGCTGGTCAGCTTTATAATGCTCATAAAGATTATTCCTCCCTGATTGTATCTGCGGGACTCCTTGATAACGAGATTTTCAGTGATGATATATTTCTGGGTCCTTCTCCCGGTTTTGACCAGAAAGAAATAAACCGGCAATTTACAAAAATTTCCTGGGAAGTTAAAAATGCGGAAAGTATTCCGGTGATGACAAGAAGAGGATTCAAAGTCGCCATGACACAACCGGGAGGTCCTGTTTACCTCGCATATTCTAATTATGCACTGGAAGCTGAAAATGTGAAAGGGGATATAGTCTCAGGAGAGAATTTTATGATTCCCTCCAAAATAAACGGTGCTCCCGAACTTATTGAAAAAATGGCAAAGATGCTGATCGAAGCGAAGAATCCTATCATAATTTTCGGCGATGAAGTATGGAAATCAGATGCTCAGGATAAAGCCGTAGAGTTAGCAGAATTATTGTCTTTACCCTCAGTTCCCGCAAGAGAATCGTTCAGAAATTTTCCCACTCATCATCCCCTTTGTATAGGAAGTTATTCGCCGGGAATGACCTTCATAGGAAATAATGTAGACCTGTTAATTACCTTCGGAGCAAAAGATTTTGGAAGAGATAGAGTCACTTCCGTTGAAAATATGCCGGAATTGGTAAAATGCGGTATAAATACATCCGATATCGGCAGAAACTATCCCTTTAATTTAGCAGTCGTAGGAAGTGTAAAAGAAATCTTAATCGATCTCATCGATTGTATTAAGGGAATGTTGACTGAGGAAAGGTTAAAATCGATAAAGGATTCGCGGTATTCGGACATTGCAGAATATACAAAAAATTCCCGTTCAAGGTTTTTAGACAGGGCAAAGAACAATTTTAATAAATCGCCGATCCATCCGGACCGCCTGGGATACGAAATGAATAGAATGTTAGACAAGAATGCGGTTATCGTAAGTGAAAACTTTGGTGGAAGTTACGATTTCTTTAATTTCGGTTTAAGAGAGAGTGAAACTATGTGGATGTTTAATACCGGTTTTTCTTTAGGTTGGGGTGTAGGTGCAGCAATAGGAGCAAAACTTGGAGAACCCAACAGGCAGGTTGTCCTGAGTATCGGGGATGGTTCTGTGATGTATAGTGCTTCAGGCTTCTGGACGCAAGCCCGGTATGGGATTCCCATAATTAATATTGTCTGGAATAATAAGAACTATCAAACCGTTCGAAACAGTTTTAACAGATACAGCGGTAATATGGCTGAAACGGGTCATTATGCCGGGATTTATCTCGGAGATCCGGATATCGACTTCGTAAAACTCGCAGAAAGTCAGGGGGTGGAAGGCGAGAAAGTAACATCTCCAAACGAGATCGAGCCCGCCTTAAAAAGAGGAATTCAGAAAACCAAAGATGGTAAACCTTACCTGATTGATGTTTTGGTTGCCAGGACCGGGGGAGGTGCGGAATCTACCTGGTATCAAAAGTTCGACCTGGCGGAAAAACGGATAAAAAAAGTATAATTGAAAAAATACTAAAATCATGGAGGGCTTAAATGTCATTACAATTGAACCGCCGTCAATGGCTCAGGACAAGTGCGCTTGCCGTGGCAGGTCTATCTCTCGCCGGCAGGGCAAAATCTTTTAACCGGCTTGAGTCTTTTGAGTTTCTTACCCAGGAAAATGATGATTTAATTCTCCTCGACCAGAACGAAAACCCTTACGGAATCTCAAAAAAGACACAGGAAGCAATTGCCGGTGAAGTAAAGTATTCAAACCGTTACCCGGACGACCATACGACTGAATTAAAGAAGCTGATTTCCGGTAGGGAAAACGTTTCGCCTGACAATATAATTCTCGGCGCCGGCGCAACGGAGATTTTCAGGATTTCCGGTCTGCTGTACGGATTAAACGGAGGCGAGATCATTACGGCTGATCCGACTTACTTTGGTTTTGTAAGTTATGTTGAACGGCTCGGCGGTAAACTAAAGATGGTCCGGGTCGACAATGAATACAAACACGACCTGAACGCAATGGCAAGGCAGATTACGGATACGACCAAAATGGTATATGTAGTCAACCCGAATAATCCCACCGGCACTATCGTTGGCGGAGACGAACTTCGTTCTTTCTGCGAGGAGGTTTCCCACAGCGTCCCCGTATTTGTTGACGAAGCGTACCATGAACTGGTTGAAGACGACGGCTATTCTTCTATGACCGGACTCGTACGAGAGGGACACAACGTGATCGTTGCACGGACGTTTTCCAAGATATTCGGAATGGCTGGCTTGCGTGTCGGATACGGAATTGCAAAACCGGAAATCATCAGGGAATTCAGCCGTATCCAGACTAATTTTGCCCCGGTCAGTGTTCTGAGCTTACGTGCCGCTGCCGCAAGTTACCAGGATACCGATTTTATTAGTTCCTGCCTGAGAAAAAACAATGAAGCGCGGGCATATTTTTGTGAAGTGCTCGATAAATTAGGGTATTTCTACATTCCGTCTCATACGAATTTTGTAATATTCAAGATTAACCGGAGTGCGAGGGAATTTGTAGGAGAAGTCTTGAAGAATAAAATTAGGATCCGCTCCTTCGAGTTTCATGATGAGCAGTGGATACGCGTGAGTATCGGCACTATGAATGAAATGAGAGCACTTGCGCCCATACTCGAGAAAATGTCTTAGAATATCGAATGTAAAAAAAGACATTCATTTTCATAACTTAAGAGATACATTCGCTTCTCATTTGATTATGCAGGGAGTGGATTTATTGAATGTATCGAGATATTTAAATCATTCTGATGTGAAAGTTGCGGAAAAATTCTATGGTTATTTAAATCCGGGGCTTTATAGGGATATGACAAATAAGTTGCCGTATTAACATGTTTCATTATTTATGGGCGTTTCACCAAATGGTGAAACACCTATTTTTAATGAAAATTATCTTGACTTTGGTTTCATTATTTATTATACTTTCACCAAATGGTGAAACCGCTTAAATTAGTGAAACATATGCTTAACGAAAAACAAATTGTAGATAGAATAAGAGTTATCTTACCGGATTTGCTTAAGAATGTAAATCCGGATGAAATTAATAATGTCATAAACGAATACTCAATATCTTCTGATCTAAAAGCTGATTTGGTTTATAATGTCGGATTAGGGAAAAAGAAAAATTGGAAGATAATTGTAGCAGTAAAATCAGTCGGACAGCCTCGCTTTATAAGAATGGCTGCTTATCAATTAAAATCATTTCTTGCAGATAAACAATATTATTATGGAATAATAGCCGCTCCTTATATTTCAGAAGAATCGAAGAAAATCTGTCTTGAAAATAATGTCGGTTTCGTTGACTTATCCGGTAATTGTCTGATTCAGTTTGAGAATATCTACATAAGCATAGAGGGACGGCAGAATTCGTTTCCGGATACCAGACCGCTAAAAATGGTTTTCTCTGCGAAATCGAGCAGGGCTATAAGGCTATTATTATGCAATCCTCGAAAGCTTTGGTATGTGAAAGAGCTTTCTGAAGAAGCGGGAATTAGTATAGGACAGGTCTCGAAGCTGAAAGAGCGTTTGTTTGAAAAGGAGTTTATTCAAGAGACTACTGGTCAACAAAGGAAAAAATTCTACATAGATAAACCGGTTGAGTTATTAAGTGAATGGGGGAAAGTATACCGTTATAGATTTAACAGAGTACAAGATTATTTTTCGCTTGAAGATACGAAAACAATAGAGAATAATTTGGCAGAATACTGCGATAAAAAGAATATAGCTTATGCATTTACTATGACATCCGGAGCAAACCTTATTGCACCTTATCTAAGATATAATCAGGTATTTTGCTATGTAAAAGGACCGCTTAATGAGTTGGTTGAAAACCTTAAACTTAAATCGGTTACTTCGGGTGCGAATGTCTCGATACTTACTCCTTTTGATGACGGTGTTTTTGACTGTATGCAAAATATTGATGGTAAAAATGTAGTTTCGGATATTCAATTGTATCTTGATTTGAAACAATACAAAAAGAGGGGAGAAGAAGCCGCTGAATTCATTCTGAATGAAAGGATTAAACCTCGGTGGGAACAAAATCAGAATATATAAGAGAAGAAACAGAAATCTGTTTATCCGTTTTATTGGAATTAATGACTATTCTTGGCGAGTACCGCGATAATATTGCCATAATCGGTGGATGGGTGCCGTATTTTCTTATGAATCATGTCAGGCATGAACATACAGGCAGTCTTGACATTGATATTGCACTTAATTTCGAACAGGTATCCGAAGCACATTACAGGACTATTCTTGAACTCTTAAAAAAACACGGTTATGTCCTTAAATCAGATAATATACCTTATGCATTTCTGAAAGAAGCAGATACTCCTTCCGGTAGAAAGTTTAACGTTGAAGTAGACATATTAGCCGGTGAATACGGCGGCACTAAAAGAAGCCGTCGTCATTAGAGAATTCAGGATATTAAAGCGCGAAAAGCACGTGGAGCAGACCTTCGGGAAAATGCCTGATGGCGCTGAAAATGAAATTACGGTAAAAGTCGCCGGTTTAATACCGTTCTTAGTGATGAAGGGTATGGCTTTATGGGAGCGGAAAAGCGAAAAAGATGCATATGATATATATTTTGTAATTAAAAACTATCCGGGCGGTTTAAGTGCATTGGTCGAAGTGTTCAGACCGCATATCGATAACAAACTCATTCGAGAAGGACTCGGCAAGGTAAAAGCGAAATTTGAAAGTCCGGATATGATAGGACCGGAATGGATAGTTAATTTTGAAGAAATGGAGGATGATGAAGAAAAAAACATGCTCCGGAGAGATGCTTTTGAAAGAGTAAATGCTTTCTTGGATGAATTAAATATTCAGCCATATTCAGAGTGATATAGAGAAAATCGGGTGTTAAAAAAGACGTTCATTTTCATAACTAAAGACTGAACTTCTGTAATTTTTAAAATTTACATATAAGTATTGATTTATAGTCAGTATTGAGATTGCCGCGTCTTCCTCCCCCGCAGTATGCGGGGGGGATCCTCGCAATGACAGATAAGAATAATGCCGACAATATCACAGAGCGTCATCTGACTTTCTGAACAAGGAGGGAGCCATGCAATGACAGATAAGAATAATACCGTCATTGCGATCCCCCGAGTACTCGGGGGAGAAGCAATCTCTATATGTCAATATTATCCAAACTGAGATTATGCGAAAAATTAATTTTTACATATATGGTCATTCTGTTATTCGTATTGATTTGAATTCAAAGTTCATATTTACAACTAAATGCAGGTGCTTTTTCATTTGGTATGACTAAACGCAATTTTGCTTGCATTTAGTTGAATCATTTATTACTATGTCTCTATATGATTAATCGAACTATATGGATTGAAAAAATAGAGCACTTCTGGCATGAAAGAAGTGTCATTTGGCTCTCCGGTGTCCGAAGATCGGGAAAAACCTGTTTATGCCAATCTTTAAATTATGCCGAATATTTCGACTGTGAACTCCCCAGCGTCAGAAGAATGCTGGAAGACGTTGAAAGTTTTTGGAAACGTTTTAAAGATCAGTACGTCGTTCTTGATGAAATTCACCGCTTAATGAATCCGTCTGAAGTACTCAAAATTGCTGCCGATCATTTTCCCGGCATTCGTATCATTGCAACCGGTTCTTCAACGTTGGGCGCTTCGTCAAAATTTCGGGATACGCTTGCGGGAAGGAAACGGGATTTGTGGTTGACGCCGATGATTCTGGAGGATATTGTCTGTTTTGAAAATCAGGATATAGAACATCGTATGGTTCACGGCGGTCTTCCTCCATTTTTTCTTTCTTCCCAAATCCCGGAGCGGGATTTTCAAGAATGGATCGATTCCTTTTGGGCAAAGGATATACAGGAACTCTTCCGCCTTGAAAAAAGAGCGTCGTTCCAACGCTTCATAGAATTATTGCTAATGTATCTGCGCCCAAAGTATACGGTTTCGATACGGGTTTTATCTGTTATTACAAAGGAATAAATACGCTGCGGCATGATGATCTGGGGTATTTTTGGGAGCATATCGTTCTCAATGAAATGTTCGCCGCACTTCAGCAGAGAAACGTTCAATATTGGCGCGATAAGTCCGGCCATGAAGTAGATTTTATCATAAAACCCCGAGGCGGTAACCCGGTTGCCATAGAGTGTAAATGGTCCTCTCAAGCATTTGAGCCGGCAGGAATACAAGCGTTCCGGCGGCGCTACCCGGAGGGGAAAAATTACGTTGTATGCAGCGACGTCGAACGAAAATACGAAAAGGCGTACGGCGTTTTGCAGGTAGATTTTACCGGTTTACGGGAACTCATTCGGGAATTATTACCGAAACAACATTAAAAAACAGGACTTGTAGATTAAGTTATAGAATTGTATATTGATAAAAAAGAAGATAAGCTATTTAATTATCATCCGGATACATTAACGCATAAGTTCAAAAAATATCTTAGAAAATTGGATGGTAAAAAGACGTTCATTTTCATAACTTAACCAGATTAATTCATAAATTTGATTTCTGAACAGGATGCTACTAAATAAAATCAATTAATATCAATGTCATTCCTCCGAGTACTCGGGAGAATCTAAAGGTAATATAGATAATGCTAAAAATGAAAGATACTGATAGAAAAACAATAAAAAATTGGATCGATATTTGGGAAAAAGCAGGTACTTCCTTACAAGAAATAAAATTCAATGAATTTAGGTCTGATAATTATTATCAAAAAAATCAACAATTGCTGAACGAAATGTTGCACTACGCCTTTGAGCACAGGACTGTTCGTCTGAGCAGCGGCTTAATAGAACAGCAAAAAATTTTTATGAAACTTTATAACCAAGAATTAGAATAATAGAATATGAATGAGTATGAAAAATTTAAAAAGATTAATCCGTTATTTCAAGCAGGATTAGAATTTCAAAATGAATTTGAAAAACAAAAATGGTCTTTTTGTTTTATTGGTGGCTTGGCAGTTATTCGCTGGGGCGAAATACGAATAACCCAGGATATTGATCTCTGTTTATTATGTGGCTTTGGAAATGAAGAACAATATATAAAAACACTTATAAGATTGTATAAATCGAGAATTCCTGATGCACTAATTTTTGCATTGGAAAATAGAGTATTGTTATTATATGCTTCTAATGGAGTTTCTGTGGATATTTCTCTTTCCGGTTTACCCTTTGAAGAAGAGATGATAAAACAAGCTACGCAATTTACATTTTACCCGGATTGTTCTTTAATCACTTGTTCAGCGGAAGACCTTATTGTTCTTAAGGCATTTGCAGATAGAACAAGAGATTGGGTGGATGTTGAAAGTGTTATAATACGCCAAGGGAAAAAACTTAATACAGATTACATTATTGATCAGCTATTTCCATTATGTGAAGTAAAAAAAACACCGGAAATAATAAATAAATTGAAAAATCTTTTTAAGACAAGTCTCAAATAATAGCTGCCCCACTATCTCATAATCAGTGTGTAGCAGGTTTGTGTCCCTTAGTGCCCACGAACAATTTAAGCGTGCAAGTCCATAAGAATCTAAGCTCATTTAAATTAATACAGAATGTGACGGAGGTGTCCGTTTACTTTTTAATGATTGTTAGCTTTTTGCTTCGAGGCAGCACAGGTAAATGACAGGTACTGCAGTAATCCTCGCCGCCGTGGCAGAATTTGCACTCTTCAAACTCTTTTTCGGTCAAAGCAGAGTGGAGGTATTCATAATAAAGATCATGAAAATAACGGAGATCGACATTTTTAATATCCCAGTTATACAGGCTGCCCGGAGTTCCGTCGGCTGATTTTTGAGGGATGGGTTTTTTCAATATTGCTTCAGCATGGCAATCCTTACAGAATAAAAACGTGTGGCACATCGAGCATTGCA
>Ga0111191_1056_pt1 | contig 11450 bp, 8 predicted proteins | sample DeeMarSWOR324_28_FD_80363 | JGI IMG/M metagenome (GOLD analysis project Ga0111191, IMG submission 80363) | bacterium SM23_31 | reverse complement strand
GTCGAATCCGAGAAAATCAAGGAGCGACCTGAATACGATCCAGCGCCGCCGTGCGTGAAAATTTCCCGCAGTGTAATGACAGTCATTCGGATGGCATCCTGAAACGATAACGCCGTCAGCTCCCTTTGCAAATGCTTTCAGAATCATCATAAAATCGATTCTTCCTGAACATGTCGTTCTGATAATCCTCACATTCGGCTCGTACATGATGCGGCTGGTGCCGGTCAGGTCGGCTCCTGCATACGTGCACCAGTTGCATACGAATGCGAGAATTTTGGGTTCGAACTCTGACATTATATTATCTCCTGTTCATGAAGCCATAATCTGTGCGTACATTTGTTCGTTCGTAAATCCCTGAAGATCAATCGATTTTGAACGGCAGAGCGCAACACATGTGCCGCAGCCCTGACACAAGCCTTCATTTATTTTTGCCACGACTTTGATGAGTTTTCCGTCCCTGGTTTTAATTTCTTCTTTTTCAATTGCCTGATACGGACACGCCGGCTGGCACAAGAAACATCCGACGCAGGTTGAAAAAACAGGCGGAGCAGTGCGGTTAACAACAGCAACCACGGGTTCTCTTGTAAGTTCGCTCTGAGAAAAAAGCGCTGCAACCTTGCTGCCGGCACCCGAAGCCTGTGCTACCGTTTCAGGTATATCTTTCGGCGCCTGGCATGCGCCTGCGAGGAAGATTCCGGCAGTATTCGTTTCAACCGGACGGAGTTTAGGATGTGCTTCCGCAAAAAAGTAGTAAGGATCATAACTGACATGCAGTTTCTGGGCAAGTTCTTCGGCGCCTTTATTTGCCACACCGGCAGTAGCCAGCACCACAAGGTCTGCTTTTATCTCTACAGGCTTATGACCCATCAGTGTATCCGCTCCCTTAACAATCAGCTTGCCATTTTCCTCGTAAATCCTCGACACCCTTCCCCTGATGTAATTCACATGGTCTTCTTCGACAGCTCTGCGTACAAATTCCTCGTACATCTTCCCGCCGGCTCTTATGTCCATGTAAAATATATAGGCTTTCCCGTTGTGAACCTTATGTTTGTAAAGCATTGCATGTTTTGCAGTATACATACAGCAGATTTTCGAACAGTATTCGATACCCTTTGCGGCATCCCTCGAGCCGGCGCATGCAATAAATACAACGGTCTCGGGTATCTCTCCATCAGAGGGACGCTTTATGACACCGAGCGTTGGTCCGGAGGCTGAGGCAAGTCTTTCGTACTGGAGACCGGTAATCACATCCTTATAATTTCCATACCCGTATTCGGGAAAAAATCCAGTGCCGACTACATCAAAACCGGTTGCAAGAACAACAGCGCCTACATCTGCTTCAATTATCTCGTCTTCCTGGTCAAACCTGATTGCATCCGCCGGACAGAACTTTTCACATGCCTTGCATTTTCCTCTTATGTAGTATGTACAGTTCGACTTGTCTATTACCGGTATATTTGGAACCGCCTGTGGGAAGGGAACGTAAATCGCAGTCCTATTTCCGAGACCGGCGTTGAACTCACTGGGAATTTTTTTCACGGGACATTTCTGCATGCAGATGCCGCAGCCTGTGCAAAGCTTTTCATCGATACTCCTCGCTTTTTTTCGTATTTCTACCGTGAAATTCCCTATAAAACCGCTGATACTTTCTAATTCGGAATAAGTATACAGTGTGATATTCGGATGCTGTGCGACCTCGACCATTCTCGGTGTCAAAATACACTGGGAGCAGTCGAGTGTCGGGAAAGTCTCGGAGAGTTGAGCCATGTGTCCGCCGATGGATGGGTCTCTTTCAACCAGAATGACTTTATGTCCGGCATTGGCAATATCAAGGCTCGCCTGGATACCTCCAATACCTCCTCCGATGACCAGGGCAGTATGCGTGACAGGCACTTTTATCGGATAGAGAGGTTGATTCCTCTTAACTTTCTCTATAAGCATCCGCGTAAGGTCTATGGCTTTCCGGGTAGTAACATCGGCTTTTTCATGAACCCAGGAACAATGTTCCCGCAGATTTGCCATCTCGCAAAGAAAAGGATTCAACCCTGTCTCTGCACACGCCCTCCTGAATGTCGGTTCATGCATCCTGGGGGAACATGCACCTACAACAACACCGGTAAGATTTTTTTCCCTTATCGCTTCTCGAATCAAATTCTGACCCGGATCGGAACACATATATTTATAATCTTCACTGTGTACCACACCGGGGATATTCAGGCATGTCTCTGCAACTTTTCCGCAATCCACTGTGGCGCCTATGTTCTCTCCGCAGTGACAAATGAAAACACCTATTCGTGACATTATTCTTCCTCCGCTTTCGCAGTGGGTACGAATTCCTTTTCTACAACAGTTTTTACCTTTAACGGCAATTTAACCGGAACGATGTGCCTGTGCAAACCAAGCTTTTTATTGCTTATTCCAAGTGCTAAACCGATTGCCTGTGTAATATACAATACAGGAATAGAATATTTTCTGCCTTCCAATCGTTCAATCTCACTTCTCCGCATATCAAGATTTGAATGACACATGGGGCAAGCGACAATAATTGCCTCAGCTCCTCTCTGTACGGCATCTTTAATTATCTTACCGGACAATTTTGCAACGATATCGGTGCGTGACACTGAAAATCCTGCGCCGCAGCATTCAACCTTATAAGCCCAATCAATAGTATCTGCACCGATTTTTTTCATCACATCGTCCATTATTTGCGGGTCTTCGGCACGGTCAAAATTCACTATTTTCGGAGGTCTAACAAGAAGGCAGCCGTAATAACAGGCGACCGTATATTGAAATGGTTTTAAAATCTGCTCTTTTAGTCCGTCGGATGGTATTCTCGAAAGAGCCTCGATGATATTTATTACTTTGATATTACCCTGAAAATCCATTTCGATAATGCCGGATATTCTTTGCCGAAGCTTCTCGTCCGAAATAAGCTCATGCCTGACTACATCAAGCCTGTTAAAACATGCGGCACACGGTACCAGAATTTCTTCAAGTTTTTCTTTTTCCGCAAGGGCTAATATCCGTGCGGGAAGCGCCAAAGAGAGGTCGTGATTAATACAGTGCGCAGCGGAAGCGCCGCAGCAGTTCCAGTCGGGAATTTCAAAAAGCTCGATGCCTGTTTTATGTGAAATCGCCCTGAGGGATTCATCGTATTCTCGTGCAGTGCCGAGTAATGAGCAGCCGGGGAAATATCCTAATCTCATCATTTTTCAGCCTCCTTCCCCTTATATTCCCGGAAGGTCTTTGTAAATATCCGTGAAATCACCGATTTTCCTTTAATGAAATGGGGAAAGAGTTTCAGCTTGCCCCGTAAAAACAATTTGGGAGCGACAGGCAGATCCTTCAATAAATGATAAGTACGAAACTTATATCCTGCTATCAAACCTACTTCATGAAGTCTTCCCGTGTATTTAATCGAATCAAGGAATGATTTATGAAAGGAAATAATATCTTTTGCCGACGGATGAACTTTTTTCCGGCGCAGCGATTCTGAACGGAGGAAATCCATAATTTTTGGTATATCAACCTCCTGAGGGCATCTCGCAATGCATGTTTCGCAGGTAAGACAGAGCCAAATCGTATATGATCTTAGGATATTCGCTTCAACCTCCGGCGTTTCAAGCTGGAGCATTCTCATAAGTTGACTGGGGGGATAATCCATATCTTCGGACAACGGACAGCCCGCTGAACATTTGCCGCATTGATAACATCGAAAAACAGACTCGTTTACCTGCTCATATATTCTGACAGATAGGGTTTTATCACCGTTATGATGGTTTGATTCTCCCGCCATAATTTTCCCTTGTTCGTTTGACAATCGTATATTTAAAACCGGTTTATAATATTAATTATAGGGTTTCACACCACGAGTGCTCGGGATTGCAATTAATCGATTTTTTTCTAAAGATCAGACTTTGTCTGAAAGCTCAATATAGTATTTTGATGGTCCCGCTAAGCGGTATCACCCTGTCATTCCCTCAAGTACTCGGGATGAGTTTTTTGAAAAGCACTAATGTTTATATTTTTTGGAAAAAATGAAGTATCTCATCAATAGGTGCAGCATTTTCTCTTATGCCAGCCGCAAAGCCTGTATATTTAAAATACGGATTAAATCTGTATAATGAATTGCTGACCAAAATAGGGGAAATAAAGGGCAAAAAACATGCCATATACGGTAGTTTTCGATAACATGGTAAAATATCAGCCCTATAAGTCCTTGATATATAATGAATTATACCCGTCTTTATTTTGTAAGAGCGTGATTCACCTGAAATAAAATGCTTTCAACTTTGAGAATTATGCTTTTTGTGGAGATTAAAATAATTCCTATGTTTGCTTATTTTTTTAATTAATCCGATCCGAAAAACGTCCGCCGGAGGCTGATCCACCTCCGGCGGAAAAGAAATCACAATACTCATTCAATCATTTTTTATAAATTTTTATTCCATTAACACAATTAAATTACTTATACGGCAAGGCAAAAATCACACCCAAAATGAAATAAATCTGAAAATTAATCTGAAAAATGTTGGATTTTTCTTTAATAAGTCGTATATTAAAGACATAATAATTAATACAGTACGAACAGATTTTATATTATTACATTATTATACTTCTCTATGTTGTCTTGGCAGCTCATGGTTGTATAATATTTTGCACACCTGTGAGATTACTTTCCACATTTGCAGACCTGGAATATAAAATTGATCATATCGTACACAATTATAAACTTACAGAAAGGTACCAACAATGGAAGAGGGAGTAGTAAAATGGTTTAATCCCCGCAAAAATTACGGATTTATTCAACGTGAAAACGGGAAAGACGTATTTGTACATGGCGGAGATATAATTTCAGACAGTTATGATTCGTTGGATAGCAGTGACCGTGTTCAGTTCGACATAGAAGAAGGTCCTAAAGGCTTAAAGGCTATCAACGTAAAAAAGATTTAAATCAGACGTTCCCCCCGGTAAAACGCACCCGTTTTTTTATTTAATGTAATATTACTTTGGTAAAAATTACTGTTGAAAAAACAAATGCTGTTAATAATACGTTTTTAGTAAGAGACTGCCACTTCTCCTTCCTGCTAAGCAGGAGAAGTCCTCGTAGCGAAGCCATCCCTTTCCCATAGGGACTCCGAGTGCTCGGAGCGGGGCGGAACAATGACAATTTGGAATTAGGATGCACCCCCAATCCCAAAGCTTTCGCAAAGCGACCCCCGGGGCGGGATTGGGGGTGAAATTCATTATCTATTATCAAGCAAGATTCAAAATTTACCAAAGTACTTTAATTTAACATAAAAGGCGGATATCATAGCACAGGCTATTACCGGTGATGCTATCGTGCATTATACCGGTAAACCGGAAGACGGTACTGTTTTTGATTCGTCGGAAAATCGTGAATCTCTGACCTTTAAGATAGGAGAAAGAACGGTTATTAAAGGATTTGAAGATGCAGTAACCGGAATGCCGCCGGGGTGACTAAAAAATATTAATAATTACGGTTAACAATATTTAAATTTTTATAAAGACCTTCTTTTTATACAGCCAATAACACAGATACCATTCCAGAAATAATACTACCAAAGCATTAATCACATTAATAATGTTTTCTTCAATCCCAAACCGGCTAAAAAAACCGTTTGTAAAGATTTGGACGAAGCGGTTGAACCATTGTTTGCCGGCAGTTTCACTAAACATATAAATAAAAATGGGATTCATTCCCACAATTGCGAAAAATGTTACCCATTTTTTATATCCCTTTATATCAATCAACCAGAAAGAGAATGTTAGTGTCAGTAAACACCACCCGCCGGACACAATAACGAATGAACTTGTGCAAATTCTCTTAATTACCGGGGTTATTCCTGTCCAATCTAATCCATAACCGATAAAAATACCGATCAACCCGGTTAAACATAGAATTTTAATTTTATAACTATTTTCTTTGGAACCGATGATAAGCTTCCCGGCTAAAACGCCCCAGATAGTATGAGCGGCTGTAGGAATACAATTTATGGCAACCCATCCGCCGCCGTTAATTTTCCCCATAAGCACAGTATCCATCCATGAACCGAAATTGTGACCCTTTACGAAAGGTTGATTAAAACTCTCGACCGGAAAGAATCGATACACGAATTCCACAGCAATTAAAAGACTGATTGATATGACCAACTGTGTAGAGACGGGTAACCGGTATATCAAATAAGCTACAAGAATAGTAAATGATAATTGTGTCAGGACATTCCATAATTCCCAGACCAATTTTCTACTGTATCCGCAATGTAAAATAACACCGAGAAAAAATAGAATTATACACCGTTTAAGGATATGCTTTGTTGTTTTATTCCACGTATCACCTCTTGCCCAGCGCTTTTCCAAAGAAAATACCATTGCAACTCCAACGATAAACATAAAAAATGGCTGAACCAGGTCCCAAAAATGAAGCCCATTCCATTCATGATGATGGAATTGCATAACAACATTGTAGAAGAATGAATTTTCCGGGAAGAGCCGTCTAAAAGCAGAATATAAGTTAGTACTTTCCGCAATTAGAAGGAACATCGTCATTCCGCGAAAAAAGTCAAGCGAAAGCAGCCTTTTTCCCGGCTGATAAGGCGTTTCCAAATCACTCATTATGGTGCTATCCCATATATTTTTGCAATGACATTCGATTGTTATTTATCAATGAAGATTAAACGGTTGTCTAATTCCGATTCTCTCCGGGAAGAAATACAAACTCAATCAAGAATATATCCCAATTTTATTAAAGTTTCTTTCACCCCGGGATATAATTTTGCTGCATTTTTATAATAAATTTTTTCTAAAACCTTTAGGGGGAGAGCCAAGCCTTTTGTTTCAGTCGACCCAAAAAATCCACCTGTTACAATTTCATCCGTTTCCAGCAGTTGAAAACAACGGTAATATTTTTCCGCTGTCTGCTTATATTTTCCTCCCTGCGGCTGACTGCTGATGTCGGTGCCGAAAAGAATTCTGTCGGCATATTGAATCATAAAATCCCTGAGATTATCCCAATCCATCCGGTGGAATTGCTGGAACCGGGCAGCCAAATCAACATGAACGTTAGGATAAGTATCCAACATGTACCGAAGATAGTCCAACTGCTCATCCGAATTAAAATGATCGAGCATGTGAGCATTAACAACCTTTAAACGGGGATGTCTGTCAAGAACGCGTTCCCATGCATTATGAGCTTCCCAGAATTTTATAGGATCATCGCACCATTTTGTCGGATATGGCTGTGATATATGCACGGAGGCGCCTAATAATCCCAACTGCTCCATTTTTATAAAAGTGGGCTCATTAGCCGGATCATCTATCAGGGGAGAAACACCTACCCAAATTTTATATCCGGCAATACCCAGTCCCTGCCATTCTGCAAGTTCCTCAGTTGAATATCTCAAACCGTCGGAGATTTTATTATCATTTATACAGAGTAAAAATTTCCCTTCATACCTTTCATTTACTTCATTTAAAAACTCGACTCCCTTCATCCCCGGATTCAAGGGAGAACTGAGATCTATCCAGATTTCAAGGTTTATGTTATACTCACTTTTAAGAATATTTCCCACAGAAAGGTATTCTTCCATCAACTCAACATCTCCGATATGAGCATGAACATCTACTCTCGGTATACTTTGCAAATCATAAGTTTGTGCATGAACAGACGTTGAAAAAAATATTAAAATTAGAATTAAAAAACTTTTTTCCCTCATAAAAAATTTCTCCATAATGCTTCCTCCGATTCAAAAAATTGTGTATCTAAGCCAATTCCATCCGAAGATATTGAAAATCATCCCGTTTTTTTCTCTTTTACATTTATCGTGATATTAATTGTTACTGTTATATCATGATTCTATTTTAATTATTACATTTATTATGTAAAACACATTCAACAGGTTCTGCCAAATATAAAGAATTTTTTTTACCAGGATAATTGCAAACAGTTTTTTCAATTCTTTTCAAACCTCTCCCGCATACCGGGGTCTGACTCAGGCTGAAAAGTTCTCCAATTCGTGCTTTGCTTGCTCCTATGGAGACTCTTTCCACGAGCTTTTTGAAGCGAGGATCGCCGCGGATGTTTTCGAGGAACGGATCATATTCGTTACCGACTTATACCTTTAGATTTAAAAAACCGGAAAAAATGATTGTCAAATAATACTGCAGTCAAGCCGTCACCGGTACAATTGGAAGCGGTGATAAACATATCCGGTACTCCACCGTAAAGCGCAACATACGTTGTGATAAAACTGCTTTTCAACGGTTCTTCAAAGCCGAGCATTGACGCAATCAGCGTTGAAGTCCACAACGCAGAACCCATTCCTGCAGGTAGTCCGGGAGCAGCAATAGTGAACAGCACGACAGCAGGCCAAAGAACCAACAATACTATCAGGCTCATTTCTAAATCAAAAATGTAATGTAGTATAATAGGCCCAAATGCAATATTTATTAAAGCACTGCCATCCATATTGGTTACAGCGCCGAAAGGGATGACAAAATCAGCTACTTCGCCACGAACACCTAATTTCTTAATATTCGTTAAATTAACGGGTAATGTTACCAGTGATGAAATAGTACCGGCAGCGAAAATTGCTGTAGGAAGAAAATAAACGGTGATAAGTCTCTTAACATTTATTTTTCTAATCAGCCTTGTAATTACCAGAACATAAAACACGGACCATAAGGAACAGAGGATAAAAGTATAAAACACCATGGTAAAGAAGTGTCCCATTCCCAGTTTTGGTCCAAAATTCACTCCAATCGTTATTCCCAGGCAAAAAAGAATCGGTATTAGAAAATAACTGAGCCCCTGTCCCATTTTATTAATGGCTTTTTCAATCTTTGACAGCAGGATAAACAGCGGTTTTATCCATACAGATACGAAACCGGTTACAATTGCAAATAGTATGGCAAGCAAGGGGAAAGACGCTCCACCCTGGTCTCCAAAAACTCGAAACATATGGACCATTTCAGACAATACACCGGTTTCATTCCCGGAAAATGGAATTCTGAAGGTTACTATTGAGAAAATAACACCGATCAAGCCTGCCAAAGCAGAACTAAAGAAAAACCATATTACAATTGAAGCAGCGAATTTACCGGCTAAACCGCGCTTTACGAGGATTGCACAGGCTGGACTCAATGCAGCAAAAATCAAAATCGGGACGAGTAATACAAAAAATTTTATAATAGCTGTTGTGCCTGAAGCTATTAATGCAAATGCTTCAGGTAAGAAACCACCGAGTACTATACCGGTAACGAGCGCCAATAGCGTCCATACATAAGCAGGAATAGAACGCGAAATGTTCAGATTTTCTCCTTTCTTTAAGGTATCTTTACAGTTATTATCTGATGGAAATGAAAAATTAAGTTTTAACTATCTTATTTTAATTTTTTCAGCATTATATTCCGGAAGTCACCGAACTCGTTAAAGCTTTTGTAATATGACACGGTTTCTAAATCTTAACACCTCTCCCGGATAGCGGGGTCTGCCTCAGGCTGAAATATTCTCCAATTCGTGCTTTTCTTGCCCCAATGGGGGCTCTTTCCATGAGCACGAATAAATGTATCATCTTTTAGAATCCTATCACCTTAATATTTCCATTGACCGTGCTCAGAGAAATAATACCTCTTCCGTCTCCCAATATCTCCTGAAATGATGTAAGTGAGCTTACTATGTTCTGAAGATCAAGATTATTAACTACTATAGTTCCATTCACTAAACTGGCTGATAATTCTGCAGAAGTGCTTTGAGGGATTTCAAGATTGATAATTCCATTCACTATGGACATATCAATTGTGCCATCTAACGGTAAAGTTACTTTGCTTTCAATTTGACCATTTACCAAAGCGACATGTGCGCTGCTAAATATTTCTTCTAAGACGATCTGTCCATTCACATTATTTACAGAAACGATATTATCGATTGAATCTAATGTCACGGTTCCATTGATGTTATGTATTAAAATTTCTAAATTTTTTGGGAGAGTAATAGTATAACTTACCATATAGTTCCTGCCATATGTTTCTTGAGGCTGAACGGTTTTAACAAATATTTCGTTTGACAAATCTTGCACAACTACGTCAAGCTGCTGCAAATGAGCTTCTGCATCCTCGGTACTTTCTGAACCAACACGTTTTTCACATGAGATAATAACTGAATCAGAATTTGACATTCCGGCAATATTAATATTACTATTTATGGCTTCTAATCTTAATCTGGAATGATTCATTACATTGATTTCAAAAGAAATAGATTCCACTGCCTCAAAATTTGTGTTGCTGACGTTATCGCCTGAATCTGAAGGATTATCATTGCAGCCATAGTTAATCCCAAAAATACAAGTGGTCATAAAAACCAAAACAATAAATTTACTTAATGTGCTTTTCATTTGAATCTCCTTATCAATTATTATTACAATTGAATAATCTTATGTTTACTCCGTAAACATAATTAATTATTTTCACAACTCAAAATTCTCCCATTCGTATTTGACTCTCTCCGTGAGCTTTTTGAATCATTCCACGCTGCGGATGTTTTTGAAAAGCGGGGATGATTACATCGGTTAACACATCTATAAGTCCATCTTGAACCAGGCAGGAGGTTTCTATTTTTCAGGCGCTATTAGTCTCCCATATTCAATTTTAAATCTTTTACAAGCGCCTTCTTTTTATATTATATCACCCGCTTTTTCTTTGTCTATTTTCTTCCCTGAAGGAAACGGATTTTCCTTCTGACTAAACTGTTTTCTATCTTTGGCTTTTAAGTTCAGATTTTATTTCATCCATTAGATTTTTCGCTGCCTCCAAAGATTTCATTGCTTGAGAGTTCGAGTAAAGAGTCAGAAATTCCTTTGCAAGAGATTTATCCTTTTCATAAAGTTTTAGAGCAGTTTCTTCAATTGTTGGCTGCAGTGCAAACTCTAGGTCTTCAAAAGCACTCCATGTCGCTGACACTTTTTTTATAACTTTTCCATAATTTTCATCAACTAAATTCCTCAGAAGCTTAAAAACGCCAAAAGATGATTCCATATCCAATTTCCATGTTTCTTTCGGCATATTAAAATGATAGTCCAAAAGGTCTTTTTCAGTTGTATAAAGATTTTCCGGTGCTTTATGAAAAACCTCAGGAATCCTTGTAATCCCCAGATACCAGGGAATAAATACGCTGCAGCAGGGAGAATCAAGTGCCCGCCAGTTCACTGTGCCAATCTCGACCGGCAACCAATTTCTCTGCTGCACCACAGTAGTCCTGTGAGACCCATATCTGCAGATGGTATTTGGAGTTTTATGAGGAGATTCTTTATAGTTCTGCGATTTATCCAGGGTGGTACCTTCATAATGGTTTCTGAAAATTCCCATGACATCTTTCAGTGAAAGTTTACGGTCGGGTTTTACTGAAACAGGCATTATTCCTGTTTGCGCTTCCT
>Ga0111191_1054_pt1 | contig 11518 bp, 9 predicted proteins | sample DeeMarSWOR324_28_FD_80363 | JGI IMG/M metagenome (GOLD analysis project Ga0111191, IMG submission 80363) | bacterium SM23_31 | reverse complement strand
AATAATAATATCGAAAGATGATGTTTTTTCATATAGCATCCCACTTTATAAAAGTTATTGTATTAGAAAAGAATTCAGAAAAGCTGTAACAATAATTTATTTAAGATACGTATTCTCTATATATTTCATTTAAAGTAGCCATTTTAAGCTGTGCAGTTCGTTCAGCCTCTACTAATTCAGCTTTTTCTTCCAGATAATTTCTTGTGAGGTCGGCAATCTCTTTTGTCATTTCGCGTATTTTCTTTTGATTGCAAAAAACGACCTGTCTGTCCTCAAATTTGCTCGTTTTATCCCATTCTTGTATTAAATTTAAATTTTCCTTTTTGATTTTGTTTAGTTTTTCTCTTAAGCTATTTATTAATTTTATTTTATGATCCTGGCTTTCTAATATTTCCTGTCTGATCTTATTGATAGAGAAATCGAGCTTATCCCTGATGTTTTTCCTACTCATCATATAGTAAATATCATTAGCGAGTCTTTCATAGATAAACGGTTTTGAATAATACTTATCGATTTTAATGCCCAGACTTTCAAAGAGATATTTTATTTCTTGGACTTCATCAGAAATCACGATTATCGGTATTCCGATACATTTGTTTCTATCGCACAACTGAAAAAGAAATTTGAAGCTGTCATGTGATGGTGAATGCACCTCTATAATTAACGCATCGACTTTTTTCACAATGATAATTTTTTCAAGATTCACAAAATTATTTTCTGCATATACCTTATTGAATTTTTCCGTTAAAAATTCGTAGAAATGGTCTAACACACTTACTTTTTCAGAGGCTAACAGAACAGTAACGGCAGTATCAATATTTTTATTTATTTTGGTATGTAATTCTTTTCCTGAAGTATTGTTACTTGACTTCAAAGCATCCTTTACCGCCTCATACAGTTTATCAAAATTGCATGGTTTCGTTAAGAATGAGCAAACACCCATTTCAATACCTCGACATACATTTTCTTTCGTGCCGACGGCGGATAGAACAATTATTGGAATATTACGGCATTTTAATATCCGCCTGATCTGTTTTATCATTATAAGCCCATTTTTCTTAGGCATGTAGATGTCGGTAATAATTAAATCGATATCTTCGGTTAAAATAAGCTCGATTCCTTCAAAACCGTTTTCAGCCGTTAATACTTTGTAACCTTTTCTTTTCAACATCAGGCTGTAAGCATCTAACAAATTGGGCTCATCATCGATGAATAAAATAGTTTTCATAGCATAAAACCTTATATTATCCCGATGTGTGAGTTTGAGAAGGTAATAATAATACAGGCAATCTTTATGCCATTTATAAAAAACACGAACAAATTGCCTTATACCAAGGCATAAGTGTCTGTATTTTTGTGAATTGCGGTTGTGATCGGGGGGAGAAAACAAAAAACAAAAGCGGCGAGAAAGCGTTTTAAAATGATAATTGTGTTATCATAATGGAACTATTCTAATTCAGATTATATCTTTTTATTTTTCTATACAGTGTTGCTATTCCGATTTTGAGATTCCTGGCAGCCTGTCTTTTATTTCCATTGGAGGCATTCAACGCTTTGAGTATTATCTCTTTTTCGTAGTCGGACATTGTGCCTTTGCCGGCACTAAATACGGTGTTGGAACAGCTATCCGGTGTGTGAATTGTATAGGGGAGGTCATCCGCGCCGATCTTCCCTTCCACTCCCAAGGAAAACGCCCGCTCAATACAATTTTCCAGCTCTCTGACGTTTCCAGGCCAGTCGTATTCCATAATAACCTGTAACGCTTCATCAGCAATACCCGTAATAAGTTTACGGTCTTTATCGAATTTTTTTATGAAATGGTCAACCAGTAACGGGATATCATCTTTTCTTTCACGCAAAGCGGGGATTTCAATAGATACGACACTCAACCGGTAGTACAAGTCCTTTCGGAATTCATCCTTTTTCATCGCTTCGTACAGATTTGTATTAGTTGCTGCAATAATTCGTGCACTGAATTTTTGATGTTGAATCGCACCCACGGGTCTGAGCTCTTTCTCCTCGATCGCTCGTAAGAGTTTGACCTGAATATATTTCGGAATATCTGCGATCTCATCTAAAAAGAGTGTTCCTTCACCTGTTGTTTTAAGTAATCCGATTTTATCTTTCGATGCTCCCGTAAAAGAGCCCTTTATATGCCCGAAGAGTTCGCTCTCAAATAAGTTGGGATTTATTGAAGCGCAATCAATAATGTTAAATTTTTTATTAGTGCGTTTTCCGCAATCATGTATAGCCTTGGCAATCTCGCCTTTTCCGGTTCCCGTTTCTCCGAGAATAAGTACTGTTGAATCATTATCGGCGATTTTCACTATTGTATTTCGTATTTCAAGCATTTTAGCGGTTTTGCTGATGAGGTTGTCGAATTTATAGTAATGAGGTTGAGTAACATCTTTTACCGGAGTTTCGGTTCGTGCTTCAGACAGCTTTTCGATACGCTTAATAATGTCATCCTTCCGAAAAGGCTTGATAATATAGTCAAACGCACCGATTTTTATACACTCGACGGCATTAGAGATAGTGCCGTATCCCGTCAATATTAAAACTTCAACTTTCTGGTTGAGTTCTTTAATTTTTTTCAATAATTCGACCCCATCCATACGGGGCATTTTATAGTCTACAATAGCGATGTCAATCGGCTTTTCTTTCAGAATATCAAGCGCTTCAAAGCCGTCCGATGCGGTAAAAACCCTGTAATTCGAATTATTGAGAATTATCTTTAAGGCATTTACAAGATTTATGTCGTCATCGACACATAAAATTGATTGATCTTTCATAAATCAAACCGGTTACACGTTTTTATGAATAAAAATAAGACCCGGAGATTTTATGATTATAAACAATACCGTTAAAAATTTTTTTTATTAAAAGCAAACCGGTTGTAATATAATAAGTTATCGCTTTTAATGCAAGAAAAAGTTTAAATAAACTTATTTACTGACGTATTTTATGGTTAAGTAAAGCAATAATTGTACAATGGAACCGGTTAACTGATGTTATTTTCTGCGTTCTTTTCGATAAAGACTGCTTCGTGTGTGCCAGTCCATTAAGGGGGCTCCAGGATAAATTATTCATGATAAAAGAACTAAAAGGTAATTTATAGCTTGACAATAGAATATGTCTTATTTATTTTTACTTAGATTTTCGGGGGGAGTATAGTTTATAATAATGTTTCTTGACAATAAAATAGGAGAAAACAAAATGTCATGCTTTGGTACATTTATACCGCAATACGGTCTTGAACATCACGGATTGACCAACCTTGGAAACGTGTACTGGAATTTATCAACCCCTGCGCTGTACGAAGAGATCGTCCGCCGCAGGGAAGGACATGTTGCACACCTTGGTCCGATCATCGTCAGAACCGGTCATCACACCGGTCGTTCCCCTAATGACAAATTCATAGTAAAAGAACCGGGCAGTGAAGGTAAAATTTGGTGGGGGAAGGTAAACCACCCGTTTGATCCCGAAAAATTCGATGCGCTCCATAAACGACTGCTCTCATATTTTGAAGGAAAAGACATCTTTGTACAGGACTGCTATGCAGGAGCAGATCCCGATTACCGGGTTCCAATCAGAGTCATTAATGAAGATGCCTGGCATAATTTATTTGCGAGGAACATGTTTATACGGATAACAGACACGGAAGAATTACAGGAGCATGTTCCCGAATTTGTTATATTTCACGCTCCCCGGTTCTATGCGCTTCCATCTGCGGACGAAACGAACTCGGAAGTGTTTGTCGTCGTTAACTTTGCAAAAAAGTTGATTCTCATCGGCGGGACAAGTTATGCAGGTGAAGTAAAAAAGGCTGTTTTCTCGGTCTTAAATTACCTTTTACCGATAAAAGACGTACTTTCCATGCATTGTTCTGCAAATATTGGCAGGGAGGGGGACGTGGCGCTTTTTTTCGGTCTTTCGGGTACGGGCAAGACCACGCTTTCGGCAGACCCGGAGCGGAAACTTATCGGTGACGACGAACATGGATGGAGTGAAAACGGCGTATTCGATTTTGAGGGCGGATGTTATGCCAAGGTTATTAATTTATCAAAAGAAGATGAGCCGGAGATATATGAATGTACACGAAAATTCGGCACAATCCTTGAAAATGTAGGCATTAATTACCGGACGCGCCGGAGTGACCTGTTTGATGCTTCATTAACCGAAAATACCAGGGCAAGCTATCCAATTACGCATATCGAAAATGCCGTCCGCGACGGGCGCGGGGGACACCCGAAGAATATCATATTTCTTACAGCCGATGCATTCGGCGTGATGCCGCCGATCGCAAAACTCACACCCGAACAGGCAATGTTCCATTTTCTCTCCGGATATACTGCAAAGGTTGCCGGAACGGAAAAAGGAGTAATTGAGCCGCAGGCAACTTTCAGTGCATGTTTCGGCGCCCCGTTCATGGCGCTGCAGCCAACGGTATATGCAAATCTTTTAGGAGAGAAGATCGAACGGCACAATGTCACCTGCTGGATGGTGAACACCGGCTGGACCGGCGGTCCTTACGGAACGGGAAAACGGATGAAGATTGCCTATACCCGTGCGATGGTGAAAGCAACGCTCGACGGCTCACTGGCGGATGTACCAGCTAAAGCCGACCCGGTTTTCAAATTTATGATTCCCGAGTCCTGCCCGAATGTCCCTTCGGAAATACTGCAGCCTAAAAACACCTGGTCAGACGCCGGTGCTTATGACGAAAAGGCAAAAGATTTAGCGAACAGATTCCGTGAAAATTTCAGGCAGTATGAAAACGAGGTATCCCTTGATTTGAGTGCGGTTTGTCCGGGAGTATGAAGGATTCCCTCCGTTTCAAGTGCAACTTGGAGCGCAGGGGAAAGGGGGGAAATGCTCCTGGCATACAATAATAACTAACTTGCGTCCCAAGTAAAACTTGGGAGGCGGTAGGAGTGTAACTTGGGACGCAGGGGAAAATTGTACGAGTGTTCAAGACATTTTCGGCACGGTGAATCAATCCAGCTCAGTGGGATTGGAGTGAAATTTATGCACAATAAAAAATTTAAAACAAAAAAAGCTCCCTCAGCTTTAAACCCACCATAGTTTTTAATTTTTGGATGGGTAGCGAGAGAGCTTATTGAATATCTTAACTTATAAAAGTTAAAATTTGTTCCAAAAAATTTACAAAATTATTTTCTGCTTAATTTTATACCGAATATTACCATTCCGATGGTAATTACAAGAAACAGGAAAATGAGGATAAGCGTTCCGAAAATGTTTGCACCAGCCTCGACGTGAACCCGAATTTCTTTATCATCACTTTCAACACTCCTGTTATCTGCAATAGCATCCGCTTTTACTTTCACTGTCATATCTCCCACCCCGGCATCTTCAGCCGTTTGAATTAGGAGCTCGACTGCGTCTTCTTTTCCCACATCCAGCGTTCGAATAAGTTCAGGCTGCACAAGTACATTCCAATTGAGCGGATATTCCGTTCGTATTGCAACATTGTCAAGCCGCCTGGTACCGGTATTTTTAATCACCGCCTTAACAGAGATACTTTCCCCTGCTTTAACCGGATAATACAGGGTATTAAGCACGACCTCCATCTTTCCAACACCCCTGGGTATTAGTTCCAGTTTTTCCATTCCGTCGCTCTGGTTCAAAATTTCTTCCGGCGAAAGTTCTTGATCCTTCAGGCTTCCCAGGCTCTCCCGTTTATCTTTAGAGACTGCCATGATATAGAAATTTAAAGGTTCATCTATAACAATTTCCTCATCATCCCGGTCCGGCATATAAAGTGTCAGGGTAAGGTTTTTCTTAGTGATACCTTTTGTGAATTTAATGCTGGAGAGGCGTGCCGAAGAGCCTTGTTCTACAAGCGTATGTGTAATCTGGCGCGGCAGGTTTACAACTTCTAAGTAGTATATATTATCTTCGCTCGAAAATCGCTCTAATTGCATATTATACGCCGTATTTGAACCGAGTTCAGCTTCCTGCGAAAACTGGGCGGAGACGATCTCAACGGTATTTGCAGTTGCATCCTTTTCGAGATAAACATCCTTGGTGGAGGTATTATTTGCATATACCATGCTGATCCGTACACTTTCGACATCCCTGAGCAGCTCAAAGTCAATCCTGACGGATTTTCCGAACTCGATAGAAGGAATTTTCCGTTCATACGGTTTGCTGATTATGGTATTATCTTCAATATTTATCAGTGAGACAAAAACATTATTTATTCTATCAGGCATCAAATCTTCAGTAAATATTTCGCCCTCTGATTCGAGCAGTTTTTGATAATCCAAGACACCACCGGTTGTGTTGGTAAGCTTCAACCTTACATGCTTTTTATCTCCGCTCTCTGCCTGATATTTAATCGCTTCTTCAACAACGATATACGGCTGGTCAAAAATCACGCGAAGCATTGCCTGTTGATAATTAACCAGGGCAATTTCATATTCTTGCTGTGTACGGTTATACTCCTCTTTAGATGTGAAACCGTCCTTATATTCCAGCTGACGCAGTTCCCAGCGGTTCCGGATTTCTTCAAACCTTGCCTTTTCTTTTTTAAGCGCAAGTAAAAGATATGTTTCATCATTAACATTTGCAATCTGTGCATTCATTGCTGCTGTTCCTAAAAAGAGAAACAACAAACTGCAAATAAAAAACTTCATAACGATACCATAAAACGTCTTTAAACACATAATCACTCCGAAAAAGTAAATTTCATTGCTTTCTATGGAACTTGTATCAGTTTCATTTAATTTAATTATTTTACGATTATTTCAAGAAATTGTTCTGCACAATTTACATAAATTTTTAAATTATTTAAAATTTAGCTTCTAATGTAATGAATTTTTATGTATTTTTCACATAATTTTTCAATTTCCAGGAGATTAATGCAGTATTATTATCATCAGCAGGACATTTTTCCCATTTATTCAACAGGCATATTTTTATATTTAAAATTTTCACGTAATTAAAATGAGCATTTCTAAAAACAAAAACAATTATATTTTTGAATGTGTTCCGCTTGGCGGGATAAAAAGTGCAACATGTTATTCATTAAATACGTCAATATAATACACGCAAAAAAGTGCACGATTTTTGATCAGGAATAAAACTATGAACTCGAACGAAATGGAGCTTATTGCAAAAGTTAAAAACAGCCGGGATATGGTTGCATTCCACAGCGTGGTGGTTGCATATCAGGAAAAGATTTATTTTTTAATCAGGCGTATGCTGAACAACCATGAGGACACCCAGGATCTATTACAGGAAACATTTATAAAGTCGTTGAAAAATATTAATCAGCTCAAAGATCCTGGAAAATTTGGAGCATGGATTAACAGAATAGCCATAAATCTTGTAATGGATTTTAAGAGAAAGAATAACAACAACGAAAAGGTTTCTCTTACGGGTAATATACCGCTGGAAGTCATCTCGGAACAGTTGGTCGAGAAAAACGAAAATGGCGATAACAGTTTATCCGAAAATGAAATTAAAAACCAGTTATATCCGGCTCTTGCCAGGCTGCCCATTAAACACCGGGAAGCTTTTATGCTTTTTCATTACCAGGAAATGCCCGTAAAACATATTTCGGAATATTTAAATTGTCCCGAATCTACGGTGCGGTCATATATTTATCGGGCAATTAAAAAGTTAAGAATCTATCTTAAAGACTACTACGAATTAACAAAGGAGTGAAACATGGACTGCAATAATATAGTTTTGCTTCTACCTGAATTTTTAACAAACAGGTTAAGTGATAAAGAAAAGAGGTCTGTTCAGGAGCATTTGAATAAATGCGAAAGCTGTAAAAGAGAATTCGCAGAAATTAGAGACCTCATGAATTTTACAGAGGCAAATACAATAAAAACCGAAGAATCTCTCGATGAGTTCTTTAATGAATTTTGGTCGAATTTATACAAGAGAATTCAATACGAGGGGCTAAATAAAACAAAAACTCTTAAACATAATTTTTTAAGATTTCTAACTGTGCCGTTCAGGCTGAAGGCATACCAGCTGGCAAGCCTTCCGGTTATACTGATTCTTGGGATTCTGCTTTTTTATTCGATCGAAAAGGATAGAGAATCTCCCAATGAGTTTTCGCTGGCAAAAAAATTCTCATCAGCGTTATCGGCACAATTAAATCTATCCTTTTTGCCGGATAGAAGTGATGAGAAATTAACTTTGCCGGAATTGATTAAATCCGTTAAAGATTCATCTAATGAAGTTACAATTAATTGGAAAGAAGTGTTAGATTCTAAGAAACGCAGCGATGCGTATGAATCGTTCACAGACTTTATGGCGAATATTGTAATCGAAATGCGGTGAAACTACGAACGGGGAATAATAAATAATATTTGAAGATTTCAGCTTACGGATTAACAATTAAATGCTCGAAATTCAGATTTCGAAATCATATCTTTTACTTTGTCGGTGACAACAACAACAGAGAGCTTAATTGTATGTTAGTTTCGATAAAATAAGGTTTCGGGAAACAATACCAGAATCTATTTAAAAATACGAGATTACCTATATGACGATTATCGAATGCAAAGGAGTAGTGAAAAAATTCAGAACGGGCTGGACGGGAAAATTTACTGCTATTGACGGAGTTGACCTGGAAGTAAAACGGGAATCAATATTCGGTATCCTGGGACCTAACGGTGCGGGCAAAACCACTCTTGTAAAAATCATATTGGGTTTGGTTTTGCCTGATGAAGGAAGCGTGAAAGTATTCGGAACAGATGTAAAAGATTATAAAATCAGGGATAGGGTGGGATATTTGCCTGAAAATCCAAACCTTCCGCCTTATTTAACCGGCAGACAGGTTATGGAATTATTTGGCAGGCTTTCGGGATTATCCCGGGAAGCGGTTAAGACCCGCACCGAAGAACTACTCAAAGAAGTCAAGATAGAGCAATGGGCTAATAAAAAAACGCCAACGTACTCAAAAGGAATGATACAACGGCTTGGTCTTGCTCAGGCTCTAATAAGCGATCCCGATATAATCTTTCTGGATGAGCCGACAGACGGTGTAGACCCGATAGGCAGAAAAGAAATCAGACAGATTTTGTTGGAGTTAAAAAACAGGGGCAAAACAATTTTTCTGAACTCTCATTTATTAAGCGAGACCGAAATGATTTGTGACCGGGTAGGTATAATGGATAAAGGTAAAATTGTGGCAGAAGGCGGTATGAAAGAATTAACCACGACATCCAATAAATACAGTATAAAATGTAAAAACTTAACACCCGACATTTTTGAAAAGCTCAACGAGACTGCATCTATAAAGAGCACACTTGACGGAACATTCGAAGCATTTGTCGAGAATCTCGAAAGTTTGAACAGGGTTTTAGATGTTTTACGAAATAATAACCTGTTAATTGAGTCGGTTACACCGGCAAAGCAGAGCCTTGAGTCCTATTTTATCGATTTAATAAAAGACATCCGAGAAGAGGATAAATAAGTATGAAGATTGCAGCAATAGTCTATGACACCTTCAGAGAGTGTCTCGTAAAGAAGATATTCCTTAGTTTTTTCATTGCGAGCACTATCGGTATTATAGGTATATATGTCATACTCAACATCGATATTATCGGCAATAAAGTAGCCATATCATCACTGTTTTCAAAAGGTGAAGAAATAGCATCAATGGAGCAATTTGAAGATATTATTATCAAAGTAGAAGCTTTTTTTGCAATGGCGTTATTTTCGATAGGATTATTTATGTCAATATTTGCGACAGCAGACCTTACTCCAAGTTTGATGACAAAAGGCAGGCTTGATTTATACCTTGCGAGACCGATATCCAGAGTGCAGTTATTATTTGGCAAATATTGCGGGGCAGTAGCGGTAGCGGCAATAAATATTTTATATGCAATAGCCGGCTTGTGGCTGGTAATAGGTATAAAAACAGGGATATGGAACATAAATTTTTTGTATTCCGGATTAAATATTATTTTTATGTTCTCGGTTTTATATACCTTTGTAATGCTTATAGGAATATTCATAAAAAGTACACCGGTCAATATAATTGCCGTATATATAATGGTAAGTTTGAGCCCGATATTAGCCCAAAAAGATGAAATTTTTCTTTTCATTAACAATAAAGTACTTGAACATATAACTGATTTACTTTATTGGATAACGCCAAAATACTATGAAATCTCTATAATTACAAAGAACCTTGTAGAAGGCAATACAATGCCGAGCTGGACACCCGTTATAAGCAGTATAATTATTGCTGTAGCCGTAATGAATTTAAGTTTGTATTTTTTTTCAAGAAAAAATTGTTAAACCACTATTAAACGAAAAGAGGTGAACTATGAAACTAACTAAAAGATATTACTGTTTAATATTAACGGTTATTGCCGTTTTGTTTTTCTATGCATTTACCGGCATTAGAGAAACACAGACAATTCCCAAGCAGTACGAGATTTTTAAAAGGATACCTGCCGGAAACTTTTTGCTGTTCTCCGCAGCTCCAAAAAGTTTTTTTGATTCAGAATTTATGTTATTAATGTCTAATATCGCATTAGGAAGTTCGGATTCTACACTTGAAGAAATAGAAACAAAAAGCGGTGAAGTTGAAGCTATGATCGGTATCAATCCGATGGATATTGAAAGAATCACGGTATTTGGCGGTGAACCAAAGAGAATCGGAGACGAATTGGGAGCAATTATACAGGTAAATGCCGAGAATTTTTATTACGATCTATTATTATCGAAATTTGAAGTAGTTCAAAGTACATTATTGCTAAGCGGATACAACGTGCAAATGTTCAGTGAGGGTTTAATAGGTTCCGGTGAAGAGATTTATCTCTTCCATGATGACATAGAAATAGTGATCACAACAAGTAAAAATATGATGGAGAAGACACTCGGGCTTAAAAGGGGAAACGGACCAAGTCTTGCCGACGACAGAGATTTTATAAACAGAATGTATGACTTAAAATATAATGAAAGTCTATGGATCCATTTACCTACCGATAAGATCATTGAAGACGTACTTGGAAAAGTAAGTACAAAAAAACCTGACATTTTAGGGGATAATTTTGAATTCAGCAGCCTTTTGTGTGGAATAAGCTTGTCTTCCGATTTTCGATTGAATGTCAAGATATATAGTGCAAACGAAGAACAATTGACGCTTATTTACGATTTATTTAACGGTTTAAAAGCTGTCGGAATGTTAAGCCTGACCGAGTATCCCGAGGCAAGAAAAATACTTAATGTATTTGAATTTAAAAAGGAAAATGATTATTTTGATATTGATGTAAAAATAACAAAAGATGATGTTGAATTGCTTCTTGGTATCGGGAAAGGAATTAATAATAAATCGAGATACAAATGATGGTCTATTCAAAGCGGGATAATGTTCTATGAATTATTCATGATTAATCGTATATTATATAGTAATATAATTAAACTTTTCTTCTACAGTGAAATTGGGTTTCGAAAAATTCTGGATAATAAAAACAACAACTTAGAGCCGGCAGGTCTTGATTTTCGCAAAAAGTGTAGTGCC
>Ga0111191_1053_pt1 | contig 11566 bp, 8 predicted proteins | sample DeeMarSWOR324_28_FD_80363 | JGI IMG/M metagenome (GOLD analysis project Ga0111191, IMG submission 80363) | bacterium SM23_31 | reverse complement strand
AACACCGGAATCCATCGCAGCCTTTGCCACGGCAGAAGCTTCCCATATTAAGACGCGTGGGTCAAACGGTTTGGGGATGATATAATTCTGGCCGAACTCTAATTCGACTCCTCCATACGCCTCTCTTACGGAATCAAGAACAGGTTCTTTTGCCAGTTTAGCAAGAGCATGGGAAGCAGCGACTTTCATTTCCTGGTTTATTGCTGTGGCACGCACATCAAGAGCACCCCGGAAGATAAAGGGAAAACCTAACACATTATTTACCTGGTTGGGATAGTCGGAACGACCTGTAGCCATTATAACATCCTCACGCGCTGCAGTCGCATCCTCATAAGTTATCTCAGGATCGGGATTTGCCATAGCAAATATAATCGGATTTTTGTTCATGGATTTTACCATGTCCTGTGTCACCAGACCTTTTACAGAAACACCCGTAAAGAAGTCAGCTCCTTTCATTGCGTCCCCGAGTGTTCGCATGTTTGTATCAATAGCAAATTCCTCTTTATACTTATTCATTCCTGCTTCGCGGCCTTTATAAATTACTCCTTTGCTGTCGCACAAGATAACATTTTCTTTTTTCACGCCAAGTGCAATATACATCTTAACGCATGCGATTCCTGCTGCTCCGGCTCCGGAAAAAACTCCCCTTACATCTGATATATCCTTACCGACAATCTCCAGGGCATTTAATAATCCGGCGCCAGATATAATAGCCGTACCATGCTGGTCATCATGAAATACGGGAATGTTTAACATTTTAATTAAAGTCTCTTCTATATAAAAGCATTCAGGGGCTTTTATATCCTCGAGGTTTATCCCGCCGAAAGTAGGTTCTAATAACTTACAAGTTTTAATTATGTCCTCAGGGCCCTGGCTTGCAATCTCGATATCGAAAACATCTACATCGGCAAACCTTTTAAAAAGGACGCCCTTTCCTTCCATTACAGGTTTTCCCGCGAGGGGTCCTATATTGCCAAGCCCAAGCACAGCCGTTCCATCCGTTACAACAGCAACAAGGTTTCCTTTAGCAGTATATTTATAAGCAAGTTCCGGGTCCTTTTCAATTTCAAGGCATGGTACTGCTACACCGGGAGTATAAGCAAGGGAAAGGTCAAGTTGAGTTTCGCAAGGTTTTGTTGCTTTTACTTCAATTTTTCCTCTCCTTCCCTCAGAATGATAGGCTAAAGCTTCTTCTTTTGTGTACATTTTTATATCTCCTAAAGTTTCTAAGTTTTTATTAAAGTGAATATTTTACGTTGCAAATTTTGCACCATCCTTTTTTTAATTTTTTAATATGTTTTGATATTAATATTTAATTTTGAGAAAAAGCTCCAAACAAAGTTTTTCTCAGTAATAAGAATGTTATATGTATAGATTACCGATATTTAGAAATATGCACTCATAAAGTTAGAGAAGAATCATAATAAAAATTCAGCTAATGTATTATGATAGGCGGAAAAAGAAGAATTAAATTAATCAGCCGATTTGATTTTTTGAAAACACGTTAAAATACAGGAAAATGCTTTATGTTCAACGTAAAATAGCATATTTTTTAGCCGTAATCAAGCGGTAAATTTATAATTTTTTATTAGCTGTTAGCTGTTAGCTGTTAGCTTTTAGCTTTTGGCATTTCTTCTTTTGTTTTGTGTGCTTTGCGGTTATGATAAAAGGTGATAATTCCGGTTAGTACATAAAAATGGAGCGATGTTTGAAATGAAATATTTTCCCCTCAAAGGCGCAAGAATCCCGCGTACTCGGGGCATAGAATGAGTTTAAAATACTGGAAACAAAAAGGGCGGGGAAATCCCGCCCTACAAAAATTATCCGACACTCGACATTCGAAACTCGACATTCCGCATTCCGCATTCGAAATTTTCTCTACGCTTCTGCGGTTAATCCTGCTTAGCGGGATGTTTCATTTCCCATACACCGCCGGGTCGATTTTGTATTTTTCTATGACTGAAAATTTATCCCAAATGCTTTGACCCTTATATTTGTACGTAACTCCGTTCAGATAAGCATATCCACCCTTAATCGCAAGAATGTCACCCCATTCCGGCAAATAGACCGACCGGAGATACTTGCAATTTTCCAGATCAATTACGTCGACTAAAGATTCATAGCGGTTTTCATCTATTTTTTTCTTAATACTGGTAAATGCATACATGATTTTTCCGTCAAAAAAGGCATGAGTTATTGCCTCCATGTTCTTGATATTATTTATTTCCAAATGCTCATCCATATATTCGGGCAATGGAACAGGTTCAAACTGGCGTTTTATCTCCTGATGCTCACCGCTGTCAAGGTCATTAACATGGATTATGTAAAAATTTCCTTCGTCAGAGTAAATTTCATCTTTCCATGAAAAAGTAAACGCTATTTTTCTGCCGGGAAGTGCCTCCCAGAAAAGTTTGCCATGCGGAATACTCTCTCTACTCCTGCCTTGAATGATGTCTGTCGTCACATCATAAGAAACAATTACTTTCTTTTCATTGTTTTTAATATGCTCAATTGAGAATGTAGTTATTTGCAGGTTACCACTTTCCTTATTATCATAATTTTCTCTGATATATTCACTTTCACTTAATGAAAAAACCTCACAGCGGTATTGCGTCCCGAAAATTTTAGGTATCCTGTTAACGGTTTTAAGGAATTTATACTGAGGATCATACATATTATAGTCCTTATACATTCCGTGGTCGTTAAGAACGGTCACGTATCCAGTCGGGCTTACCGTTGGCAGCGCCTCAAAACGCCCGCTGCTAAATTCGCCCGGTCCCTCCCCTGGTCTACCAATGGTTGTTTTCGCCTTGCCGTCCTTATCATATACTTTTATCATCTTTTCGTCAAAAAGATAAAAATTACCACTATCATCCGCAGTTGCCATAACCCAGAAGAGATGCCCGGCATCCCTTGCTATGAGAAATTCATCCGGCAGCCCCTCATCACCGAAAGACAACTCCAGCGTGAGCACGTTTTCCAGTGCGTTCTCATAAATGGGGTCCAGAAAAGCTTCTTCAGAGCCGCAGCTTGATATGATAAAAAACATTGAAAATATAAGTAATTTAGCACGCATAACTTGACTCCTTTTAATGTTAATTTTCTCGTTCCCGGTCTTTGACTGTGAATGCCGATCGGAACTGCTGTGATATATGCTCCCCCGGGTACTCGGGGTAACAAGATTAATATAGGGCAGGGTGACCCCGCCCCTACAAAAATTATCCGACACTCGACATTCGAAACTCGACATTCCGCATTCCGCATTCGAAATTTTCTCTACGCCTCTGCGGTTAATCCTGCTTAGCGGGATATTTCACTTCCCATACACCGCCGGGTCGATTTTGTATTTTTCTACTATGGGGAAGTCCTCTTCTGATCTGCCGAATTTATAAGCGTAACCATTCTTGATGACTCTTGGAATAAAAGGGAAAACCGCCGATTGAAGATAATTACCGGTATCCGCATCGAATATATCCACCTGCATTTCGACATCATATTCGCCGAATATGAATACGAATATAAAGCTGCCGTCCGCCATAATATTTTGCAGAGGGGGGAGATATTTCGCATCCCTCAGTTTTTCCCTTACCTTTTCTCCAGCAAGTTCCATTCCTGAAAAACCAGCTTGCCCAAATGGTCTCTCCATAATAGAATCAGATATTTGCTGTAGAAGGTACTTTTTTGATATAGTATAAATTTCTTTTCCGTCATAGCTCACAACATGAAGTGTGTAATATGCGTCTTTTTTATCAATATGGATGTCATGACCGGCATGAGTATATACCACTTTATTTCCAGGCAAAAGCGCATAATAAAAACCGCCCAGGTATCTTGTACCATACCTCCCTATGCCGACGACCCTTCCTTCGTAGACACTTACATCAACAAATGTATTTACTAACTCATACTGTGCAAGAATTTTCATATAATCCGGTTGGGCATATACTAATAAATCGTAATTAGAATTACCCTGCTCACCAATATTTTCGGGTCCGGTTACACCTGAAATAATAGCCTCATCAGCGTTCAGTGCGATGTGCTCATCGGATCGTCCCATATAAAAAGTCAGGTTGTGCTCTTGTTCGAGTTTTATATAAGTATCGCTGAATTGAATTTGACGCTTTTCTAAAAATTTATTTTCCGGTGAGAAAATACTATAAAATCTGCCGTCAAAAACAGTTAAATAGCCGGTGGGTGCAATCCGAAAATGATTAATCCCTGTACTGAATTCACCCGGACCCTCTCCCGGTCCGCCCAGAATAAATTTTTCTTTTCCGTATTTGTCGAATACCTTTATCTTGTTTTCGTCCCAAACATAAATATCATCCGCTGTATTCACGTCCACACCATAATATGGAGGTCTTGCCAGTAAAAATTCATTTTTGGTGATTGTATTTTCATCCCCGAAAGAAAGTTCTAAAGTCAGCACATCAGTCAGCGGAGGAGGCATTTCCGCAGTCTGTACATCAAAGTCTGATTTGCAATAAAAAATTAATAAAATAACGAGAATTGATATGAGATATAATCGCATTTCAATACCCCCTTTCAAAAAGTTTAATGTACTTTACCTCACTTCCCATACACCGCCGGATCGATGCGGTATTTTTCTATTTGAGGGAATTCTTCTTCATCCACGCCAATCCAATATGCATATTCGTTATTAATTACGTTCGGGATAAAAAGAAATTTAGCTGCAGAGGTGCTTTCGCCGGTATTAAGGTCGATTACATAGGCGAATAGATTTTCATTTCTCATTCGAGTTGTACTTGTTCTATCTACAGTAAATAAAAACGCATAATTTCTATCCATACGGACTGTGTAAATTGAAGGAAAGTATTTGAGCGCCTTATATATTCTTACATTCTTTTTGTAGTCGCTGGTGCCGCCAACAGGGATTCCTCTTTGTGACATCCTTTGGGCGCGCTCTTTTTCCATATTAATGAATGACTCTTTAAAATCTTCAGGAACTAAAATTGGCGTATATTCTTTATATATTTTTGTATCTTCAAATGTATCGAGTGAAATTACGTGAATAGTAAAACGAGACACCGTGCGTTCGTTATGCTCATCTTCAAATGGGGTTACATACATAACTTTTCGTTCCGGGATTAATGCCCATTGTATTGTGCCAAAATATTCCCCCGGCGTACCTGTGGCACCTGTACCCGGCATTATTGTATGAACTATCGGTTTCACAGTATTCTCGTTTTCATATAAAATTATGGTATAGTATTTAATATCAGATTCTGGATCGTTATCATTTAACCGAATCTCATATACTCTTTCTATCTCATTAATAAAGAAGAGTTTTCTGATAATATAGTTTCTTGGTTCTTCAATATTAATTGAATCTAGATACTCTTCGAGTTTAAGAACATTCATAAGCATTTTCTTCTCCACGAGCGAATAGTCGGGCGAAAACAGGTTGTAATGATTACTCAATCTGCTTGAAACATTTATTCTGTATCCCACGACATTATTTCTTCCTCCACTGTATCCGCCCGCATCCATAGCAGTCAGATATCCTTGCGGACTGAGAAAAAAACCGCACAATTCAACGAATTCACCCGGTCCCTGCCCGACTCTGCCGAAGATATGTTTTTCTTTTCCCCCGGCATCAAAAACTTTTACTCTGCCTTCATCAACAACCAGAATGTCGTTCAAGTTATTAACCATAATGGGTCTCGGCTCTGCTATAATATACTCATCCTGCAGGTTGGAGCTTTCGCCGATGGTCAATTCCAATGTAAGAACATCTGTTAACGGTTCTATTTCCACGGTTTTAAATTCAATTTCATTGCTGCAATTGAAAAAAGAAAGAAAAATAGACAGGCAAATAATCGATATGCCTATTAAGAAGGATCGTTGTACCTGCATGGTAACCTCCTGTGAAATTATTTATATTCTGTAATAGCGCCGTTTTTCTCTCGTTCCCAGTCTCCGACTTTCTTTCACTCTCATTCTCAGTCTCCAACTTTCTCACTTTCTCATTCCCAGTCTCTGACTGGGAATGCAGATCGTTCTATGAATAATTGAACTTATACCCGCTGGTAACGACAGAGCCGCTGCGATATACGTTCCCCCGTGTACTCGGAGAAACCATATGAAGACAGGGCGGGGAGGAAATCCCGCCCCTACGAATATTATTGTAACAGGACGTATTTATGGAAATGCTTATTGATGTTGGAGGGATAGGCCGTGACCTGTCCCTGCGGGAACTTGTCCCTGCAAAAAGACCGTGCTGTTTAATCGTTATTATTTAGATATTTCATTTCCCATATACTGACGGATCAATGCGGTATTTTTCGATGACGGGGAAGCCGTCTTCATTATTTCCATTCATATATGCATAACCATTTTTTATTGCTTTAATTCCAATATAATTTATTAAATAAATTGATTTCAAATATTTTTCATTCTCTATATCAATTACGTCTACTAAAAAATCTGTGTATTTATCCTTTTTAATTGTTGTATTGGTGTAAGCAAACATAACCGGACCGTCAAAAAACACAAAACGGAGCGCCTCGGCATATTTAATTTTCAAATTTCTGATATAATCATCACGAATTTTTTCAGCTCTACTATCACCACCACTAATCCATCTTGGTCCCAGCAACAACCTTTTTTCCATAGGGACTGGGGTAAACAGTTTTTTATACATTATTCTTTCGCCGGTGTCAAGATCATAAACATGTATAATATAAAAATTGCCTTCAGGCGTGTTTAATTCATCCTGCCATGAATGGGTATATATCACTTTTCCACCCGGAAGAAGGTCCCAAAAGAGGTCTCCCGTGTTCGGTAAACTCGAATCGTCACCACCGATAATTACCTGTATCGGTACGTCGTATGATGCAATGGTATCTTTTTCTTCATTTTTTGTATGTACCAGGGAAAACGTTCCTATCATGAAATTATCATTCTTATGCCTATCGATTACTTCACTAATATATTCATCCTCATCGATGGTTATAACTTTACACGAATATTGAGGCCCGCTCTCTCTCGGTTTCCTATTTACATTATATATAAATTTGTGTTGAGGATTGAATACACTATAGAATGTATTATACATGCCGTTAAATACCGTAATATATCCCTGAGGACCCACGGTCGGCAATGCGTCTCTAGACATAAATTCTCCCGGTCCTTCGCCGGGTCTTCCGATTATGGTTTTTGCCATACAGTTTTTATCAAATACTTTCAGCCTATACTCATCATAAATATATACGTTGTCTTCATCGTCTACGGTAAAATCTTGCTTACCTATTAACCGAGTAATAAGGAATTCATCCGGCACATTATCAGCACCGAAAGATAGTTCAAAGGCCAGTACATCGGCTAATGGCGGCTGTATTTCTGAAGTTTGATCCAAAGGGCGGGCATCTGCGAACATTTCCGGTATTATAGTTCTCGGTTCATAATAATCTGATCCGCACGAAAAAACCATGTATAAAAAAGACAGACAAATAATCGATAAAACCTTCATAAAATATTGTTGAATTTTCATTTTAGGCTCCCAAGTATGTTTTACGAATTTTTTTACTTCCCATACACCGCAGAGTCGATGCGGTATTTTGCTATAACTAAAAAACCGTCGTCATTCTTTTGTACATTATAGAAGAAACCGTCTTTAATCAGTTTCGGCACAAAGGGAAAATAAGCTGATGAAACAGGTTGCTGAGAAACTGCATCGATAACATCAGCGAGAATTTCGTTTTTATTATTCGTTAAGTATGTGAACACGAAAATATAATTTCTATCGGTGTAAATAGACTGAACGGGTGGATAATATGTAATATCTTTAACTATATTTCCAATGAACTTACCAACATCACTACGAAAATTTCTATTAGTATATAGTTGTTTTAAACTATCAGGGATTGTAACAGGTTTATATGGCTGGATAATTTTATTAGTCTGTTCATCATCTATAGAAAATTCATTTAAAATATAATAAGATTGTCCGTCTATAGTTTCTTTATCCATTTTTGGACGGTGATAAACGGCCCTATTTTCCGAAATCATGCCCCATAAAAAAGAGCTTTGAAACGGAATGCTACTCCCATAACCGTCAATCACGATTAATATTTTAGGTTCATATTCCGTTACACAAAGAAAAGAATCGCTATCCTGGAAAATCAGTAAATCTATATCACCAGTGTATGGAGGATCACTTTGTGTTGTATTTGATCTTGCATATATAATCCGGCTGTTTTCTGATAGTTGTATAATCTGCCGGGGTGAAAGAGATGAATAGGGTAGTTCATTGGAAAATCGTATGAAGTCCGCGTTTAATTTAAGATTGACCTCATCAATATATACATAATCTGGTGAATACAGAGTAATTCTTGAAAGGCTTGTAGCTGCAATAATTCCCGTAGGCCCAGTATAGATATATCCTAACCGTCGGAATTCACCGGGCCCATCGCCGGGGCCTCCTAATTTCATTTTTTCTTCTCCGTTTCTGTCAAAAACTTTTACCCAATCCTCATCTGCGACTAATATGTCATTGTTATTGTTTACAGCTAATCCTATTGGTCGCGCAAGCAAAAATTCATTTTTCGTGACAGTTTTTTCATCACCAAAAGACAACTCCAACGTAAGTACATCAGCTAACGGCGGAGGCATTTCCGCAGTCTGAAATTCAACATCACCGCCGCAATTAAAAAATAACAGGAAAGCTATTGCTAAGAAAGTTAAGGTTTTCATTTTATGCTCCTTTCTATGCTTATATTAAAATTACAAAAGAACGCGCAAAAACCTTCATAAAAATTCGATTAACGAAGTATCAACAAGTTCCCGCAAGAACCCCGAGTACTCGGGATTCCTACAAAATATGCAACGCCTATCTATGCAGGATTTCAAACTAACTTCATTTCCCATACACTGCCGGGTCGAGTTTGTATTTTTCGATTTTTGGAAAATTCTCATCAGTTTCACTAATCAAGTAATAAGCATATCCGTTTTTTATAATCCGCGGTATCTTGGGGAAATATGCAGAAACCAAATATTCGCCGGCATCGATATCAAAAACGTCGGCAATAATCTCTTTTTTACTATTCATTTTATATGTAAAAGCAAATATATAATTTCTATCAGCCTTCAAAGACTGAAGTGATGCGTTATATTTTTTATCCTCTATCGTATTTATTATTCTGTCGATTAAGTTTCTTAAGTCTTTATTTTTTGGGTTAAATGCAGCCTCTTCGTTGAAATATCTAATTTGCTCATCTGAGACCGGTATCCGTGTATAACGCTGAATAATTTCTTTTTCTTGTCCATCGTGTAATGAGAATACATGGAGAGTATAGTATGATTCAGAATTATTATTTATTACATCTTCACTTGTTTTGACATATATAATTTTGTCTCCGGATACATATGACCAGAGAAATTTACTTAAAAAATCCAGCGTATAGCGCGCTCCGTAACCAGCTCCTTCAATTCGGCGATAATAACTAAATTCATATTCAATAGAATGATGAACAATTGATTTCAGTGAGTCGTGCTTTTCATGAATCAAAACGTAATAATGCGAGGGATCCGGATTATACAAATGGGTGCCGCCTCTGATTAACGCTATTCTTTCATCCTCACTCAAATAAAGTACCTCACTAAGGTTTATGGATTCCCATTTATATTCTTCTTGAATTGAAGCGCGCAACCGGCTGTATCGAAAATCAATTTTTGAAATAAATTTATAATCCGGAGTAAAAATGCTTGAATACTGTTCCTCGCGTACCAATAATATTCCCGAAGGCCCGATAGATATTCCGAAAATATTACGAAATTCTCCCGGTCCTTCTCCTTTTCCGCCTATAATTGTTTTTGGTCTGCCATTAGAATTATAGACCTTAATGCTTGTTTCATCTTCAACAAAAATATCATTATTATCGCTTACTGTAATGCTGCTGGGACTTATTAGAAGATATTCAGATGGAAGGTTTTCTTCATTATTGCCGAAGGTTAATTCCAGCGTACAAACATCAGTTAACGGCGGCTCCATTTCATCAATCTGAAACTCAACCTCAGTGCCGCAATTAAAAAATAATAAAAGAATAAGAATTGATATACGAAACAATTTCATTTCTTTACCTCCTTTTAAACAATTTAATCTACTTTACATTACTTCCCATACACCGCCGGGTCGAGTTTGTATTTTTCGATTAGAGGGAACTCGTCTCTTGAACCGCTGTGAAGTAATATATATGCATATCCGTTTCTTATGTAATCCGGTATTGTGTCAAAATATACTGAACTCAGGTGTTTTCCTGAATCCGCATCAATAACATATGTTAAGACTCCTTTTTCTTCGTCCCGTCTAAACGTAAATACAAATATGAAATTTCGGTCTGTAAGAATTTCCCGAAACGGGTCATAGTACTTTGCATTTTCAAAAACACTTTTACGAAATTCGATAAACTCTCTCATACGACTAATAAGTTCTTCGGGGTAATTATCAAACATACTAATTTCATCGGATTTCTGTTTCTCAGTTAATTCCAACGGTTCATACTTTTGGTGTATCACTCGTCTTTCATAAGTATCAAGAGAAAATATATGCAAAGTATATGTCCATTCGTTGTTTTCGAATGATTGGTCGTTCCCCGGATCAGCATACACTATTCTCCTGTTCGTAAGCACGTTCCATTGAAACCGGCCTTTAAATAGAAATGTGCCATCCATTACACCGGCGCGGAAACTATACTTGGAATGATATGTCACGACATTATAAACTGAATCACCTTTTTCATATAATAATAAATTATGGTTAATATTAATAATCTTCGGGTTCAAGTGGTAATGTTTGTGTTGCTATGATGCGTTCATCTTCCGTAATAAAAATAGCTTTATCAAGCTCCATTAATTTCCAGCCATTTTTATCAAGGAGTTCATCATATTTAGTATTGTATTTAATATAATGCGTAGTTAGATAATTAAACTCAGCAGAAAACAGATTAGCACCCTTGTTGTCAATGACAGTTAATAATCCATCCTCTGAAACTACCGGATTTCTCGGATTCTCAAATTCACCCGGACCTTTACCGGGTCTGCCAATAATTGCTTTTGGTATTCCTTTTTCATCGTACACTTTTATCCTGTCTTCGTCTAATATATACATATTGCCCATCCCGCCTGTAACAGTATATCGAGGTTTTACAAGGAGAAATTCATCTTTATCAATCGTTTTTTCATCACCAAAAGACAACTCCAATGTCAGCACATCGGTTAATGGCGGCTGAATTTCCGCAGTCTGAAATTCAACATCTGAGGTGCAATTAAAAAACAGAAGAAAAATAGATATGTAAATAAAAAATATTGCACTTAATAGTGGACGTTGTGCTTTCATAAACGCCTCCAATTATTTAATTGACGTGCTAAAATGTATCCATAATGGGCTTGGTGATGAATTTATATATCTCAGAATGCAGCGGGAGTGGCAGGATTATATCCTGTGTGTCGTGCAGGACTTCAAATTTTATATTTAAGTTTTCTTTCTGAATATAACGATTTTTGAGCGGCAGTATCACGTTATTGACGGGATCGAAATTTTCGTCCA
>Ga0111191_1052_pt1 | contig 11609 bp, 8 predicted proteins | sample DeeMarSWOR324_28_FD_80363 | JGI IMG/M metagenome (GOLD analysis project Ga0111191, IMG submission 80363) | bacterium SM23_31 | reverse complement strand
GTCAATGTGAGGGATGATAAGTCATGCTTACAAATAGCGACGTTAAAAATGTAAAAATATATGCCTGCAAGAATGCTATAAATAATTCCAGAGCGCTTATAGCAATAGCCAAAGGCACGGTGACAAAACTTATAAAAACACTTTTCAATAGAATGATCAGCCCCAAAAAGGCAAAAATGACTATATGTCCCGCTGTCATGTTAGCAAAGAGACGAATGCAGAGAGCAAACGGTTTTGCCAGCATACCCATTAATTCCACAGGTATCAGTATCGGAATGAGCGGTAAAGGAACACCTGATGGAATGATGTTTTTCCAGTGCTGAAAAAAACCATTTTTAATCATTCCGGCAAATTGTATTAAAATAAGCGACATAAACGCAAGTGTAGCAGTTACGTTTATATTTCCCGTCGCGGTAGACATAAAAGGGACTAATCCCAAAAGATTTGTGAACAAGATAAAAAAGAAGACTGTCAGGAAAAACGGCACGAATGGTTTTCCCGCTTTGCCGAAGTTTATATATACTATCTCGTTGCGAACGAATAATACTATAGGTTCAAAGAGGCTTGTGAGCTTATTTTTTGGAAGCATACCCTCCCATTTCATACCATATTTGAAAACAATAAAAACAAGTAAGGCGGCAATCCATATCATAACTACATGTTTTGTTATGGAAAGGTCTATACCGAAAACCGTAGGGAGCTCGGGGAGATGCAGTTTCCATGTAAGAAATTGCATTTCATTTGAATTCGTAGTATGATGAATCAGCACTTCGCCAAAGTTATTCTCGGGTCCGGCTTCGGTTCCGCCGCCGTGCTGCACTCCTTCAATACCCTTGTACGACGTATATAAAAATCCGTTCTTAAATTCAGTCCAGGCGCTCATTCTCGCTCGATGTTCGTTTAACCAGACGTTGCTGTAAGTGAATCATTTCCAGAACTTGAAGAAAAATATATGATCCGAATAATCCTGAGAAAAATTCTAAGAGGTTCAAATTCGTTTTATAATATACAAAAATACAGACTCCGAAAACAATTAACAATCTTAATATAAATCCCCCGACAACAAAAATTAAGAGCATATTGACGGAACGCTCGACCATCCGGTTGGCAAAAAGCACTGTTGCCCAGATCAGCAAAAGACTTACCAGTGAACCCCAGAAAACAGCCAGCGCAGTCGAAATATTAAAAAAAAAACCAGTGTCATCACAAGAATAATTACAGGACAATATACTATAAAAAACAGAGATTGAAACGACCTGGTATTAATCATGAGTCTTTTTTATGCAATATATGTAATGATCTAATCAGATAGTAAAATCCCGAAACCGCTCCGGTAAATATCCCAATAATAAGCAAATACGGGGTTGTATCAAACCGTTTATCCAGATACCAGCCTAATACCCCCCCGGCGCCAACCATCGATAAATTTTGGGTTGTTATAGCCAGATACTTACCGAAAAGAACTGTCCAGGACTGATTATTACGTTTTTGCCGACCGCTGTCAGGAGGGCTGGTATGTATGTTATTTCCCAGCCTCTTGATCATTTTTAGGTTTAACTTGTTTTACCGGGGCACTTTTGTCTTCCATGATGCAATTGCCGTCAAAGATTGCCCCTTCCGAGATGTTTAATGTTTGTGTCTTTAAATCACCGATAAGAACGGAATTTTTCTCTAAAATTATTTTAGAGTCGACTATCATTTTCCCACGCACACGCCCGCCGATGATTACGTTGGCAGCACTTATTGTACCCTCGACTTCCCCTTCACTGCCAACCGTAACGGTCCCTGTCGAAGAAACTTCTCCTTTAACTTTACCGTCTATCCGGATGCTGTTTTTGATTTTTATTTTACCTTCAATAAGCGAACCTTTTCCGACAATTGTGTTCAACTCCCGTTTATCTGCACCGGAAATATCTTCTTTATTGATTGCGAACATTAAATGACTCCAATTAATTGACGGACCAAAGTGTTAGCGGATCTATAGGTACATAATGTTTCCAAATTTCAAAGTGGAGGTGCGGCGCCGAGCTTAAACCGGAATTCCCGAGCAGGGCGATTGGCTGGCTCTGATAAACAAACATCCGCTCCTGTACCAGCAGCGCGGAATTATGTTTGTAAAATGAAATATATCCGTTTTGATGGTCGATAATTATCTGGTTGCCGCCTTCAACTGTCCTGTTGGCGAATAAAACAATCCCGTCGCCTGCGGCACTTATTACCGAACCTTCTTTTGCCGATATGTCTATTCCGAAATGCCCGATCCCCGTTACAACATCTTTTGGGGAAAAATATTGAGTTATTTCACCTTCAACAGGTATATACGTAGGATAAGCACTCAATAAATCCGTACGTAGCAAAAGGTTTGATACTTGACTGAGATCCTCACGGTCGCGTGATGTTAAATATTTTGTGTTGTTAAAGGAAGATAGCTCCCCCGGAGAGCCAAACGGGTCGGTGCGTGTAAGTTCTAATTTTTCACCGAAAATCTCTTTTATGCGGCTGTAACTATCCTGAATTGCGAGAAATTTATGCATAATCTCATTAATTAATAAATTTTCTTCATAGAGTGTCTGGTTCGCTTTTGTAAGCTGTTCGTAATCCTGCGATATTTTCATAAGATTCCAGTAAGATACTGCACCAAAAATTAGAACAATACAAAAGAGCACGAACAGAACAAACAGTATTTTCAATATTCCATAGCGAATCTTTATTGAGAACGTCTGTTTTTCGCCTTCAGGAATTACTAAAATTGAAAGGATTTTCTTTCTTTTTGCCATTTTTAAGTCTGAAAATTTACTTATTATTACCTTGAAAGTCAATGTTTTTTTCGATGATAGTAAAAAGCTCTATCAATCGTTCAAGGTCTTCATTTGAATAGTAATCTATCTCGATTTTTCCGCCGTCCTTGTGTGTTTTTATTCTCACCTGGGAACCGAGAACATAGCGCAGGCGGTCTTCCAGTTGTGTAATAACAGCACTTTTTTTAGTGAGTGTTTCAGGGCTTTTGGATATTTTTATTTTTGGGCTTTTTATTAATGATTCCGTTTGTCTTACATTCAGGTTTCTCTCCAGGATTAGCCGCATCAAAGTTCGCTGTTCTTGTTCGGACGGCAGCGCAAGCAGAGCCCGCGCATGTCCCATACTCAAATCGCCGTTTTTTACATGTTTCTGTATATCATCGGGAAGATTAAGCAGTCTCATAAAATTTGCAACGGTCGAGCGGTCGACCGAAAATGTGTCCGAGATTTCCTGCTGGGTCATTCCAAATTCACTGCTCAGCCGTTTATATCCCGATGCAACCTCTATAGGATTTAAATCTACCCTTCTGAGGTTCTCGAGCATTGATATTTCCAGAAGTTCCCGCTTATCCCCGATCTGCAATAAATATGCAGGTATAGTTGGAATATTGAGTTCTTTTACTGCCTGCCACCGGCGTTCACCGGCAACAATTTCAAAATTATTGCCCACCTGTCTGACGGCAATCGGCTGTATCAGCCCCTTTTTCCTGATCGACTGTTTCAGAGACTCATATTGTTCGTCATCTATCTGTTCACGGGGCTGGAGTGGATTTGGGTATACATTATCAGTGGGAATTTCGAGGAATTTTTTCCCGCTGTCAATATAATCCGACAGGTTAGATTCTTCAAACAGGGCTTTGAGCCCTTTACCGAGGGGTTTGGATTTCATCCGCTAACATCTCCTTGGCAAGACGCATGTAGTTTTGAGCGCCGGTCGAAACCGCATCATACAGAAGGGCGGGCTTTCCGTAACTTGGCGCTTCTCCTAATTTGACATTCCGGTGAATTACGGTATTATAAACGAGGTCGGTGAAAAAGTCTTTAACATCGGCGATTATTTGTTTCGCCAGGTTGAGCCGCGAATCATACATGGTGAGGAGAATCCCGCAAATAACCAGCTTCGGATTCAGCTTATTTTTAACGAGGCGAACAGTATTCAGAAGCTGGTTTATACCTTCCATAGCATAATATTCCGTCTGAAGCGGGATGAGAACTCCGTCTGCAGCGGTTAACGCGTTTAACGTAAGCAGACCCAGCGAAGGCGGGCAATCGATAATAATGAAGTCGTAATCATCACGTATCGGTTCTATGATCTTACGTAAAAAATGTTCACGGTCAGGAACATTAACAAACTCTAACTCAGCACCGACCAAATGCATTTTAGAAGGGGCAACATGCAGATATTGAATATCAGTAGATTTTATTATGTCATTAATCTTCACGTGCTGCACTAATGCATCATAGATGGAGTATTCGATTCCCATAGGGCTAATGCCGCACCCGCTGGTAGCATTTGACTGCGGATCCATATCGACAAGGAGTGTTTTTTTTTCCGCAGCCGCTAAACTTGCCGAAAGATTCACCGCCGTAGTCGTTTTTCCAACACCGCCTTTCTGATTGGTAATCGCTATGACTTTTCGCTGTGTCTTTCCCATCGCCTTTCAACCGCTCTTATTATCCTTCGAATACCTTTTTGAAAAGACTAAAATAAAAAATATATTACTGAATATATAATTAACAATCTAAAAAAGCAAGTTCTATTGATGGAAAAAAGAATTGTAAAATTTTATACTCGTATGTAGATAGGATACATTAAGAAAGAATATTTTTTTATTCACTGAATAAGTAATGGGGACACGGTGGGATGGATAAAACAGTCGCTGCATTATTGCGAAATAGAGATTCTGACATTAAGGCCGAAGTCCTTATTTACATTTTTGCCGATTCTATTATTGTCGGTAACCTGCCATTTAAATCTAAACTCACCGGTAACCCTGCTGGTAAAACTATAACCTATTGTCGAACCGATATCAAGACTCGAACGCTTGTCACGAACATTAAATTCATCTTGTGTCGGCAATTTTTCCAATGATAAATCACTTGTCTTATCTAACGTCAAACTAAACGTAACGGTATTATTGACACGGGTATCTTTAAACAATCCAAAAGGAGCAGGAATTCTGAATCCTCTTTCCAGCCGGTATGATGATGTAATGTTAATTTTGTTATTTTTTTCTTTTCGTTCAACACCTATTCTATTATCGATGAAAAATGAATTACTGCGTGTCACAATAATATTTGACGAAATTCCTTTTTTCCACGTTATTACAAATTGCGCTAACGGAGTAAAACCCCAGGAAAATTTTGTTTTGACTAAATTATCTTTTGAACCCAACCAGGACAGGTCTTTTTTACCGGAATACCGGTGGGAAAAACTAACATTATTTGCAACCTTGTTCACATAGCGGGCTTTTTGGAGATTGTTTACCCGCACCATGTATTCAAGCATCGGTATTCTTGTTTCTTTGTAAATGAGCATAGATACGCTTTTGGTTCCCGTGAGGTTATTACCCTGATTTTGCTCGATGTTTGTTTTATTAAAACTCAATGTAACGCTCATATTGTCATTTACCCTGACCGCTGAATTAATTGAAAGAGTGGTATTTTCCGTTTCAACTCTTGTATTTCTCCCGAACTGTTCCAAAACCGGCACACCGGGATCTTTTGAAAAACCGAATTGGAATCCCAGCCCCGGCGTTCCGTCAAGACTCGGCATAGAAAGCGAACTTCTCTTTTCGAAATTGAAGCTGATCGGCTGCAGCCTATCGCTTAATTTGTTGAGATACCAGAGCGGATTTAATTCATAGGTTCTTGATTTCTGCTCCTGTTTACTTGAATCGGATTGTGTTACTTGAACCTCTTCGGTTCCGGTGGGCGGGGATCTTCGTCCCTCCTGGGGAGTCTGGGGCAGCTTATCTGCCGGTGGTTTATAAATTTTATTTATCAACGTTTTTGGCGTAAGTGAAAACACTGTTTTCAGGCTGCGGGTCAAGCTTGCTGTTCTTCCTGTCTGCTTAAGTTGCCGGCTGCGTGTCAGATTATATGTTGAATTATATTGGATACTCGGTGATATCCAGCTCAATATCCTTGGATTGAATCTTCCGGTGAATTCCTGTCTGTTGCTTACGGCGGTTGAATCGTTGAACATTTGCGGAAATATTTCCCCTTTATTTTTTAAATGACTGAGGTCATGCTCACTCGAACGAGTCAATGTTGTAGATAAATTGTCCAACGGCGAATAAGACGTACTGAATGAACGGCTCGCTTTTAGCGAATAAGAATCTTTAGATGTTCCTTTTCGTAATTTTTGTATTCTTGAAATTTCCGTTGCTCTAAAATTCGTAGTGAAACTTGGCGGGACATAATAAAACTTCAAACTACTTATGTTCTTCAGCAGCAATGTATTTGTGAATAATTTAAACGGCTCGATATAGTGGGAACCCAGGTTCATGGTATAATTCAGGGTGCCGGTACCCGTAGTGGTACGGTTTACCTGGTTGATGATGTCTTGTGAAGAACTAAAATTGCGCGAAAAACTTGTTGTAACTGCTTCAATAGAATTTCTTATAAACCAATTTTTAGAAGAAGGCTGTTTTCTTACGGTGGCGCTGAATCTTGATGATTCCGTGTGTTTCTTTTGTTTTTCAGCGCCGGGCAGGTCCGGCTGATATAATATGTCGCTGCCCTGGAGATATTTCGGTATCGATTTGGAGCGGTTTAAAGAAAAACTTAATGGGATACTAAATGCACGCAGTGGAGTAAACAATCGCTCAACATTGAATCCACTCAAACTAAACATGTATTGATTAGTATTGTTCAGCGTACCGTACTTCTCGTGTAATGTGTGGAACTCATCATCTATTTTACTGAAAGAGGCTGAGATGTTTCCCAGATCGGAAAGTCTCATTGTTACATTTGCTCCGAAAGCCTTGCCGTATGCGCGATTTACTTCGCTTACCCGCAATTCATCTATCCATGCGAATCCGCTTACAGGAAAGATGTCGAGGTTTTTTATACCTACGGTCACGACCCGTATTCTTCGCAGTGTCGGTTCACCAACAGCGGTCCATTGTTCGCCATTCTCAAATATTCTGGTGTGTCCGTATATTTCCGATTTTATTTTCGGCAGTTCCCATAAATCCACATTTATTTCATTTCGAGTATCCCACCCGGGGTACAGCGGTTTGCGGATTTCGTAATAATTATTGTCATTTAAGCCGAACTGCAGAAAAAATTCTACACGTGACGAATCTCCGGATGTTAAGGCAGGGTCACCATAGATAAACATTTTCAGTCTGCGGTACTGAATGATGTCCATGTCCTTTGTAAACACGCTCCGGGCAGCGGCGCTCTGCCCGCTTTTCAGGGTCTTAAAACTCAATGACATGGCTTGTTCACGGGCATGTACCAGAGTCAATCGGTCATATTGTCCCTCAACTCCGGGCGGGCTTGTATATATATCGAAATTGTCTTCGGTATTCACAACCTCGACAAAAACTATAGAATCCTTAAGTGTGTATTTTCCGAGTTTGACCAGTGAATCATTTTCGGCTATTCCAAGCTCTTTCCATCTATTGCCGACGAGGTCTACATTGTAGATTTTGATAATGTTATTTTTGGGCACATCCTCAAACCAGAGTCGGATATATTCGATCTGTGCCCAATCAGGATTGCCGAGAGGGATAAAATCATTTAACGGTATTCTGTAAAGCTTCCACCCGTGTTCATTTGGTCCGCTTACCTTATACTCACCTGAAACAGCATCATTGCCGATATCGATAGTAAACTGGAAGTATTCATTACGAAGGTCGACTGCACCGTCACTGTCAAGGTCTTCGGTGTCGGGTATCCGGCTGCCGTCAACTTTTGCCAAGGTTCCGTTTTCTTTGGTTCCGTTAATCTTGGAGTAATCTGTACTTCCCGGTTCATAGCCCCATTCATCATCCCACCGCTGGTCAGGATACTGTGTATTCCAATCGTACCATAAACCCACGTCTTCATCGTCTTCTAATATTTTGTTGACGTAGCCTGAAAAAATCCCGTCTTCGGAATCAAGTTTATTGTTAGGCACTGCATCTTCACTTATCAGCCCGAGGTCTATGTGAATTATCCCGTTTTCACCGTTAACCCACATTTCCAAGTATTTACTTTCACTTTGGTTAAAAGAGCTCTGGCGGAGCCACTGCATTATCCCGCCCCAGGGATTTTCGGGAAAACGCCCCCTGCTGTCTTCGGTAAAGCTGATGTTCAATATGTTGACCCGGTCCTGCGTTCTTTCACTAATTTCTTTGTTTGGAAAAATTTCATTGATATGAACCTGTGTAAACGGGTTATACCATATCATTTTTACACGGTCTATCTGTTCGTAAGTTTTGAGTTCACCCGTAAACGGATTTTTTAATTTCGGGAGGCTCGATGCAGTCCAGAGACGCCGTCCAATACTTAACATGGTTTTTCGCTGAATCCCTTCGAAATTGTCTAAGTCGGCAACTCCTTTGTCATCACTGGTTGCCTCATTATTTAAAGTATTCGGATTAGGCAGGGATTGTGCGAATTCTCCACTGATGGTAATATCCGAAGTTCTTTCTGCGCTCACTAACGGCACCTTGTCGATTATATTAGTCAGCATATCGGATTGGTAAGACAGGTTTGTAAACAGGTCCCAAACGAAGTTTTGCTTGGGCTCATCTCCTACTGATACACGCGTTTCAATCTTACGCTCATTCAAAAAGAGCGCCGTTCCGCCGATAATATTTTCGCCCCCGAGAGAATATTTCAGATTTGTCCCGAAGAGGGTCTTTTTCTCGATTCGAAAAGCTTCCCCGCTTTCGTATTTAATTTCAACCTCTGCTCCTTGCTGGAGGGCGCTTTCGTTGAGAATAGTGATTGACCCGGAAAAATAGTCGATTGTGTAATCTACTCCTTTCATCATGTGTCGGCCTTCGAATAGGACTTCTTCGCTTCCCTCAATGATGTTAAATCCCAGATCGTATGTTTTGGATGTGGCGGAAGACGTTATTTCAATATCAAATTTTGATTTTCTATTATAATCCTCCCGCCTTGTAAAAAGTACGTCGTAGATTTCCGGGATCTTAAGTTCATCGGCAAGGAGCGGATTTTCACGGGTGAAAGGATCTTTATCCGGATCAAAGGGTCGTTTGCCCGGCATTATCAGGTGTCCGGAACTGAAATTGAATATATAATTGTTTCCTACATCAACGATACCGTCGCTGCCCATATCACCGTTTACCGTGCGCCTGTCAAGTCCGAATATTTCCAAAAAACTTTTTCCGTCATCCTGGACGGGATCGCGCTGAGGAGTTGTATTATTAATTATCTGAAGATCGAAGCCGGTTGGGCTTATCGACCGGCTTCCGAGTGAATAGACGTTTTTCCATTCCAGTGTCCAGGTTAAATCGGATGGGTTCGGATTTTCCGTATGGAGTAATTTTAATATGAACGGGCGGTTCTCGGGAGGATTAAGCTCGTCCGGCGGAATCAAGTTACCAACCGTATCTCCGGATACGGTTACATAAGCAAGGGCGAGTATTTCATTGCGTACCGCGTTATCCATAATGATATATCCCAGGTCTTTACTGAGGAAATAATCCTGGTTGGGTATGAGTCTGATAAAATGCCGTTTGACATGATTCTGGTCACCGCCGCCCACGGTATCTTCAGGCGCTATATTGTAAGGGTCCCATACAGCCCAGGCTACTTTTGCCTCGAGGTTCGCATTATAATCCTTGTCTGATTTCCATAACTCGAATTCTGCAACCACATTGTTCGGATTAAAAAGGGGTACGCCGTTTTCATCATAAGCATAGCTGTCCCTGTACCGGGTATCAATAAAGAAATATAATCCCCTGGCATAATCGTAATCCTTGATTATAGTTTTTTCGGATTTTGCACCTCCTTTTAATTTTAGAGAATTCTTCTGTCCCCGTTCAAAACTGGCAATAGAGGTAATATCCACAGGACCCAACTTATTAACAGCTTTGAATCCGAAAAGCCCCTTATTCACACCGCTAAAGGTGAGAAACTGTGCTCCCTGAGGAAGCGACAGCGAAACATTTCCTGCTTGAACCGATTGAAAAACCTCATCGGGATTGCCGGTATAATAAAGTCTCAAGTTATTTTGCAGATCAAAATCCGCCTCTGAGTTCTGGTCGACTTCTACTCTGATCTTATCACCGACCATTCCGGTGATATTGAATCTTTGCGTCTGCTCCATTTTGAACAAGTAATCGGAGCCACGATATATATCTTTTACCTCACTCCGGTTTTGATGCACCAGGTTTCCTTTGATATTGACTTCTCCGTTAACTTGTAAGCCCAAAGTTCCCGAACCGCCGACTATACGATTGAACGCTTCACTTTGAATCGGTACCGGAATACTTATGTTAAATCCCCTGCTCCGGGTTTCTGCCTGTCTATAGGTATTAACGGTTTTTGTAGTTGATTTAAACCACGACTGTTCAAGCTCTCTCCGGTAGGTTAAGGGCAGGATCTCATTCCTGCCGATTACAAGAGGGATTTTTGACTGATTACCCGCATAATTTTCCCTTAGTACATATGCATTTGCAGCAGGCTCAAATTCGGTTTTACGGACAATTTTCATGACTCTTTTTGGAAGCGGGATACTGCCGGAAGAACCGGTCCCTAATCCGTAAGATGAGATATTGCTGGCGGCGAATTCCGCCACTTTATTATTCGGAAGGGAATACCGCAGACCAATCTGCGCAGAGACCTGAACAGGGTAGAATACGGACAAAAAGACAAATATAAACGGTAAATAAACCGGAAATATTTTAAGATATGTTAATCGCAACCTATACAATGTCATACTATATTTGATTAAACAAGGTGATAATCCACCGGACTCCGCCGGTCAAAAATCACATATTATTTACACTAATCAATCAAAGTTTTGTATAGGCGCCTCCGTTTCAAAATATCACTCGAGGACAAAATTGTGAAGAATTATTATAAAAATATAAACATTTTACAATAATTATACTCAAAAATCAAGTAAATGTTCCATTAATTAATATTTATGTTTAGCCAGGCTCATTAATAAAATCCTTATTTTTATTGCCAAGTTGTTGATATTATAGAAATTGCAAAAAACCCTGCATTCGGGCAAAATTTGCGTATTTCTTTGTTGTTATATCCTTTCTAAACTTCAAAATCGTATTTTTTGGTTAATTTTCAAATGGATACTGCTGTAAACACGCTGCTATGTAATGAAGAGTAGTCTCTCCCTATAATAAAAATATTCAGGATAACAAGGGATTTTTAAACAGGCTAAAATGTGGCAGCCGCTGCACAATAAATATATTACTCAGGATTCTTCGGTTTTTATCTATGTGATTTATGAACTGTTCGGATTAAAAAACTTCCGCAGGTAAAATTCACCTTTGTCAAACATCCTGCGTTGTTCGTCCGGATCGGCATCATCATATCCGATTAAATGCAGCATGCCGTGAATTACCAGCCGAAAAAGCTCTTCTTTAAAAAGTATATGATGCTCTTGAGCCTGAGTTTCTGCCAATTCCGGACAAACATAAATTTCACCTTCCGGGTTCTCTCCCGGCTCGTTGAGGTTAAATGCTATTACATCTGTCGGGTAATCGTGCTTGAGAAAGCGCTTATTGATCCGGCGGATATGTTCAGAATTTACAAATATTACGTTGACGCTGACCTGCGTTAAATTTTCATGGCTGCAAACTAACTCAATAAGCTGCCGCA
>Ga0111191_1204_pt1 | contig 11641 bp, 10 predicted proteins | sample DeeMarSWOR324_28_FD_80363 | JGI IMG/M metagenome (GOLD analysis project Ga0111191, IMG submission 80363) | bacterium SM23_31 | reverse complement strand
ATTTCTCTCTGAACGTCGGTGCTCCAAAACTCCCTGTCTTCAATAGTGCCGCTTCCTAATTGTAATCTCAGCCATTTTGCCATATCCACAACATTGGAATTAATCGACCCTGCGGGTCCGATGTTATCTATATTCCGCCATGGTATAGTACGTAAAGTGTCTGTGGTTCTTTGATGCGGGGTAGCAACATTATCGCCGGGCTTAAAATCGTTTATACTGGTGTTCGTCTCATTCATATCGAGCGGCGAAAAGATTTTTTCTTTAACATTATCATCCCAACTCTTTTCTGTAACCCGCGCAATAAGTTGACCGGCAATCATAAACATTATATTTTGATACCCATAATGTGAACGAAAACTCCAGCTTGGTTCAAGAAACCGGATTCTGTAAACAATTTCATCCCTCGAAAAAGTAGAACCGAGCCAGAGATGGTCGCCGCGCGATAGTCCGCTTCTGTGACAGAGTAAATCGCGTATTGTAAATTCCCGCGTTACATACGGATCATAGAGTTGAAATTCCGGCATATTCTTAAAACCAAAACCTTTTGCATAAACAACCGTATCATCTTTGACAATGGCAATTGCCGTGCCCGCAATATTCCAATCCTTTAAAGCTTTTTCAATGTATTCATCAAGGTTCTTAAGCGGTAAATTTTGCGCAGCGGCAAAATGATGTAATGAAAAAGCAAAAATTAATACTAATAATATACTCAGAAACCGGCACTTATACATAAAAACCTCCCTTCATTACTTAAAGTATTACTTTATGTAATTATTGTAATATATAGCGATAATTATTATAGTGAATCTATTAAATCCGGACTTTTTGGATTACATCCCAAATCATGCATTTCAATCTTTATATTTTACCGCAGTACCGCTTGCGCTCACCATCAGCATATTCCCGGAACCACTGCCTATTGTTTCGTAATCCAGGTCAACAGCCACTACAGCGTTGGCGCCATAAGCCTGTGCCTGTTCAGCCATTTCCTGAATTGCAATATCCTTTGCACTACGCAGCTCTTTTTCATAAGCGGCTGACCTGCCTCCAACAATATCGCGGATACTTGCGAATAAATCCTTAAATAAGTTTGCTCCTAAAATCGCTTCACCGCTGACCAATCCGTAATATTTAACGATCTGCTTCCCTTCAATGGTTGGTGTCGTTAATACTAACATCGACTCTCTCCTTCCTTATTTGAAAATTGAATTTATTTTGTCCTTAATAATAAAAACATTTAACTGCTATTTCCCCCAGTGATAAATAAACGAAGCATAGAATGAAAGCGCTTTGACTAAATGTACAATGGGCACCAGTTCATTTGCGGCGTGGGCAAATTTTTCTTCACCCGGTCCGAATCCAATAGTCGGAATATTGAAGGAACCCATAGTAGCAACGCCGTTAGTAGAAAACACCCATTTATCTACATCGGGTGTTTCATGAAATTGAGCTTCAAAAGCTTTGACCGCTGTTTGTACCAGTGGATGTGACTTTTCAAGCGCCCACATTGGATAGTATGCATTTGCGGGGTACTTAAGCCCCGTATAACTCACCGGTTTATATTCCGGTATCGATACATTTGCGTTTGATTTTATTACCGAAGGTAAGGACTTAATTTCCTGCAGCGCGCTGTCCATTGTTTCTCCACGTGTAAGACGGCGGTCAAGATGTATTGTTGCGCTGTCCGCCACGGCACACAAAGAGGGAGCGGTCGAACGGATGTCGCTAATCGTTATACTCCCTTTCCCGAGAAAGTTATCTTCTTTCAATCGAGAGTTTAATTGCTCTATTTCCTGAATAACGGGCGCCATCATGTAAATGGCATTTCTGCCCCGTTCCGGCGCCGAACCGTGGCAGGAAACACCTTCTGTTTGTACTTTTAATTCTAATCTTCCCCTCTGTCCGATCCTGATACCCAGATTTGTAGGCTCGGTAAGCAAAACCGCATCCGGGATAATTTTATCTTCGTTCACGATATACTGCCAGCTTAAACCTTCAAAATTTTCCTCAAACACAGATGCGACGACAAGGAAAGAGGTATTGTCCGGCATACCAACCTCCTGCATCATTTTCCCTGCATATACTGCCGCCGCAAGCCCGCCTTTTTGGTCACAAGCGCCGCGGCCATAAATACAGCCGTCCCGTATTTCCCCACCGAACGGATCAACTTCCCAGAGATCCGGATTCCCGATATCAACCGTATCGGCGTGACCGTCAATAGCAAGTACCTTTTCACCGCTGCCCATCCGCCCAAAAAGATTTCCCATCGGGTCTACCCATACTTCCTCGTATCCGATATTTTCCATTTCCTCTTTCAGCCGCTCGATAACGGCGCCTTCCTGTCCATTCATCGATGGAATGGCGATAATTTCCCTTAACAATCCCACAAGGTTATTTTGAAGTTGTTGTGAAATACTCTCTATTCTTTTATTTATTTCGTTATTCACGCTTGCCTTACCTCCTTTTAAAGTAAAAATTACTTACAAATTATTTAACAGCCCGGTTTTTTCATTAAACTCATTAATCAGCCGGTCGATTTCTGCGGTTTTTGCCTGCACTTTTTTCCAGTATTCAGGATAATCGTGCCATTGCGCATTTAATTCTTTTACATCCTTACCCTGCTGCTCGATCCATGTGTAATATTTGAGATTGTGGATTCTTTTCTTATCATAATAACTAAGTTCCAGCATGTGAACCGTTGAAATACCCATAAGATAACGATGGTAGTCTTTTATTGCATCATTCTCAGTATATTTCCCATATTTCTCAGAATATTCTTTTAATCGGCTTCCATAAAGTTCCATAGAATCTGTAAATACGGTCACGACAAATTCATTTTTGGATAGCTCATAATACTTACAGAATTTGACAGCGGATATTAAATTACCAACACCTGAAATTCCCAATAAATGTAAATTATCAACCGTTTTTTCAGGCACGCCCTGTTTCACAAGATATTCTTTCCCGGTTGGTTCATTAAAGAGTCTTATTAAATTAACACAGTTACTATCATCAATGCACATAACCATATCTGTATTGCGTATGTTGTGTATCCAGGGCACGTGTTTATCGCCGATACCTTCGATCCGGTGCTCTCCATAACCGTTTAACATAAGCGTAGGACATTGCAGGGGTTCTCCTACAGCTATCTTACATCCCGGAAACACTTCTTTGAGGTAATCACCACTTCCAAGAGTTCCGGCTGAACCTGTTGTCAATACAATACCGGCAAACGAATCCTTGTCAGACATAACCTCTAAAAGCATCTCAAACATTGCTTGCCCGGTAACCTCGTAATGCCAGAGATAGTTACCGGGTTCGTCAAACTGGTTAAAAATCACAATATCTTTACGGTTTCGTTTGAGCTCACGGCATTTATCAAAAATCTCTTTTACATTACTTTCGCCGCCGGGAGTAGTAATCACTTCACCCGCAATATTTGACAGCCAATCGAAACGTTCCCTGCTCATTTCTTCGGGGAGAATTGCGACCGAGTCACACGCAAGCAATACAGCATCGTAAGCACCGCCCCGACAATAATTCCCCGTTGAGGGCCATACTGCTTTATGGCATGTTGGGTCGAATTGACCGGTAATCAATCCGGGCACAAGACACCCGAAGGTTGCCCCGACTTTATGCGAACCTGTTGGAAACCACCTCCCGATAAGCCCGATTATCCTTGCATCAACACCGGTAATTTCCCGGGGCATTTCAATGTAATTCACCGGACCGAAAAGACCGCCATGGTTAACCGGCTCATTTTTCCATGTAATTCTGAATAAATTTAATGAATCAATGTCCCAGAGTCCGGTGTTTTTGAGTTCCGCTTTTATCTTATCCGGGATCAACTCGGGGGCTTTCTGCTGCCTGAAAGTAGGAATAATGATACTCCGCTCACGAGCTCTTTGAACTGCTCGCCGCAGCTGCTCTTCATTTTTTGTTAAGTCCAACATTCGAATATAAACTGAACTTTACTAATATATTATAATTAAATTATATAGAAATACACATTTAAAGTAATACATTAAGATAATTCAAGAATTTTGCCGCATTTGCAATTCATTTGATATTATAAATATCACTTCAACTTATCATCAAGACTCTGGCGAATTTAAAAATTTGCCAAGGCTTTGTTAATACAAGACATTAGAATCGTAAAAAAATTAAGAGGTTTAAAGACTATTAATATATATTATGATAAAAGAAGGATATTTTTAGTAATACTTCAAATTCACGGGAAAAATTACAATCAAGTTATGAACCTAAATGAAGGAAATCAAGGAGATTTTAAATACGTCGTGATTACAACTTTCAAATCAGAATATCCTGTTTCCAACCAAGTTTTATCAAATCGATCTTTTCCGGATCACTCGTACCGAGACCATGCCGTACGTCAGCCATCATTATATGCTTCGGAGATGTCTGCAATTCACGCCCGGGTCAGTGCCGACAATAATACCGTTATATTTCCAGACATACCTGCGATCAAAATAATGCGGTCCCCTGCCGTGAAACTGTGGATTGAGCACGCTCAAAATATTCAACCTTGTTTTGTCTTTAACAGCCGGTAATTTCCATAAAAGCGCCAGATTTGCACAGCTATCATCGTGATAATCCGATGGATTATCAAACATAATATAGTTTTTTAAACAACCGCCGATCCCTGACCAGTAATGTGCACGAAGTGGTCGTACATTAATGAGTGCTGTTGAATTTTGAAAAATCGGATTTCTGCGAACCCCCTGGTCATCGATGCCGATATTTTTTTTCTGTACACCGGCATTTAGAAGCCGCTGTTCAATAGCATTTTCCAGCTCGGCAGGAGTAGGGAGAAAACTCCACACATTACTTTTAATACCGACAATATCGTCCGGTTTTACAAGAAGCCGGAAAGCCTTAACAGGATCGTCTTGCTCCAGCAATGCCATAACCGCTTCATCGAGCATCTGCTGGACAATCTGTGAATTTAGCTTAGATTCACTGTCCCAGACATCCTTATGGCGAATTAGCACAACTCTTGTATTTTTAAATTGATACGGGAGTACGACCGCCGCTCCCAGTGCTGCATAAGCCGTTCCCCGCATAAAATCACGCCTTGTAATAATTCTTACCATCGTTATTATTCCTCTTTTAATATTACACCGGACAGTAATTTCGAAGCCCGGTCTTTATCGGGTGCTTCAAAAACAATCATAATGTATTGCCCGTTAATTTTCGCCATGGTCCATTTTTTATTTTCCATCTGTGCAAATCCTGTTTCGCGTGCCTCGGGCATATATATCTCTAAAAAGCTCTCATAAGCTGCTTCAGCCTGCTGTTCGTTTACATATTGCACCAACAATAAATAGCCGGTTTCCTGGTCCATCCTGTATGGTGCGAACACGCATTGTGTGTTTTTACCGAGATTCAGAATATTTTCGCTGGCTATGTAGTAGTAATTGTTCAGGCAGTTGACGGCATGAAAATAACGTATTTCACGTTCTATTAATCCCTCTTTAGGGATATTGTTCAAACATTACCGGCTTTGCTGCTTGCTCATCACCCAAAACCACCATTGAAATAAAATAACGGTCTTTCCAGAATCTCAGAAGCCCTCCTCCATATTCAGAGTCCTGCCCTATTCCGATTTCCTCATCCTCACGTTCGCTGGAAAAAATACCGAAAGCCTCCTCAGAAGAATCCATATCAAAAATATCGAGCACAATTTCCATATCGGGCTGCCGGGCATTAACAAATCTTCTGACTAAGGCTTCTTTGAATGTATACGTTAAATAAAGTTCAGCACCCCCGTTAATATAATTAAACAGGGTTTCTCTATTATAGATTTCGTCTTTATCCTCGGCAATCCAGTCCTGTAACTTTTTGGGTATAGATTGATATAACTCGTTCACATTTTCCCCTGCGCAATTTGTTAATATTAAAAGGGTAGACAAGATGAGTAATATTTTCATGGTTATGCCGTTTTTTGCATTCGATTATGACAGATATTTCTAAAATATAAAAACCGTAAACTCTTTGAAGTAAAATACAAAATATATGCGGTAAAAATCAATACAAAATCATTTTGTTTTGTATCATTATTATCCGTTTAAGAATTAAATATTACAATACGCCGGCATATTTTACAAAATTCCTGTTGATTTAATCGAACATTACCAGTAAATTGAGACAAATTATTTTTACTTTTTTTACACTGTTTTTTTCGGTTAATAAATTGGTTGATTTAAAGGTGTCAAATCGATTTTTAATTATTTTCTTTTATTAAATTTTTTTAGATTTGATAAATTTTTAATAAAAAAATGAAACTCTATCAATTCTAAAAACGTATAATATGAATCATTTATGAATAACCAAAGTATTCATAGTTCAGCTTAAGAAGTTTCTGTACACTTTCCAAATTTTCAGTATAAATTGTCGATTACAATTATTGTATCTTGTTCCAACATTAAAATACATTTCTTAATTAATTGCGAATATTAAGATAAATGTGAATTTTTAATACAGATATTGTAAAATATTTTGAATCTTCACAGTCAATTGAATGTTCTAACAAAAGTTGTTAAAATTTAAAATATTGGGAGCACAATGTCAGAAACATCACCAAAAATCATGATTGAGGCACGCGGGCTGTCAAAATTTTATGGGCCTTTCGTAGCGATAAAGGATATTTCATTTACCATTCCTGAGGGTCAAATCGTTGCTTTTTTAGGTCCGAATGGCGCAGGTAAATCCACTGCATTGAGAATTCTGAGCGGTTATCTTTCTGCGAGTGAGGGTTCTGCTTACATTGCCGGATTCGATATCCGCAAAGAGAGACTTAATGCTGCAAAAAGGTTAGGATATTTACCGGAAAACGGTCCGCTTTATATGGATATGACACCGCTTGAACTTTTACAGTTTTTTGGCGAAGTGCGGTGTCTTGAACCGGATTTACTGGCAAAACGCATAACTAAAGTTACGGAACAATGTGCACTGGAGCTGGTTCTTGAAAAGCCGATTAGTAAGCTCTCTAAAGGCTATCAGCAGCGGGTGGGATTAGCCCAGGCACTGCTGCATGAACCGGATGTTTTGATAATGGATGAGCCGACTGCGGGATTAGACCCGAACCAGATTCGCGATTTCCGCAAAAATATCAAAGAATTGGGAAAGACCAAAACCATCTTGCTTTCTACACACATTTTGCACGAAGTTGAACCCGTTGCAGACCGCGTAATTTTGATACACGAGGGCAGGCTGGTATTTGACGGCACACCCGCTAAACTAAAGGAAAACGGTTCAATAGAAGAACATTTTTATCGATTGACGAATTATGGAAAACCAACAGATTAGAATTTCCTGGAGGATGCCTTGTGATGACAACTAATATTAATTTCAAAGTAATTTATGCACTCTTTAAGCGTGATTTACGGCTTTATTTCACAAATCCTACCGGTTATGTATTTATTACGCTTTTTATTTTTCTAAGCGCTGCCGCTGCATTCTGGCAGGAAAGATTCTTCCTTAATAATTTAGCAAACCTTGATTTGCTCAATAATATTTTCCCATTTCTGTTGTTATTTTTTATTCCTGCTTTAACAATGGGTATTTGGGCAGAGGAGCGCAAACAGGGAACAGATGAACTGTTATTGACTATTCCGGGAACAGACCTTGAAATTGTTCTGGGAAAATACCTTGCAGCACTTGGAGTTTATACCGCATCACTGATTTTATCCTTAAGTCATGTCTTCGTACTTTTTTGGCTGGGAAGTCCCGACCTTGGCTTAATGTTTGGAAATTATATCGGTTTCTGGCTGATAGGAACGGCATTTATAGCAGTCGGCATGTTTGCATCACTGTTGATCCCCAATGTTACTATTGCATTTATTTTAGGGGCTATTTTTTGTTCGTTCTTTGCGTACATTGATAAAGTTTCGTCGATTTTCGGCAAGAGTATCGAGAATTTTATGTCAAGCATGAGCGTATTCGGGCCTTTTAACGATTTTTCAAGCGGAGTCATCAGTTTTTCGGGATTTCTCTATTTTATATCTCTGGCAGGTATGATGCTGTATATGAATATAATTCTGCTGGGCAGGCGCCACTGGCTCATTGAAGCAGACGGATATAAAATGTGGGTACATCAATTAATACGTACCGTTGCCATAGTTATTATGGTAATCAGCTTGAATGTAATTATTGGACGTGTGAGTTTCCGTCTTGACGTGACTGCTGAGCGGCTGCATTCGCTTTCAGATGAAACACGGCGGCTTTTAGATGAAATCCCCGATGACCGCCCGGTGTTGATTCAGGCTTTTATAAGCAAGGAAGTACCTCAGCATTTTGTTCAGCAGCGGGAAAACCTGCTCGGTTTTATAAGAGAGATTGATGCGATTACCGGAGATAAGGTGCAGGTATTGGTGCACGATACAGAACCGTTCACGGATGAGGCACGGGATGCCCGTGAAAAGTTTGGTATTTTACCCATGAACGTTCCTGAACCAGGCAGTACCCGTGCTCAGATAAGTCAGGTTTTTATGGGTGTCGCTTTTACCAGTGGTGCCGAGGAAGAAGTCATCCCGTTTTTCGATAGAGGGCTGCCCGTAGAATATGAATTAATCCGCAGTATCCGTGTTGCCGCAAAAACTCAGCGTAAAAAGATAGGAGTTTTGAATACTAAAATCCGGCTGTTTGGCGGATTAGATTTTGAGACCTTTCAGAGCACGCCTGCCTGGCAGGTGGTGGATGAATTAAAAAAACAGTATGACGTTGTTGAAATTAATGCTGATGAGCCAATATTTGAAGAGCTTGACGGTTTATTAGTTGTGCTGCCTTCTTCTTTAACGCAGGTGCAGATGGATAACTTGATGTACTACATCGAGTATGGCTACCCGACACTGATGCTTGTAGACCCTCTGCCCGTAGTCAATGTCGGTCTTTCTCCTTCGGAAGAAGCCGGAGCAGAGAGAAATCCTTTTATGAATCAGGGAGCCCCGCCGGAACCGAAAGGTGATATTTATGATCTCTTGAATGTTATAGGTATGAGCTGGAATCCCCAACAGATTGTCTGGGATACGTATAACCCGCACCCCGACCTTGCGAATTTACCGCCTGAGTTTGTTTTTCTCGGGGCATCAAATGAAGATGCAGAGTCATTCAACCAGGAACACAATACAACAGAAAAACTACAGGAATTAGTATTTCTCTTTCCGGGAAGTATCGGCAGTTCCACGAATCCCGACTATGAATTTACGCCCCTGTTAAAAACCGGAAGGATTTCCGGTTCTTTATATTATCAACAGCTCGTTCAGCGCAGTTTCTTTGGAACTCAGTTGGTTCCGTCACAGTATTTGCCGCATTATCCTGCCGGTTCGGCATTTACTTTAGCTGCACATATTAAAGGTAAAATTTCACCCGTTGATTCGGCGGCAATCCCAATAAACACCAATGTAATCGTCATTGCCGATGTAGATTTTATTTCAGACCAGTTTTTTGAAATACGCAAGCAGGCACCTGGGAATTTGAACTTTGACAATGTGACATTCTTTATTAACTGTATGGACGTTCTTGCCGGAGATGAATCTTTTATAGAATTAAGAAATAGAAGAGTTAAACACAGAACATTAGAAGCCGTTGAAGTACAAATAAGTAAATTTGACGAAAAGCGCAGCAGGGATCAAATGGAAGCGGAAACAGATGCGCAGATCGCATTACAGGAAGCCCGGCGGCGCCTTGATGAAAAAGTGGCTGAAGTACAGCAGCGGGCGGACCTGGATGACCAGACCAAGCAAATAATGGCAAATAATCTGTAGGAGGTTGAAAACCGCCGGTTCAACGTGTTACAAACAAACATACAAGCCGAAAAAGAGGCAAAGATTCAGCGCAGCAAAGAAGAGATGGAAGCAAATATCCGCAGTATACAAAGCGGCATCAAAATGCTTGCGGTTCTTCTGCCGCCGATACCGGTTTTCACTATAGGCGTGATAATTTTTGTACGCCGCCGCCGCCGTGAACGGGAAGGCGAGGCAGCAGCAAGAAGATTGAGGAGTTAACTATGAATGAAAAAAACAAAACCATGATATTTATTGGAGCGACTATTGTTTTGGTGGTACTCGCATTTGTAACTGCTCCCAGAAAAATTACACCGAATTCCTTTCTTGAACAGGGAGAACTGTTTTTTCCCGATTTTACCGATCCGAATGCTGCAAAAACACTTGAAGTAATCGATTATGACGAGAACACAGGCTCGGCTCAACCCTTCAAGATAACCTTCTCTAAAGGCAAATGGACAATCCCGTCTCACTATAATTACCCTGCTGATGCGCAAGACCGCCTTGCGAAAACTGCTGCAGGAGTTATCGGTATCAAAAAAGATGATTTCCGGTCCGATAATTCTGCCGACCATGAAGCTTTCGGAGTCGTCGATCCGCTCGATGAAACCGCCGTCAGCCTCACAGGGCGCGGACAGCGCGTCACCGTCAAAGGTGATAACGATATAATTCTCGCAGATTTTATTGTAGGGAAAAAGGTGGAAGCCAGAGAAAATATAAGATTTGTTCGCATTCCCGGACAAAAACGTGTCTATGCAGTACGAATGGATATCGATATTTCTACGAAATTCAGCGATTGGATCGAAACAGACCTGCTGAAAATTTTAAAAAGTGATATTAACCGGGTCATATTAAAGGACTACTCAATTAATGAACGGACAAGACAGGTAAATGAGCGGGATGTGCTTTCCCTTGATAAAAAAGATGATATATGGCAGGCAGACCGTATGACTTCCGAACAGGAAGTAGACGATACAAAAATGAATGAACTGCTTACTGCACTGGATAACCTCTCCATTGTAGGAGTACGCCCAAAACCTGCCGGTTTAACTCAAAGCCTGCAAAAAGCTGCAGGGGATATTTCTGTTTTACAGAGCGATGCCCTATCACTGCAGAGCAAGGGGTATTTTTTCTCGAATGACGGACGCCTGCTGTCCAATGAAGGGGAATTACAAGCTTGTACAAATGACGGAGTAACATATACTCTGCGCTTCGGTGAAATTGTATACGGCACCGGTGAAGCGGTTACCGCCGGTACGGATACAACCGTAAGCGAAAGCAGCGCCCCGGGAGAGAACCGGTATCTGTTTATCACTACATCGTTTAACGAAGATTACTTCAAAGAACCGGGAAAACCGGAAAATACCGATTTTTTCGCCAAAGCCGACAGTCTGTGGACCGATGAAGACCGTAAAAATAAAGAACTTAACGATGCTTATGAAGAATGGATAGGCAAAGTGGAGAACGGCAGAAAAATTTCGCAGGATTTGAATGCACACTTTGCGGAGTGGTACTACGTAATTTCAGCGGACAGTTTCGAAAATCTCCATCTGACCCGAAAAGACCTTGTAAAGGAAAAAGAAAAAGAGAAGTAATACCCTAAATTAATGCAAAGGGCTGAGTTCAAAGTTTTTGGATTCAGCCTTTTTTTGTTGATATACTAAATTTGACCGCATTTTGTTGATTTTATAAATTATGAGAATTATATTATTCCTTTTTCTATCTAAAGATGAGCTTGACTTTTCTTCTACAGTGAAATTGGGTTTCGAAAAATTCTGGATAATAAAAACAACAACTTAGAGCCGGCAGGTCTTGATTTTCGCAAAAAGTGTAGTGCC
>Ga0111191_1104_pt1 | contig 11691 bp, 9 predicted proteins | sample DeeMarSWOR324_28_FD_80363 | JGI IMG/M metagenome (GOLD analysis project Ga0111191, IMG submission 80363) | bacterium SM23_31 | reverse complement strand
CGCGTCTTTCTGAAGAACCTCGACAGTAATATTATGCCGTTTCAATAATTCAATTGCCTCCACCGCCCTATCTTCTAAATTATAAGCGTACGGGCGGGGGCGTGTTTTTGTTGCGACAGGTTTTTTGATAATTTCAGCGCCGGTAACCTTTATTATTCTCCGGTCTTCGCCTCTGCCCTCAGCTATTTCGTACGAGACTTTGTAATCTTCCGCTACATGCTTCATCTGAACGACCACATCCCCGGCGGCGGATTTACCCATTTCTATTGTTTCTCTTCTTGCACGTTCCACATGCATCTTAACTTTATCGGCGTTCTGCGAAACATACTGCAGGATTGCCTTGTAAGCCACCAAGCCGCTTTTCGCAGCCGTTTCCATGTCCTGCCCGCCGGGAGACTCGAACAGAATTGAGATGCAGTTAACGAAAGGTGCGTAATTTTTACCGCTGCGTGGATCAAAGCTGCCGACTCTCCACTGCTCTCTATCGCCTCCGCTATAGTACCAGGCTTTGTACCCGTTTTCTTCCATTTTCTTAGTAATAAACGGGTAAATCTCCCTGTCACAAAGCAGTTCCAACCGCCGGTCTGCTGATGCAACACACGGACCATGGTAATTAATATTATACGGATAAGACCCGCCGTTATGCCCGTCGACAAATATATGCGGATGCCAGGCATGCCAAATATTTTGAACATACGCAACCAGAGCCGGCTGCTCCAATTTCATGTAATCCCTGTTCAAATCAACTCCCAAAGCGTTGCCTCTTGTGGCACGCGGCTGAGCATTGAACCCGTCCGGGTTGATTGAAGGAACCATTAGTATTACAAGATCATCGAGCAGCTTATTCATTTCCGTTCCTTTGGTCGCAAGCTCCCGGATGAGTATCATGTTTGATTCACGCAAGGTTCGTTCATTACCGTGAATATTTGCCGCAAGCACCACAACCGGTTTGCCTGAAACAAGCGCTTCCCACGGTTTGGATATTGCCGGTCTGCTGAACACCGCATATGGGATTTCACGACCTAACAATGCCTTGCCCACAATCCCCAACTGCATTTCTGTGGAAGCAGCCTTTATATCCAATAAAAATTTCATCATATTTTCATAACTTGTGTAATTTTCGTAACCGCTTTGTTCGTGCTCGGTCAAAATCTGCCGACCCGAAACCGGAACCGCTGCAAATACCAGTACAATACCGAGAAAAATACATCTATTAAGCATTCGCACATTACTCATTATGTCTTTCCTCCTTACGCTCAAAATATTGAAAAGTATACAATGCATGTTCATATACAAGCAGTTTGACCAGATATTTAAATATATCAACGTTCTGTAAGTTATTTAAGTGTATTCGTTGTCGGATCGATCACGCGACCTTCTTTCGTTTCCAGTTACCGCGGTAGAACCATGCAGCTGCGAGAAATGCCTGTAAAATGATTGAACCCGCAATAGCGACCCATATTCCTTGAGTTCCCATGCGCATGAATTTCATTAATACAAAAGCTGCCGGTATGCGTAAACCAAGATGAGCGGCTGCGATAAGAATCATCGGGATAAAAGTATACCCGGCGCCGTTCATCGCCATATTTAATATTAATGAGAACGAAAGAAAAAGATAACCTACAGAAACGATGCGGATATAGTCTTTACCGATTGACATAACCACGGGATCATTGTTAAAAAGTGATATGACCTGCGGTGCGCCTGCCCACAACCCACTGCACAATATTAGAAGCAGACCTAAATACAATCCGGCTCCGTGCCAGGCGGTTTTTTCTGCTCTTTCCGGCTGCTGCGCTCCGAGATTCTGTCCGAGAATAGTGGCAACTGCTGCGCCGAGAGCCCAACCCGGAAGCATTATCATAATGTCGAGTCTTAAACCGATACCGTAAGCCGCCACCGCTGGAGTGCCGAATATAGTCACCATGCGCATTAGAACAAGCCCACTGATGGAGTAAATCAAATTTTGCATCGAGCCGGGTATAGATATTTTTATTATTGTCTTAAAAATACGCAAATCCGGCTTAACTGATGCCATTAAGGCCCGAGTACTATGTTTAAGCCCGGAAAAGTTTTTCGCGGCAAACCGGGAAGATACTTTAATTCTTGAATAGCCTTTAAAAAGAATAATGAAGTTACATAAAGCGCCTATCGCCTGACCGGTAACTGTCGCAATTGCAGCACCTTTGACACCGAGTTCAGGAAACGGTCCCAGTCCGAAAATTAACAATGGGTCTAAAATAATATTGAGAATTGATGAGATACCTAATGTAATCATGGGTGTTTTTACGTCACCGCTGCCTCTTAACATAGAGTTGATCACAAATAAGAATATCAATCCACCGGCACCGCAGAAGACGATTCTTGTATATGTAATTGCGAGACTTAAAACCTCTCCTGAGCTTCCCAGGAGGCGAAGACATGCGGGAGTTCCGAAAATACCGAAAATGAACAAGAAAAAAGCTATAATAAACGCCAAAAATAGAGAATTAATGACAATCCGTTCGACCATATCGTTATCACGGGCGCCGTAAAAACGTGCTGTCAGAGATGATGCGCCGATAGTCAGTCCTACTTGAAGAGTCCAGGTCAGCGACATCAGAATCCCGCCCATACTGACAGCAGCTAATGCGGAAGGTCCCAATCTGCCTACAAAAATCATATCAACAACATAATACGCATTAGCAATAATATTGGCAGTAATAATCGGAATTGCGAGAACGATGATGTTTTTAGTAATGTTCCCCTTTAAGAGCGTATTTTTAAATTGCCCCTCAGTTTTAAATTTCGGGTTGTCATTATTTCCCCGGTGAAATTTAAAATTTTCCTTTGAGAAAGGGCGCAATTTACAAAACCTGTGGTAATCACAAAAAAGAATACCGGATAGTTATTGTACTCGAAATCTCTGGATATTAGAAAACGAGTTCATTCCTATCGGATCTTTTGTTATAGTAGCTACTTTCCAGTAATATAATCTACCTGATTCCAGGGCTGTGGTTCCGGTGTATTGAACCGATGTCTGTGTATTATCAACAGTTATACTCCAAATTTCACCGCCCTGGCTTGACGTTTGTAAAAAGACTTTGTATTGCACCGTATTGTCCACCGGATCCCACGAAAAAGTGGGTAGTGATGACGCAAATTCATCGTTAATCGGGGATAACAAAGCTGGCGGAGATAACGCTACATCAGACTCCGGGTTGGACGGCTGGCTTTCCAAACCGCCTTTATCGTAAGCCGTTATTTTGTAATAGTATACAGTATCCATAAAAACATATATATCTGAATAAAAACTATAAGCAGTCGAATCTAACAGGGTGGATTCATCCCACGGAAAGTTAAATTCCTTACCCCGGTAAATTTTATAACCCTGCAAATCCGATTCATTGTTTGGATTCCATGTAATTTCAAATTCCGGAAAACTGATATTGCGGGCAACGACAAAAACATTTTGAGGTATACCCGGAGGTAAAGTATTATACGGAGTTCCGAAAACAGGGTCGCTTATCGGGCTTTCGTTCGTGGAAAAATCATACGCTGCAACCCGGTAATAATACTTTGTGGCATAATCGAGCCCCTTGTCTATATATTCTGTAATTGTTGAGTCAAAAATGACCTGGTAATTTTCGAGAATATCACTGTTTTCGGTACGGTATAGACGGTAGCCGGCTATGTCATTTTCAGGATTCGGTGACCAGCTTATAGGGATTTCACCATTTCCGATATTAGTCAGAACCGGAGTGGCCGGTTTAGACGGCGGGCTCTCGTCATCGACGGGACCTACCAGAGGATTTTCTTTTTCCTTTGAGCAAGTGAAAATGAGGAATATACTGATCACGATTATAATCGATAAAAATGCAAATGCCGGAGAGCTTTTGGAATTGTTCATTCTATGATTCTCCATATTGTTATTTACTTTTTCTTGTTGCACTTATTTTCTTATAATTTTTAAAATATACAAAGAATAACAATTAATTAAAAGCAAATTATATTTACACCGTTTTTAAAAACTATTGACAATATAGAAATAAATAACTTTATTTATAGAATTTAGTTAAGCAGACTTTAATAAACAAACATTTGATTTGTAACTCAGAATAATAAAGTGGTTTTCGGATGCGGGTAAAGCGTATTCTCGAATATATTGCGGTGAAAGTGATCATTTTTATTTTAAACCTTTTGCCATTTTCTCTCGTAATCAGGCTTGGTTCCGCTCTCGGAATATTCGTATATTACGCGGTGCCGATTCGCCGCTCCGTTGCGCTGACGAACCTTCGCACCGCATTTCCTGAAAAATCCGGAAGAGAACACAAGCAAATATGTCGAAATGCTTACCGTAATTTTGGAATGACATTCTTTGAGTATTTTCGTTTAAGCAGGCTGTCGTCTGAAAAGATTAAGCAGATTGTAACCTTTAATCCGCCTGATTGTCTGCAAAAAGCCATAGCACAAAACCGTGGCGTTATTGCGGTAACGGGTCATTTCTCAAGTTTTGAATTTCTTGGCGCGGCAGCCGCCGATTCCGGAATTCCGATAGATGTTGTTGTCAAAACCATGAAAAATCCATATATTGAAAATATTCTCGATACATTAAGAAAAAATACTAACCTCGGCGTTATAAAAGTAAAGGACGGTTTTTCAAAAGTTGCTGAATCTATTGCTCGAAAAAGACTGGTTGCCCTGGTTGCCGATCAGGATGCAGGGCAAAAAGGTGTTTTTGTGAAATTTTTTGGAATGGATTCTTCCGCCCCGGCGGGACCCGCTATTCTTGCAGTCCGGTCGAAAGCGCCGATGGTAGCGGGATTCATTGTACGGGAGGGTATCACACGATACACGGCTAACATGCATAACATACCGTACGATAATCTTCCCGAAAACAAAAAAGACCAAATTAGGGAAATAACGCAAAGATATTCATCCTTGCTCGAGTCATATATACGCCAATACCCTGAACAGTATTTCTGGATGCATAAACGGTGGAAAACTGCCGGTATTTACGATAGAACCGGCAGTAAAACATAAATTTCCGATAAAAAACAATTAATGCGCACGTTAATAATTCAGACTGCATTCATCGGCGACGTAGTATTATGCTCCCCGCTGATAGAATCGCTTGCAAGAGAGGGACACAGTGTGGGTTTCGTGGTAAAACCTGAAGCAGCAAGTATCCTGGAACAAGATCCTCGCATCTTTAAGCTGTATATATTTGATAAGCGGGGGAAGGACAGCGGCATTACGGGACTACTCTCGATGAGTAAAAAAATCCGTGCCGGAAAATACGATGCTGCCCTAATTCCGCACCGGTCTTTGCGGTCTGCAGCGCTTGCACGATTTGCACGTATTCCCGTGCGAATAGGATTTTCAAACAGCGCCGGCTCACGGCTGTTTACGCATAAAATTGCATATAGAAAAACCGCGCATGAGATTGCCCGGAACAATGATTTGCTTGAGCCGGTGGGAATAACGGATGCACCGTCCGCACCTACCATATCTGTTACACAGGAAGACATGAATGCGGCAGCAGAATTTTTTGAGAGATGCGGTATCGGCGGTAATGATGCAGTTATCGGTTTTGGACCGGGATCAAAGTGGTTTACAAAACAGTGGGGTGTCGAACGGTACCGTAAGCTGGCTGAATTGATAACAAATGAAACGGCTTGCAAGGTGGTCTGTCTTGGCGGACAAGATGAAAAAGGTCTCGGCAAGGCAATATGCCGTGCACCTTCGAATTCGGTTTATAATGCTGCCGGCTGCCTCGGTATCAGAGAGTCTGCCGCAGCGCTGAAAAAAGTGAGCGTAGTCGTTACCAACGACAACGGTCTTATGCACATTGCGGCTGCCGCGGGTACGCCTGTCGTGGCTATTTTTGGACCGACAGTTCCCGAATTCGGATTTGCACCCTGGGGAGACAACCATACCATTATTGCCCGGGACTTGTACTGCAGACCGTGCAGTATACATGGAACGAAATCGTGTCCCGAAAAGCATTTTCGCTGTATGAAAGAGATTGAATCCGAAGAGGTTTACAACGCCGTTAAAAAATATATTTCATAAGGTTAATGCATATATCATCATTTAATAAGTCTGAACCGCTGATTAACGCAGATGAAATGATGGGCATGATCCCGCTTAGTAACAAAATAACAATTACACAGCGGAAAGGTATCACAAAAATCATTTAATAATAGTCCCAAAGTCTTGACTGAAAGCTGACAGCTAACAGCTAAAAGCTAATAGCTAATAATATGAGCCATCTTATTGTGATAAATCAAGAACAGCCGGATAAGGATAGTCTCCGGATTACTGTAGAAGCACTACGGCAAGGGGAAATCATCATTTATCCGACGGAAACCGTGTATGGATTGGGAGTGGATTGTGAAAATGAACAGGCGGTCAAGAATCTCTACAGGGTAAAAAAAAGAAAGGAAACCAAACCATTTTTACTAATTGCTGCGGACAGGGAAATGGTTAGGAATTATGTGAATGAGGTTTCCGATTTCGGACACAGACTTATGGATAAGTTCTGGCCTGGTCCTCTCACTATCGTGTTTAAAGCGGGTACTAATGTCAGCCAACTTGTTCGGGGCGGAACAACAGAAATCGGAATAAGAGTGCCTGATAACATGCTCTGCCGTTCTATAGTTAAGGAATTGGGACGTCCGATTACTTCCACGAGTGCGAACCTCTCCGGCGAAAAAGAATGCAGTACGATCGAGCAAATTCCGATGGCGGTAAGATCGGCTGCAGCAATATTACTCGATGGCGGTAAGACCCGGGGCATCGTACCTTCAACGGTGATTTCCATAACTGCCGATCCTCCTGAAATACTGCGTGACGGAGCGGTATCCAGGGATTTGATTGAGAATTTTCTAAACATTAATTTGTCTTAACCGGATAAATAAGTTTTGAGTTCTATAAAAATATGAAATCTATAAGTTCTTAAGCCGAAAGGACCGTATGAAATATAAATCCATACTGTTTTTATGTACCGGGAACTGCTGCCGAAGCCCCATGGCGGAAGGAATATTAAAGCATTTGTTAAAAAATCTTGATATTATTGTACATTCAGCCGGTACTTATGCAATTGAGGATTTTCCACCGTCGGAAACCAGTGTTGCGATCATGAAAGAGAATGGAATTGATATTTCGCAGCACAAAGCACGTTCATTAACGGAGAAAATGCTTAAAGAAACAGACCTGGTGCTTGCAATGGCTTCTGAACATGTTGATTATATACGCGAGTTCTACCCAAAATATTTTGATAAAGTATACCTTTTAAAAAAATTTGGAATAGAAAACGGATACGTTGAAGATGAGGCGGTTCATGATCCCATAGGCGGCGATGAAAGCGTATACCGTGAATGCTATTCCATTTTAAAAAATGAATTAATAAGGATTACCTCAATATTATTTGATGAGGCTGTGCGGGATGATGACACAGAGCAATAATTATACAAAATTGCGCAGGTTTTTGGTTGTTCGCACCGACCGAATCGGAGATGTTATTCTGTCTTTGCCGGTAGCTTTTGCTATTAAACAAGCAGTACCGGAGGCGCACGTTACGCTGCTGTGCCGCCGGCTGACCGCAGTGATCGGAGAACGCAGCCCGGCTATAGATGCGGTTTTTACGGCTGATACTGATGATGGAAAAACACGGACATTTTTTGAGTTAGCTCACATGATACGTGCCCGAAATTTTGACTGCGCAATTGTCTTGCACCCTACGTTTTATCTTGCTTTTTTACTTGCATGGGTAAAAATTCCTATGCGGATTGGTACAGGATACAGGTTCTATTCATTCTTGTTTAACCGCCGGCATTACGAACATCGCAAGGAATCGATTAAACACGAAGTTGACTATAACCTCGGACTATTGAAAACATTGAATTTTCCCATAACACCACCTGTATTTCAATTTGAAATTACTGATGAAGACGGGCAGCAGGCATTAACCGCACTCCGTGAAACCGGTTACCCGGTTGATAAACCGTATTGTGTCGTTCATCCGGGCAGCGGCGGCTCTGCCATGGACTGGCACCTTGATTCTTATGCAGCAGCAAGTGACCTTTTTGTGCGGGAATTACATTTGCACGTAATTCTTACATACGGCACGGAGGAAAAAAAATTAGCCGAAAATGTGAAGCAAAAAACCGAGAAAAACGTATATTTGCTTCAAGACGTTCAGCCGTTGCCCGTGTTAGCGGCTTTATTGCGTAATGCAGAATTCCTTCTTGCGCCAAGCACGGGCGTACTGCATCTTGCAAATATGGTTGCTACGCCGGTAATCGGGTTATATCCGCCAATCAGGCATGAATCTCCTGTACGATGGGGTCCGTACGGGCATCAAGAGATGACCCTTGTTCCGAATATAGACGACTGCACAAAATGCAAGAAATTTAACTGTATGGAGTTAATAACACCTGAAATGGTTTTAAGTTCTGCACGGAAAATTATTAAACGTAATAATAAATAAAATTTATTTTATAGATGGTAAATATTTAATTCAGCTCATCGTGGATTGAAAATAACAAATTAATTTTAAAAAACAGAATTTCATATATTTAACATTTCCTGCTTATTCCTGTCTATAAAAGTGCCGCTATATGGCGCTTTTACGGCGGGAATTACATAGATTTCAATTAATAAACATGTAAAAAAATCGGATTTATGAATAAATTGGATAAAAAAAGAAACAAAAAGGAATCAGAAATCGTTTATGATAATAAAAGTCCTTTATTTTACAAAGGAGATAAAACAGTGCAGATGACACTCAAGAAAAGCTTCGTTCCATCCCCAATAAGGCATTCTCCGTAGGTGAAAAATTGACCTATGACATTGACTGGGGTCCTGCAACAGTAGGAACGGCTGTTATATCGGTACAGCAGATAAAAAAGTACAATGGCCGTGATGTGTACGAACTCCGTACACATGCACAATCCAATGATATAATTTCAAAAATTTACAAAGTTAACGATCAGGTTGTGTCCTACACGGACAAGGAAGGGATTTTCTCCTGGCGATTGGAAAAAAATTTAAACGAGGGTAACTGGCGTCAGCGAAGGTTATTCTTATTGGATCAGATTAAAAACCTGGCTTACAGCGAAAATGATACCGTTAATATTCCCGAATACAGCCAGGACATTATTTCCGCATTTTTCTACGTACGTACTCAGGATTTGCAGGTGGGCAAGACAATTGAAATACCACATTATGACAATGACAAGGTTTACTATCTCAATGTAGAAGTTATCAAAAAACAGGAAGTAAGAGTTCCTGCGGGGAGATTCAATTGCATTGTTGTGGAACCAAAATTAAAAACTCAGGGGCTATTTAAACATCAGGGAAGAATAAAAATATATCTGACGGATGATGAAAAAAAGATTCCAGTACTTATGACCAGTAAAGTGGTATTTGGTCAAGTTGCTGTAAAATTGACAAAAATAGAAACAGAAATATTCCCATAACCACCTCCGGATACGACAATGAGTAAAGAAATAGACCTCAGTTCCATTAAGACAACCTCCATCCATGTCCGCAAAAGCAAAGTGACTCTCAAAGAGATGGCTCAATTGCATAAACCGGGAAACTCTCTCAAGTCTTTTCTGGATTCACTGCCGTCAGTTTTAAAAGCGGAAGATTTCAAGGCGGTTGTTGAAGCAGTTGTCTCTGCCCGTAAAAACAATAAACCGGTTGTATGGATGATGGGAGCGCATGTTATTAAATGCGGTTTATCTCCGGTTGTTATCGATTTAATGGAAGAAAAAGTCATTTCCGCGGTTTGTATGAACGGCGCCGGTGCAATTCATGACCTTGAACTTGCATGTTTCGGTCATACATCGGAAGACGTTGCTGAAAATCTCGTGAACGGCACATTCGGAATGGCACGCGAGACAGCGGAAATATTGAACGGCGCCCTGCAATCCGGCGCACAAAAAGGGCTCGGATACGGTGATGCAATCGGAAAAAGGCTTTCTGAAAATGATGTTAAAAACAAAGATATAAGTATATTTGCCGCGGGTTACCGGCTGGGTATTCCTGTTACCGTTTTCGTGGGAATCGGAACCGAGATAACACACCAGCACCCCTCCTCCGATGGTAAAGTGATTGGTGAACTCTCCATGCGTGATTTCAGAATATTGTCAAAGATACTCTGCGGGCTTGGCAGCGGCGGTGTAGTAATTAACCTGGGCTCAGCGGTAATTCTGCCGGAGGTGTTTTTAAAAGCGTTAACCGTTGCGCGCAATTTAGGATACAAGGCAGAGGGTTTTACCGCAGTCAATTTCGATATGATTCAGCACTACCGCCCGGATGAAAATGTTGTTTCCCGCCCGACACTTGCAGGTGGTAAAGGTTATAAGATAACGGGACACCATGAAATCATGATTCCCCTATTAGCTGCTGCGGTTAAAGAAGCCTTGACTTAACATTTTTATCCCGATATATTTATAAAACTTAGAAACCGGGAAGATAGCCATTTTCCTGCTGCGGAGCTGTCCCTTTCACCAATTTACCAATTTATGATGATTGGAGTCCCGCTAAGACGGGCTGCGTTCAATCTTTACCAAAGTACCAAGTAGAATAAAAATACAGTGAGAGGTAATCTTTTTGGTCTATCTACTTGTTCGCCGGAGGCGAATCAGCCTCCGGCTGATTTTGCCGGTTTTTCACCGGCGAAAAAATATATTTTTAACAGGATAACAAAACTTTGGCAAAAATTACTTTTAAGGCAAAATTAAGCTTTAATATTAGATCTTAGCGGCGAGATTGCCATCCCGAGTACTCGGGACTCCTCGCAATGACTAATTGAGCTTGGGTGGCACCCCCATCCCGCTAAGCGGGATTGGGGGTGAAAAATGATCCTTATATCTAAAAATTTGCTAAAGTTTTGAGGATAAATTAAGACGGTTTTTCTAACATGCCGATAACTATATAGATAATACCCGGGAGAGCAACCGGTACAGGGAAGTATTAGTGTCATAAAAATTACAGCGGGGAACGGCTTACGCCACAAGGCAGTATGCGGCAAAAACTATTATATATAATTGCGCTTGGATGCCTTACAGGCTACATAGCCTATTCATTTTCGTGCATGGGTGAAAAACCTTTTCCTTTTCCGACACTTGCGACGGATATCGCATCCAAATCACCTCCCGGTTTACCGTACAATCCATCGCCGCCGAACGGCGCAGAAGACGTCATTCTAACGGTTGTATTAAGCTGGCAGGCATACGATCCGGACGGCGAAAACCTGCTTTTTAATGTCTATTTTCATACCGATACCGCTTTTGGAATTGGTAATATAATATCCGAAAGGCAGACCGACACTTTTTTTGTTCTCCCTAACCAGCTTTTGCCCAATACGAAATATTACTGGAAAATAGACGTCAAAGATGCCTCGGATAACTGGCGGTTCGGAGAATTGTGGTCGTTTACAACCGGCACCGAAGTAAACAATACACCAGTTGCTACAATTCTCTCTCCGCAGGACGAATCGCAATTTATTATGAACGAGGAAATTGTCTTCGAAGGTAAAGCAGTTGATATTGAAGACGGGGTGCTTTCGGGCAGTGCACTTGTATGGAATTCAAACATTGACGGTTCTTTCGGGACTGATACGGTGTTTGTCAGTTCCGCTCTCAGCAGCGGTATACATTCAATTGTGTTTGAAGCAACCGACAGCGAAGATAAAAC
>Ga0111191_1119_pt1 | contig 11779 bp, 7 predicted proteins | sample DeeMarSWOR324_28_FD_80363 | JGI IMG/M metagenome (GOLD analysis project Ga0111191, IMG submission 80363) | bacterium SM23_31 | reverse complement strand
AATTTATTCATTATATTTTGACGGTGTTTGTTGACAGTATTGATACTAACAAAAAGCGTATCTGCAATTGTTTGAGAAGTTTTACCTGAAGCTATTAGTTTTAATACTTCCAATTCCATAGTTGTTAATGAGGAAATTGATGCGATGTCTGTTTGCAATTGATAATTTTTATCTTCTTCATCTCCTTCATAAAATATTGATGCAGCGTTGATACTAAAATATATGTTCCCTTTTTTTACCCTGTTTACGGAATCAATTAATTCCTTTTGAGAGAAGTCATATAAAAATCCTTTCACGCCGGAATATAACAAACTTAATATCAGGTTTTTTTCGGTAGGTGGTAATATTGCTATGATTTTAGTTTCAGGATTTTGATTCAAAATTTTTTTAGTTATCTCAATTCCGTTTAATTCAGGTAATTTTACACCCATGATAACAATATCGGGCTTTAGTTTATTTGCCAGCTCAACTGCTTTCTTTGCATTTTCCGCTTCAGCAATTACTTCAAAATTATCTTTTGATTCAATCCAGGTTCTTATACCGGTTCTAATTAATTCCAAGTTATCGACAATTATTATTCTAATAGCCATGATGAAGTAATTATATTAGGGTATTGGTTTTGATTTAATTTCAGTATTTTGGTAAAATTTTGACTAATGTTTGATATTAGACAATTGATTTCACACCCAATATCGCCCCGGGTAATCGGGGAAATATATTCTACCCCTTTTTCAAAGGGGGATTTTCCCTCTCGTTACATATCTCCGGACGGTAATGCTTTATTTCAGCTGCTTCAAAGAATGAAGTCCTTACGCATCGAAAAAAACATCTCACAACAGAGAAAGAATTTACAGAATTAGAATCCGCAGAATCGGGTCGGGAATCAGCAGTAGAGAATCAGCAAAAGAATATGAAGATCATTTTATCAGTGAGAGCCCTTCAGAATCAGCATGTTTCCACGGTAAGTTTATTATTTTGTTTATCATTTTCATTCTACACATTTAAATTGTAAATTTCAATGGGAAAATCAAGTTTTTTTCCTAAAATAACGGAAAAAATAACGTTTCGGGGTAAGTTTTTGTCTAAAGATCAGGCTTTTTAGAGAAGACTCATGTGTGGTTTAAAATTTACTAAAGAATTATTTAATAATAAATAACACCGACTATCAAGAACAAAATAGCTGCGAGTGTACCTGCCGTCAGTGCATAGGGAAGTTGTGTGTTAACATGGTCAATGTGGTCGGAAGCGGAAGCCATTGAAGAAACGAGTGTGGTGTCCGAAATCGGCGAGCAGTGGTCGCCGAATACCCCGCCGCTCATAATTGCACCTACGAAAGGATAAATGCCGATATTCAACGAATGTGCAATACCTATACCGATTGGAAACATTATCGCCCAGGTTCCCCACGAGGTTCCGGTGGAAAAGGCTATAAAACCTGTAGTAATAAACAGCAGAACAGGAAGTATTTCAAGAGGAATAATATCACTCACGACCCCTGCTACAAATTTACCGGTTCCCATATCGCGGCAGAGCTGACCGATTGCAAATGCAAACATCAGAAGGATAGCAATCGGGATTAAACCGCCAACGCCTTTGAAAAAAAGGTGTACAAGCTCGTTAAAATCCATTATTTTTGCCGTCCAGTATTTAAGTCCCCCGACAAATATCGCCGTCATAACCGCCCAGAGCACCGATGTGGGCCCATCTCCATCCGTAAGATGCCCTTTCCCGGTAATTAACATGCTTACAATCATCATTACAATCATTGTTGCAACGGGAACAATCATATTCAATGCATTGGGTGATGCACCTTCCTTTGTAGGAATGGAAATTACATCGGTTGAGACAAGCGGCGTTGCACCGTCACGCAGCACCTTACCCTCTTCTGCGGCGCGCTTTTCAGCACGTTTCATGCTGAAAAAATCCTTTTTTGAAATAACCAGAAACAGTGCGATCGCAATCGCAAACAGCGCATAAAAATTAAGGGGAATCGACAGCAAATATACTTTATAAGGTTTATCGACATTTTGCTGGACGAGCAGCCCGGCAACGTATGCACCCCAGGCATTAATCGGTATTGTACTGCATACCGGCGCTGAAATGGAATCACATAAATAAGCGAGTTTTTCGCGCGAAATTTTCAACCTGTCATAGATGGGTCTCGATACCGTTCCGGTAATGAGTACGTTTATGCTCGATTCTATAGGAATAGCCGCACCAATGGCGATAGTCATTAGCTGAGCGCGGCGGCGGTTTGTAACAATGTTCCTGTTTGAAACAAAATCAATAAATCCCTGGACGCCGCCGGAGCGTTGTGTAAATGCTATTATGGCACCAATAAAAGCAGAAAATATTATTACTTTTGTGTTGTCGTTATTTTCAAAAACTTTTACACATGCATCTATGGCATCGGTAAGCCCCTTAAATACATTCCCGTTTGCAAGTATCGTTGTTCCGGACCAGATACCGATTATAAGGGCGACATAAACCTGCCGGAATTTAATTGCAATACTGATGGCTATTAACGGGGGTACAATCGACAACCAGGGATATGATTCTATCATTTCGGTATCCTCTTGGCATTTTGAATATTACTTTAATAAATATCCAGGAACGCACCGCGGCGCGTTCCGCAGGGAATTCTACCACATAGAAATCCTAATAATTACTTATGTATCTTATTCTGGCAATCATAAATTCAATAACGGAACGGCGATAAAATATATTGCCAGCGTGATTACCACAGCGCCGATTATATTAATAAGAAAGCCCGTTTTTGCCATTTGCATCATTTCTATCCTTCCTGAGCCGAAGATTATGGCATTCGGAGGCGTTGCCACGGGCAGCATGAAAGCACACGAAGCTGAAAGCGCCGCCGGCAGCATTAGAAGATACGGATGAAAACCGACGCCGACAGCTAAACCTCCCATTATCGGCATGAAAAGAGAGGCGGTCGCTGTATTTGAGGTCACCTCGGTTAAAAATGTCACCAGTAAAGCGATAATAAATATGAAGAGCCATACAGGCAGACCCCTGAGGGATTCAAGATTTTGACCAAGCCATTCCGACAGACCACTTGAAGTAAAACCCGCCGCAAGCGCAATTCCGCCGCCGAAGAGTATCAGTATACCCCAGGGAATGTTCCGTGCCTCTTTCCACGTCAATAAAAACCCGCTGAATTTTCTATCGACCGGAGTAATAAAAAGTATTAAAGCCGCAGCAATGGCAACCGTTGCGTCGTTTATATATTCAGGATGCGGAAAAAGGTCTGACCAGCCCGGGATAATAAAAAACCCAAGCGCTATATCTTTTCGGAATATCCATCCTGCTGCGGCCAGCAGAAAAACTGTCAGGACTTTTTTTTCGTCTGTTCGCATGGGTCCAAGAGCCGCCCGTTTTTCAAGGAGAGTCTTGCGTGCGCCGGTCATCTGTACCCCGGAAATCTTAAATATGAACCTTGTTAGCATCAGCCAAATAACGGGGAGAAGAATTAACGTAACCGGTACCGCCATAATCATCCATTTCAAAAAACCGATTTCGGGTAAATCGGGATATAGAGAAGCTGCAGCGCCGGTGAATATTATATTCGGAGGAGTTCCGATGAGTGTTCCGATGCCCCCGACACTTGCGCCATATGCAATTCCAAGCATCAAGGCGACGCCAAAGTACCGGGCAGTCTTCTCATCTATTTCCCCTATAGATTCTATGGCAATGATCGAGGCGATACCGATCGGCAGCATCATAAGTGTTGTCGCGGTATTAGAAATCCACATAGACAGGAATGCGGCAGCACACATAAATCCGAGAATTATCAGACGGGGATTTCTCCCTATTATCGTAATAATTCCATAAGCAATCCGCAAATGAAGATTACTCTTCTCCATCGCAGCCGCTAATAAAAAGCCGCCAAAAAAGAGGTAAATATTGCTGTCGCCGAATGAAACGGCAGTTTCTCTCACACCCTGTATCCCGAGTAAGGGGAAAAGTGCCAACGGCAGGAGGGCTGTTGCAGATATGGAAATTGCCTCGGTTAACCACCAGATAGCCATGAGAGCTGCCACTGCTGCCGTGCGGTGTGCCTCCGGCGACATGCCGGGCGGTGTGGACATTAATAAAAACAGAACAAACACGACCGGACCGGCAAATAGTCCGGTTTTCTGCCGGAGCGTATATTCAAACCGTCTTTCTTCTTCTTGCATTGTATCCTAACATATAGTACTTGTTCAAGTTTATTAATAAACCTAAAATTTATGAATAAATAATCCAAAATAAAAACTTTTTTATTTTTTATCCTGAATAATTCATAATCCCGCTCAGCGGGACTAAAATGTTTTATTGATTTTCATAATAAGGCGTTGAATTTCACTCTTATTGTCATTCCTCCCGCATACTGCGGGGGGAATCCATTTGAATTTTTTATAGATTTTCCCGAGTACCTGGGGGAGAACAGACGCACGGGCCTGCTCCTGCAGGATTGGTGCTTTTTTGTGTTTTTATATATATGCCTGCACTTTAGGGATGCAATATAACCAATTATGTAAGAAATTTAATCTGCAATAAAAAAGCAGGACATAAATGCCCTGCTTTTTTATTAAAATACCATCAATCCGACTAAACAAGTTCAAGAATTGCACGTTTGACAATGTTCTTGAAGAGCTGCACTTTATATGCATTCCCGGTCATGGGCATGTTGTTGTAAACCGATGCGTCTGCGGCACGCTGTGCAGTCTCTTCGTTAATAGTCCTGCCTTCAAGTTCTTTTTCTGCATCCAGAGACCGCCATGGTATAGGAGCTGCTGCCCCAAGAACAATCCGCGCCTTATCGCATCTATTTCCATCAAGCTTCAAACTTACTGCAACACCTGCAACTGCAAAATCCCAGACTCCGCGTTCCTGAACCTTGATAAAAGTGCTTTTTGTTCCGTTTTCCGGAATTGGTACAGAAATTTCCGTTACGATTTCGTTCGGTTTCAGGATATTTTCCCTGTTGAGATCATCCTCCGGCAGGACAAAAAATTCCTCAATATTGACCTCTTTTTCACCGTCCGGGTGTGCGATTTTGATTTTTGCATCAAAAGCCGTAAACGAAACCGCCGTATCGGATGGATGTACAATATAACAGCCCAAGCCGCCAAGGACAGCGTGGTATTTATTTTCACCAACCATCGCATAACATAATCTTCCTCCCTTTCGCAGGCATTCAATTCCCGAATCCCGGTAATACCAGCAGCGGGGACGCTGGCAAATATTCCCGGCGATGGTCCCCATATTACGCAACTGGGGACTTGCGACAAGGCTTGCGGCTTTCGACAAGGCGGCAAAATTACTCTTAATCAAGGTATCCGTCTCTACTGCAGCAATTGATGTCAGTGCACCGATTTTAATCAAATTCCCGTCTTGTTTTATGTATTTCAAATCGGGAACTGCTCTCAGATTTACCACCTTATTTGGGGTATGTACGTAATTTTTCATCTCACCGATAAGGTCGGTTCCGCCGCCCATGACAGCCGCTTCATTCCAATCCGTACCTAAGGAAAGAACCGCTTCTTTAACAGAACGTGCGCGTACGAAGGCAAAGTTTTTCATGATCCACCCTCCTTTCTTGCGGCTAAACCTTCGAGTATTTTATCAGGTGTAATCGGAATATCCCGAAATCTGACTCCCGTTGCGTTGTATATCGCATTTGCAACAGCAGCAGCAAGAGCGATTCGCGGTGGTTCGCCTAATCCTTTCATACCGAGATTGTTCCAATATGGATCAACAATATCAACGAAAAACACATCGATTTCAGGAACATCCATTGCCGTTATCACTTTATAATCGAGCAGATTCGGATTGGTGACACAACCCGTGTAGTTATCCATAATGCGCTCTGCTGTCAAGGCATAATCGACAGCTTGATTCACTCCGCCGACTACTTGATTATGCGCGGTAAGCGGATTAATAATTCTCCCTGAATCATGAACAGCTGCAGCTTTAAGTACTTTAACCAGTCCGGTTTCGGTATCAACTTCAACTTCACAGAAATGAACGCCAAATGTAGCGCCGGCATATTCACGTGGATTGGGAGCCCGTCTTCCTTCTCCCATCACTTTATTTTCAGGCATAAGAGCAGCAGCTTCTTTGAAATACATACCGATATTTTCTTTATCCTTCACCTGAATACGTCCTTTAACGGACTCAAGTTCTTCAGGGTCGACATTAAAACGGGATGCAACAATAGGGTACAGCTTTCTCAGAGCTTCAAGAGCTCCGTTACGAACTGCGGGACAAACGGATGCAGCGGTGTTACTGCCTCCACTCTGAATGCCGGGTGGAAAGTTTGAATCACCAATCTGCACGTTAATGTCTTTTATTTCTAATCCGAGTTCTTCTGCGGCTACCTGAGCCATGATTGTTTTAGTGCCTGTACCAATATCCTGACTCCCATTCCGAACGTTAACCGTGCCGTCTTTAAATATATCAACCTCTATTACAGCACCGGCGTAACCACCCCCTCCCCACTGGAGGTCAGCCATACCCATTCCACGCTTTTTTACTCCGGAGTCGCTGCCTGGGGTCTTATTTCGGCGCGACCATCCAATCTTTTCCGCTCCAATTTCGTAACACTGCATCAATCCGTTACTGGTATATGGTCTTCCTGTACCACCGGCGCTTTTATCCGCATAATTCTTTTTGCGTAATTCAAGCGGGTCCATGCCGATTGCATCAGCCGCTTCATCCATTAAACATTCAAAACCGAAAAATGCCTGAGGGTATCCCGGTGCGCGGGTCGGTTTTTTATTTCCTGCATTTATATATACAGAACCGACGGTTGTCCTGGTATTAGGACATGTATACATTTCATTCGTCGGTGTAGTAAGATTATCATTACCGCTGGAAATACCCCCGCTTCCATGCGCTTCCAATTCGATTGCAGTCAACGTTCCGTCATTTTTAACACCGATTTTATATTTTTGTACCGAGTTCGGTCTGTTTCCTGTATCGAGACTTTCTTCATAGCGGTTCAATATCATCTTAACGGGAGCATTCGTAATTTTGGAAAGGCGCGCCGTAACGGCAACGAAATTATTAGCCCCGAGCTTACTCCCGAAACCACCGCCGAAAAAGTTCGTTACTACCCTTACGTTATTACTGGATATATTTTCATCCGGATATTCACGGCGTAACTCTCTAACAATAGCATCTCTTGCACTTTGCACACCTTGTGTAGTTTTATAATAGAGAATTTCATCATCTTTCCAATGCACCATCTGACCATGGGTTTCTAAAGGCTGATGCAGTTCAAACTGCGTGGAATATTCAGCCTCAACGATTTTATCTGCCTGACTGAATCCTTCCTCTACACTTCCTCGTTCACTCGTGCGCGGTCTACTTAAATTTCCGCCTTCACGAATCTGCGTAGCATTACTGCGCATAGCCATGTCAACGTTTACAACGTGATTCAACTCCTCATAGTCAACTTCGATAGCACGCATTGCATCTTCTGCAATATCTTCGGTTTCGGCGGCTACGGCGGCGATAATATCGCCCTGGTAATTAACCTGTTCTTTGGGCAGGACATATACAGCTTTAACTCCTGGCATCTCTTCAGCTTTACCGACATCAACATTGGTAATTTTAGCCCGCGCTTTACTGCTCCTGAGCAGTCTGCTGTATAACATTCCGGGTAACATAACGTCGCCCGTATATTTTGCCTTCCCCGTTAATATATCTAACGCTTCAACTCTTGTATGGGGCTTTCCGATAATTTCCAATGTCTCATCTTGACCAAGAGGTTCTGCTTCTCTATCCGGAAGGATTATCTCAATTATGCGATATTCTCCTTCTTCTTCATGTACGGTCTTGATGCGTTTAGCAAAGTATTCGGTTTTAGCCATACCCATCACCTCCCTCCTTTCTTAGCTGCTTCAGCAACCGAGATAAATATGTGCTGATAAGCAGCGCAGCGACAAAGATTTCCGGACATGCCTCTCTTAATTTCTTCCGTAGAAGGGTTGGGATTTTTTGCAAGCAGTCCTTCAGCAGCCATTATCTGCCCCGGCGTACAATAGCCGCACTGATAGCCGTCGTACTCCAAAAACGCCTGCTGAACGGGGCTAAGTTGCCCATTTTCGGCAAGACCCTCGATTGTAACAATCTTTCTTCCAACAGCATCCATGGCAAGCGTCAAGCAGGAATATGCCGGTTCTCCGTCTATTAAAACGGTGCATGCACCGCATTCTCCTGTACCGCATCCGTTCTTAGTTCCGGTCAAGTTTAGTTCATTCCTCAACACACTTACTAATGTTGCCCTGCTTTCTACCGTGACCCTTCTGTTTTCACCATTCACATTAAGCGTAATGGCATCACTCGTTACCCATTCCTGGGGGCTTTGAATTTTTTCAGCATACTTTCCCGCCGATACCACTCCGGGGAGGACGGCGGTTGATATCACACCTGTCCCGACTCCTTTAAGAAAAGAACGGCGCGAAAAACCGTTATCTCCTCCCGAATCTTTTTGATGGGATTTTGACATATTGCAACATCCTTTCCTTTTATATATTATTAGTTAAAAAAATAGATGAGTTTTTTATATAATCCGGTTTTTCATCTACGGCAGCTTGTATACAAGGGAAGTATGTACTGTATACATAATATAAAACAAAATATTTAAATATAAAGTGTTTTTTTGAAAATTTAATGTCGGTTATTGTATCCCGCTGAGCGGGATACAAGACCTGATCCCGAAGTAACGGAAAATTTTATCCGTCCGTAGAGACGCATGGCGATGCGTCTCATGCAAATGACGCCGTCACCTATTGCTGGTTCAAGTTTGTAACTTGAACCTGAAAGTTTCTGTTCATGTTTAAAACATGCTTCGGCAAAAGTGGTCTCTATGGGCGGGTTTTAACCTGCGTTAATTAAATACGTTCAGCTCATACCTATTGTAGACTATTAAAGTAAAAACGAACAATTGACTTTCTAAAGTTGTTCAATTACACCGAAGTAACGGAAAATTTTATCCGCCCGTAGAGACGAATGGCGATGCCTATTGCTGGTTCAAGTTTGCAACTTGAACCTAAACTTTTCTGTTCATGTTTAAAACATGCTTCGACAAAAGTAATCCCTATGGGGCAGGTTTTAACCTGCGTTAATAAAATACGTTCCGCTCATACCTATTGTATACTATTAAGGTAAAAACAAGCTATTGACTTTCTAAAGTTATTACATTTTTTTGCATGTGGTTATTTCTTGAAATCACGCCTCAGAGGGATGCAAGACCTGATCCCGAAGTAACGGAAAATTTTATCCGTCCGTAGAGACGCATGGCGATGCGTCTCATGTAAAATGACACCATCATTATGGCATGATATTTGCGGTTTATTATAAAAGGTTAAAATCTGTTTGGCAAGAACAAACGCATAATATTATTTTCATTTTTTTCATTTTTATTCTTGACAAGTCTAAAAGATTTAATTACATTAAAAATAATTAAGGTGCGATTTAAATTATCTTAAAATTTAAATATCCTGCTATTCCATATAATAGAGGAAATTAATGAGATATCAAGATTGTACAATAGTTACAGATACAGATATTACTCACGGCGAAAATACAATTAGTTAATCACGATACGATTCCTCTCGATAAAATTCTCCTGTACAATCTTACATCAACGATAAATACAAAATTCAAAAATAAATTTTAGTGTTTTTTTAAAAACCATTAAAGAAGGAAAACAGAATGAAAAAATTATTAATCATTTGTTTTTTTTCATTAATTGTTATAATCCTGTCATTTTGCAGAAAAGACGTAAACGGTCCTGGAAATGAAATAAATAATCCCGAAGATGAAGGATTCAATGTACCTCTTAAAGACCTTGTTGCATTAAAATGTGTTTTTACTGAAAATTATAGTGGATTACACTAGTGTCCGGTTAAAAGTCAAATAAAAACAACTGATTAGGATTGTATTGTCCTGATTTCATGTAATCATAATTTGTAAGTACTTGTAAAATAGGGACTTTTTCGAAAGCAGTAACACTCAAAATCTGTAGAATTGTGTAGAGATTTATCTCTAATTTGAGCGTTTTTTTCATAATAGCAACAAGAAGGTAGACTATTACGGCAATCCATATTTGTGTCTTTACAGCATTTTCTGATGTACCATAAAAAGCTTTTATTCTGAGATGTTGTTTGATCCACTTGAAAAAGAGTTCCACCTGCCAACGACATCGAAAGAGTTCAGTGACAACAAGAGCCGGAAGTGAAAAATTGTTTGTTAAGAAAACCAATTTCTTTTGAGTTTCTCTATCGAAGTATTTGATGCGTCTGAGCTTTTCTGGATAGTTTTTTGACGAATAAAAACCAGAAAGCACAATTGTTTGATCACATATTAAACCTGTTGACCTTTCTACATGATGCGAATAAAGTCTGCGATATTTAAGAGATGTTTTAGCTCGAATAACAAAGAACGAATACCATTGAGTAAATCTATAAAGACGGGCAAAGTCTTTATATCCACGATCCATAACATAAAATGAACCCGGTTCTAAAACAAGTTCGTCAAGAATGTTTATATCGTGTACTTTTCCATGAGTAATTCTTATAAATGTGGGAATATTGCCACGCAAATCCAGAAGAGTGTGCATTTTTATAGCGCCCTTTTGCTTACGAAACTTTGCCCAGGGAAACAGGGAAAGACAAAGGTCAATCGTTGTGGAATCAAGAGCATAAGCAGTTTCATTAAGATCAACGGCGAACTTATCGTTGACATACAATCTCTTTGCCTCATGAATGAGTACTTGTGCAAAGTCGGCATAAATTCGCCAGTTGCGTTTTTCATTGGCATCGGCAAGGGTTGAACGAGATATCTTACCACGAATTCCCATATGGTAAAGCTTATTGCTTAAAGACCGCATACATGCTTCGATATCCCGAAGGCTTTCTCGATAAGTGAGTTGAGCAAATGACATACATAAAAATTGATCCCAGCACGAAAAGCGTCTTACTCGATGATTACTGTGATAAAGATCGACAAATTTCCGAAATTGGTGTATCAACAAAAAATCCATTAGTTGAGAAAAAACTGTTTGTCCCGTATACATGTGCCATTCCTTTCCAATTTAGAAGAGTAGAATTAGAATGGCAATATAATAATTTTCTGACTTCAAGTCGATAATGATTTAAATACATTACGACTATTTACCATATAATAGTTTACAGGATTCTTATATAAGTTTAACCGGACACTACTGATTAATCATAACAATTTAACGTTTTATAGTAGAACAGACATTCCTGTCTGTTCATATAATTATTCAAAATCCATTTGCTCATAAATAGTTACAGGGGTATCAAATGAGTTTCTATGTGCGTCTTCTATTAGTCGTATTTTTTCTTGGGATACCGGTATTTTCAACGCTTCACGCCCAGACTGCACAGGAGTATTACAATCAGGGCATTGAGCTCAAAAAACAGAATAAGATTGATGAAGCAATAAAGGCATTTAATAAAGCCGTTGAGAAAGACAAAACATTCGCTGAAGCGTATTATGAATTGGCGCTGGCATATCAATCGAAAAAAACTTATGGATCATTGAAACGTGCTGAAGATGCTATCCTTGCAGCAAAAAAATACGGTGATGATGACGTAAAATACTTAAGCGCTCTGGCTCTCATCTATGAAGACAGACTAATGTTTCCTGAGGCTAAATACACATGGGAACGGGTTCAGAAGATTGATCCTGATAATCCTGAGGCTTATGCCGGGATTGCGCGCTATTACGCAAATGAAGT
>Ga0111191_1051_pt1 | contig 11920 bp, 7 predicted proteins | sample DeeMarSWOR324_28_FD_80363 | JGI IMG/M metagenome (GOLD analysis project Ga0111191, IMG submission 80363) | bacterium SM23_31 | reverse complement strand
TGACGAAGCGCTAAAATACCATAATGACGCGCTTACGATAGACCGTGAAACCGGCTACCGTCAGGGAGAAGCAAGTACTTTAGGCAACATGGGTCTCATATACAGCGACAAAGGCGACCTTGACGAAGCGCTAAAATACCATAACGAAGCGATTAAGATTCACCGTGAAATCGGTTACCGTCAGGGAGAAGCAAGTGATTTGGGCAACATAGGTATAATATACGGCGACAAAGGCGACCTTGACGAAGCCCTAAAATACCTTAAGGAAGCAATGAAGATTCACCGTGAAACCGGCTACCGTCAGGGAGAAGCAAGTCAATTAGGCAACATAGGTCTCATATACAGCGATAAAGGCGACCTTGACAAGGCGCTCAAATACCATAATGAAGCGCTGGAGATTTGTAAGATTTCCGCTCCCGGATTAGTAGGAAAAATTCTCAATAACATTGCAGATATTTATTTCAAAAAACAGGAATTTAAAAAAGGTTTCGAGTATTCAGCGCAGGCTCTTTCAAAAGCATCAGTAAAGCAGATAGCAACGGTTCTTTCATCTATTGTAAGTATCATCCGTGAAATGATAGAGAATAGTGAGTGGGAAAATCTTGAAAAAATTGATTCAACATATAATTCGGGAATAATTAAAGACAAGGATTGGATAAACATTTTTACTGTTTTTCACGATTATGCTGTTTATAAGAAGAGCGGTAGGAAATCAGATGAAAAGAAATACAACGCTGCACTTAAAAAACTACATCCTGATTTTAACAAGATATTTGATTAAATTAAAAAAGCAGAAAAATGATACTATACATATTTCACAAATACAATCCGGGAAGCGGTGAAAAATTTGTAGGGACAGGTGCGACCTTTCCCTGCGGATGTAACTTTTTTAGACTTTGTTTTTGTATCGATTCGTGAAAGTATTAATGTTACCGGTTTGCTTTTTTAGAAGGTTTTGCATTTGATTTGTGGAGAGGCAGGCGTACTGTCACCTTGGTTCCCGAGCCTACTTCACTTGTAATATCGATGTCCCCTTCATGACTTTTTATAATACCGTATGCCGCAGAAAGCCCTAATCCGAGTCCGGGTTGTTCGCCGCCGCCAAAGGCGCCTTTTGTGGTCACGAAAGGATCAAAAATGTTTTTAAGAAGCGAGGGCTCAATTCCTTTTCCAGTATCCTCAAATGTGATTTCGACGCAGTTATCGGTCTGACGCGTGCTTATTGATAGAGTTCCGCCGTCTTCCATCGAGTCACGGGCATTCGAAATAAGATGCAAAAAAACCTGTGATATCTGATTAATGTCGCCCACAACATAAGAAGTTTTACCGAATGAGGTTTTTACTTCAATGCAGTTTTTTGTCAATTCCGACTTCACGAGGTTTACAATGGACTGCAATTCCGTATGGATGTTAATTTTGGTTTTTGTTATCTGATGCCTGCCGGCAAAATCGAGTAGTTTTTTAATTACCTGTAATGCCCGGTTAGATAATTTAAAAATTGCCTTGAAGCTTTTCTTGTTCTCTTCAATATCGGTGCTCAATAAACTTAACTCGCTGTATCCCATTATTGCGGCAAAGATATTATTAAATTCATGTGCGATACCGGCAGCGAGAACGCTGATTCCCGACATTTTCAGTGAGTTGAAAATGTACTGCTGTGTTTTATGCAATTCAGTAAAGGTCTGGCGTAAGTTTTCATTTGTTTCCTGGAGCGACCGGTTTGTTTCTTTGAGCTCATCAAATAGCCTGATATTGCCGATTGCAAGACCGACATCATTCATAAGGATATTCAAAAAATGTATTCTCTCCACAGGAACAGCATGTTTTTTACAATAGCTGATATTAATCACGCCTTCGGGTTTATCCTGATTTAAAAGCGGTATACAAATCAAGGATTGAATCTCTACCCGCATTTCTTCAAAATAAATAAACCGTTCATCAAGAGATGTATCTGGAATGTAAACGACCTGTTTTTGTTCGAGCACCCATCCTGCAACACCTTCACCGAGTTTAAATTTTTTTCCTACTTCCAGGATATAACTTTCATTTTCGATGTCAAATGTAGTTTTTGATTCGACTGCAAAAAGTTCTAATTCTCCTTTCTGATGATTAAGCAGCAATATCGAACAGTTATCGGGGAGCATCTCATCATACAGCAGGTCTACAATTTTTTGACATGCTTCATGTATATCAAAGACGTATATCAGTAAATCGCCGATTTTACGAAGAAAAGAGAGCTCGTGAACCTTTTCTTCATAGCTGTTCTCAAGGTCACTGAGCGTTTTCGAAAGAGAAGATATTCTTTTTTCTAACTTTTTTATTTTTTCTGAAGCCATAGCAATAATACAATTATAAATGTATTGCCTGAATCATAGTTTCGAGCTTTTCGCGCAAATCCTGGATATCCTGCCTGATTAGTTCCAGATGTGAATCTTTTAATTTCAGCACCGCAAAAGTTTGGGGTTCGATTTGAACAGGCAGTACGCTGCCTCCTTCCCCGATTCTTTCTTCCTGACAAACGATATTCGTCAAATATGTCAGGTACGTAAGAGACGAATACTGTTGAGGAGCCTCTGCAGGAAAGTGATGATACCTGATTGCACTGAGCAATTCATCAGGAAAATCCCACTTTTCCCCTAAAAAATATCCCACTTCAGTATGATTTAAATCTATGACTTTTTCTTCAGCTTCCCTTATAGAAATATTTTCTTTCGCTTTAATTTGTATGGCTTTACTATAATCGTCCTCAAAATAGCTGTCGAGAACTACTTTCCCAATATCGTGTAATAAACAAGCAATGAAAGCTTTGTCAGGTTCGTAATAATTCGTTCTTTCCGCAATCATTTTTCCGAGATATCCGCATGCTATTGCATGCAGCCAGAACTGCTCTTTATTAAAATACGATTTTTCGTTTTTATAAGGAAACATACTGAATACGGAAACACTTAGTGCGATATTTTTTACCATATCGAACCCGAGTATAACCACAGCTCGTGAAAGGCTGCTGACCCGCTTTGAATAACCATAATAAGCGGAATTCGCCATATTAAGTATTTTGGCGGTTATCGACTGGTCGTTTTTAATAATTTCCTGTAACTCATTAGCTGACGACCGGGGATCGTCTACGGTTTCCAGGATTTTTTCAAAGATAATAGGTAAGGTAGGAAGCTTTTTAATGCTTTTAATTATTTCTTGGCGTATATCGGGCTGCATGATGACCACCTTATAGTAATAAGTTTACAAAATTTAAAGGCATAAAACAATAAAAATATTTTTTTATATATTTTTTCTTTCAAAAAGTGACCTAATACATGGATGAAACTATACCCAACCTTCGTAGTCTGACGGTTAACCAGGCGCCAGCCGCAATCTTTGCTATATCGGTCGGGATAAAAATTATAAATCCGACCCAAAGTATCGAGAACGCTTCTCCTGCTATATTTTCAGCATAAAAAAACAAAAATGATATTCCGAAAATATATATAATTATTGTCCCGATTGAGTATATCCAGACAAATTTAACTATCAGCGATTTGCCGTCCGTATTATGTTTTTTCTTGTGTACAAACCGCTTGCTCAGAATACCCATTATCAACGCTGCTACGGGAAATCCGAGTAAATACCCGAATCCCGGGTAAAAAATGTACCCGATTCCGCCGCCGCCGGAAAAAACGGGTATTCCCAAAAAACCAACGGCAAGGTAAAGACACTGGCTTAAAAAGCCTCCGGTCGGTCCCAGCAGTCCCGCCGAAAGAAAGACAAACAATGTCTGCAGCGTGAATGGTACCGGTGATATAGGAATACGCAGAAAAGCGCCAACAGCCGTAAGGGCAGCAAAAAGTGCAGCGAGTAAAGGAATTCGTACTGCATCGACTGCTCCCGGCAGATTTGACTCCCGTTCACGCACAGAGTTCATCGAATGATACTGAAATACAATATAATAAAATAACAATTAGATTTGTATAGAAATTTCTTTTTTTTAATTTTTTTTTACAAAATATCAATTCTACAGCAGAAATGTTCAAACAGCTAAGCATAAGATTTAAGACAACCGCAAAATTATCAGAAATTTATCTTTGTATTTAAAAAATTCTCCCGCCCCGAGTATCCGGGGCAAAGAACGCAAAGAAGTAATCCCGCTCAGCGGGATCACCAACGGCAAAAGCCATCACTTCCCTGACAGAGAACACTTCACATATAGAAATTTGCTGCACACATAAATACATGCAGGTAATTTTGTATTCCGTGCGGTATAATGAAAAACATATATTTTACAAATTGCATAATATAAAAATCAATACTGGTATCCTAATGAAAAATATATCCTGTCGGTATCATTAAATGCAACTCCATATCCCAGTTCAATGGGCCCGATAGGCGTATTCATGGAAGCGACAGCTCCAAATGCGTGTTTAAAATCTTTAAATTTTATTTGCTGATTTTTTTCGACTACGTTTGCCAGGTCCCATCGAAATCCAATATACGTATCAAAAATATTCTGTAAAGGAAGTTTAAACCGGTATCCCAGGTTTGATGCAACAATCATCCGTCCGTGCAGACTATTTAATCTTTTACCAAAAAAAGTATGCAATCCCCCCCATCGGAATCGCTGAGCGTACGGGAGAGTTTCATCGGAAAAACCGATCACAACTCTCGGTTCAACCGTATGTTTATTATTGAATGTATATACATAACCGAGCGAAGAATAGAACTTTACATACGATATCTTACTGCCCAGAAGCGGAGTGGCGGTTTCGTAGTATATTTCATGAAAATTACCTTTACTTGGAAAGGGATATTTGTTACGCGTATCTACCATCGACTGGAGTGTAATAGTCCGCAAATCAACCCTCTCATTGACTTTATAGATGAGAAAATCCGTCATATACTGCGGCAGTGAAGGAGAGGGAAATGCTTCAACTTTGATTTTCTCGACATCCAATTTTACGGATACGGTACCGAATCTACTTAGCTGTCTGCCAAAAGATATCGAGCCGCCAAAACGTGTATCCTTAAAATCCCCGCGCCTGATAAAGTTATCGAATTGATCGGTTAAAAAATCTTTTTTTGAGGTATAATGAAAATCTCCACTCATAGTCAAGTATGAGACAAATATGCGGTCAAGGCGGAATTGATACCGGTAGTCTTCTTCACGTGAGCCGTACCTTGCGTGGAGCAGTGATTTCATTCCAAGTCCGCCAAAATTATCGTCAGCCAATTCAATAAAACCTTTACTTTCTTTATCAAGGTCATACCGTGCACCAAATCGAACAATTTCATATTTTTTTTCTTCAAGATTAATCTGAAGGATGCGCCTGCCCGCTTCACCGGCGAATGTGGGGTATACCCGCTGAAACAGCCCCATACCGTATATGTTGTTAATTCCACGCTGGACTTTATTAAAATCAAATATATCCCCTGCTTTGATCGGCATCTCCCGTTTTATTACATGCGGCTGGGTTTTATTATTGCCTATAACCTGGATACCGCTTATCCGTCCTTCGTCAATACGTACCGAGAGTGTTTGCTCAGACGGGTCTGTGTTAAAATCGATTACCTGAGCAAGAGAATAACCTTTTTGATTATACTGCTCCAGAATACCAAGTATAAATTTTTCTCCATTTATATGATTAAATACATCATTTTCCCCGGGCACATACAATTCCTGCAATTCCTCCTGGGAAAATACCGTGTTACCGGTGATATTTATTGTTTTGATAACAGGATTTTCAATGACACGGTATTCAACCGTAGTAGAATTTTGTTCTGTTTTCGAGTACTCGGGATTATTTTGTGAAGTTTCGGTATTAATGACAGCCATCACGTCCTTAAAATAACCTGTAGCAAAAACAGCCTTGAGGTCGTTTTTAATCTTGTTGTCGTATGCGGGATCAATGAGATTAGTGGAAATGTGCCGGTTAATGAATTCTTCCGGTAATCGTGCATTGCCTGTAATCTTGATCTTACCAACATTAAATAGTGTTGAATAGTTGTTATTTTTATCCGCCTCTCTCAATTTTTTTTGTACTTCAGGAATAGCTTTACGAGCGGCTTCCCTGCCAAGGGCGATAAATTCGGGGACGGCTTCCGAGTCGTATGCAGGCAAGTCGCCCAGGTCCGGAGCGATGACCACGTCGGCGTTTTTGAGCGCCTCCTTATTACGCGATTCTTCCATAATAGTGGTTACCTGATCAACGTGCTCCCAGGGATTATGCATCTGCTCAAGATTCCGCAGAGGAGCGGTAGTGTTCACTGTAACTACAATATCGCTGCCCATGCTGCGTGCTACGTCTGTCGGTATGTTGTTCGTCAAGCCGGCGTCCCAGTATAAACTGCCGTCTATCTTAACAGGCGAGAAGAGCAGCGGAACGGAAATGCTTGCGAGAATTGCAAGCGCCAGATTCCCTTCTTTAAATACGGTTTCCTCTCCGGTCAGTATATTTGTGGCAACCACACGCAGCGGAATTCTAAACTCATTAAAATCCGTGTGCGGTTGGAAGCCGGCGCGGAGAATCAGCGAATTCAAAATTGTAGAAATCTGCTGACCCTGACTTATAGCCTGCGGGATATAGGGATCTTTGCCTTCAAACCGGATTTCAAGTAAATGACGGTTGAGTTCTCTTTTTTGGTCGACAAACATTGTTGAGCGCTCAGGCGCATCGAAAAAGAGGTCTTCCCAGTTTGTTTCGAGTACCAACTGTTCGAGTTCCGTAGGAGAATATCCGATCGCATACAATCCTCCGACAATCGAACCCATGCTCGAACCGGCTATATAGTCGACCGGAATACCGGCTTTCTCGAATTCATCAAGAACGCCGATCTGTGCGAAACCGCGTAATCCTCCCCCGCTCAGGGCGATTCCCAACTTAGGCTGAACTACTTTACGGTAATGAAACGGACCCAACTTGACCGATTCGTATTCAAGCGTGATAACTCGAATATCAGAAGCCGAATTCGTAACAAGCTGGGAGACAGCGGCTGAAACGTTATATGAAAAAAGGAGTACTAAGCCGAGCAAGCAATTCAGGCATAATCTATAAATGTTACACGTGATTTTTATCGGAATCATTAATCTATGTATTTTTGGTAATCGGTTATCAGCTATGAGTTTTAGTTTTGAATTACTTTAGCTGAGAACTGAAAGCCGACAGCTATTTCAGTTATCGTAAAAAGGTAAAAAAAGTTTCCTACTTAGTCAATAATAAACTGTGAAATGTTTAACCGGCTTTTTCATTGTTTTTTCACGTGCTATTAGCTATATTATTTGCATACGGTAATTGAACCGCAGAGACGCTGAGAAATATTCTTTCTTTGTGTCTTTGCGACTTTGCGGTTAAATATTTTTTATATTTTTTCCTATGTCTGAAAACAAAATACTCTTCATATCGGATGCACATCTCGGGATGAATGAGCATAAAATTGATAAGGAACGTGAGCGGAAGCTTGTCCGTTTTCTGCGCACAATGCTCGAACCCGGCGACCGGCTTTTCATTGCAGGTGACCTTTTCGACTTCTGGTTCGAATACCGCACCGTCATTCCGAAAGATTATATACTTGTCCTTTCCTGCCTGCAGGAATTGACCGAAAGCGGCATAAGAATCGACTACATTGCGGGGAATCACGATTTCTGGGCGGGCGAATTTTTTCAGAAGAATCTCGGGCTGCATTTCCATCCCGAAGCACTCAGGGAAACAATCGGGGATAAGACATTCTACATCATGCACGGCGACGGCTTAAAAAAAGACGACCGGGGATACAGGTTCATAAAGCATGTATTTCGCAGCCGGTTAAACATTCTTCTTTACCGCTGGCTGCATCCCGACATCGGTATAAGGTTTGCCGGATGGTGTTCGGGCTTCAGCAGGAAATACACGGAAAACAGGGACTTCGGCGGGGAAGAAGAGTACATTTCATTCGCAGAAAAGCTCTTTGCCGGCGGCATTGACCACGTTATTATGGCGCATACCCACCGTCCATTCGAGCATAAAACCACCAGCGGCAAAAGCCTTATCAACCTCGGCGACTGGATCGACCACTTCACCTACGCCCAATTCTCCAACAACACCCTTTCACTTGAAACGTATACGTCGGATTAAAGAGCAAACCTTTGGTAAATTTTGGAAATTTTTAATTTTGAATGTATTTGATCTAATAACTTTCCCAAGAAATTTATATTCAAATATATTTTTATTTTGTATTAAATTTAGAATCCCCGAGTACTCGGGGGAATGACAGGTATGACCTTCCTGTCATGCTGAACTTGTTTCAGCATCTTTATGCGAATTTTTACCGAAATAATGTTAAGGATTTTCAATTAATAGCCTAATATTTTATGTTACCAATACTCTGGTAAATTTTTATGAAAATATATAAATCCCCCTTTATTAAAGGGGGATTAAGGGGGATTTTTCAGACAAAGTCTGTTCTTTAGAAAAAACAATTTATTGCAAAAAATACTTTTGTGAAACCCTATTATGTTCCTACACGTTAATTTGCTTGAAGCTATTAAAAATTGTAAGTAATCTCAAACACTCGAATTATTTCAGGTTCTGTGGCTTCATGGTAAAAATCTACCGAATAAAGCCTGTTATTTTTGATAAAACTGCGTAAACCTATATGAAGACTTTTAAAAGTATATAAATATACACCATTTTTATCAAAAATATCGACTGTTGCTTCGATTTTATTATCATAATCTGTATTGATTTCTTCCGAGTATTCTCCTGCAACCACCCAAACGTTATCATAATCATCGACAAGGATTTTTCTTAAAATCGGGGGATATTTCGGTAAAGCCGCTCTCCCGCGATATTCTTGACCCGGAAACATTTTTTCAAAGTTCTTCTTTGCTTCTTCTCTTCTTTTAGTATCATATTCTTTTGCGGTTTGAGAATAAGGTATTCTTTCGTATGTTCTGTTAAAAGAAAGGACAAGATTACCATCAAAATCAAATTTATTGATTGCATATTCTGTGGAACTTGCAGGGAAATAAATCTCATTCTGTGAAGTAATCGCATCACACACGTTAAAATTAGGACTGCTCATTGCTCCATTTTCATAAACAAACGAAGCTATCAGATTAATAACTTTGAAATCTTTGGTCATTTTTTCTATTATATAAGCAGGAGTACTTGGACCTCCATTAATTTCAATTTGTTCTTTATTTACTGCTGATTGAGAATACACCGTTCTATAAACAAATTTTAAAACAACAAAAAAATCATCATAAGCCTTAATAAAATCATAATTTTCTAATGGCATACGAATTAATTCCACGTACTTACCATCCATATCCCACACTTTAATGTTAATGTTATTCGTACTCAAAATTTGCTGATTGATATAAAATTTGTTATCATGAATGCTAAACAACCTGGGCCTTATTAAATCACTTGGACCCTCCCCTTCCCGCCCCATAGTCTTAATGTAGCTGCCATTCCTGTCAAACTTGGTAATTGTTGATTCGTAAAAACCGAGCAGATAAAGGTTGTCTTCATCATCGACTTCCATCTCATTAACAGCCGATATCAAGAAGTCTTCCTCTTCGCCGAATGTTTCAATGGTGTGTAATTCTTTGAGCGTCACAAATTCTTTATCTTCGTACTTCGGGGATACGTTATGAACAGTCTTTACCCCTTCAATTACCTCGACCTTGAATGTATCTTTCTCCCGGCTGCATGAAAATGCCGCAAAGACAACTATTGAAATGAGTAAAAATAATTTTAGAAACCTCATTTTAGCCTCCTCTTTTCCGGGCTGTCACGGACCAATCCGTGACAGGAAATAAGCTGGTGTCATGGAGTGGTCCATGACACCCAAGTTTTAATGCGAATTTGATAAATCAAATTCCTACTTCCCGTATACCGCCGTGTCTATTTTGCATTTTATTTCTCTACAATTTTGTATTCGTATATGCACATTTCGTTGCCGGAATCTATTAAAAATAATCGATTATCATAGATGTGCATTGAATCAAAGTCTTTTTCTACGGGAAATGAACCGAGATATATACCTTCAGGATCAAAAATATCAAACCTGAATAACTCTTCCGCCAGCACGTGAGGGTCGGGATATTTTTCCTTGTCATCATCCTCCCGTTGTCTTCGGTACGTAATTGCCCAGATGCGTTCTTTGTGGTCTACTCCTATTTCCTTTGATACTCTACTTATTATAGCATTTATTACCTCTCTCGGTATTAGACCACCTCTTATAATCCGTTTTCGTTTTTCATATGTTATCTCAAAATCAAGCGGTCGGTCTGTTTTCATGAGAAGTTTACCTTCCGGGGAATATTTTTCTATTCTGTTCTGGTGTTCAAAGCAGACATAAATATTGTCTTTTTTGTCAATGTTAAATTTTATAAAATTGCCCGGATAGTTAAATGCTTCATCTTCATATTTTGTGGCATTTACAAATTCCCTTAATTTTTTTCCATTAGTATCAAAAATGTAAATTAAATTTAACCTGTCCTTTGTATCGTTATTAAATCTTGCTATTTCTCCGGATCTCAGCATTAGGAAAGCTTGACCACTCTCATCTTCATAAGAAAACCGCTTTAATTCTTTCCCCTGTGGATTTAAAAGTATCATAAAGGGTTTACTCCTAGCTTCATAAACAAATATATTTCCGTCTTTACCAACATCAATATCATTAGGCATTTGAAACTCACTCGGACCTAAACCTTTTCTCCCGAATGTTGCAAGATATTTTCTTTGAGAATCAAATTTTTGGATTCTGTAATTTCCAGCGTCGAGCACATAAAGATTTCCATCACTATCCATTGCGATATCATCTGGATTGAAAAACATATAATTCTCATCCGTTACCTCTAATCCTCCAATCTTCTGCACGAATTCCAGCGCAACTTTCGGTTCGTCGCCCCACTGCGGCTTATAGTTATGAACGTGCCGCACGCCTTCAATTACTTCAAAGGTGTAATATTCATCCGGTTCTGTCTCCCGGCTGCAATTCCACAGACAAACCGTGATAAGTAACAGCAGCAATAGTGTAATTTTGTTGTTCATGATACCCCCTCTTGAAGATTATAATAATGAAATGATTGACGCCCCGAGTACTCGGGGCGGCTACCGGTTATACTTTCATATTAACTCAATATGGTAGCCGCACACGAAGCTTCGGGATGCGCTTGATTTTAGCGCAGTATTATTAATAATATTCTGTTTTTGTCATTGTGATCCCATAAAGCAGTACACTTAAATACTAACTTAATAAACTGACCACTCCGTATGGGTTCAATATAATAGCATACAAATAATTTGCTATAGTGTTCGGAATATAACTAATTATGTAGTATTTATCCAGATAAAAAACGCCGGGTATTTGCCGGCGTTTGGAAGAAGGGAATTATATATTATAAAGACGATGTAAGGTACTACTTTTCCACGATTCTATACTCAAAGACCCGCATGCCGCGGAGTTTGTCAACAATATAAAGCCTGTCGCCGTAAATGCGCATTGCGTCGACGAAATGTGTAAGGGGAACTTTGCCAAGCAGAATACCATCGGGACTGAACACCTCAAGCTCATACGCATCTGTTTCTGTAATGTCCGTATTTCCTGAAGTTCGCTGCGACATCCTGGCGCTTACGCCGTCGTTAGAAACCATCACGCTTAGGCTAACCTTTTCGTCGTCTTTTAACTGCCGGCGGTTTGTAACGACCCAGATGCGCGAGTTCCCGTCAACGCCGACAGCCAGGGAAACTTCATTCAGTTCGGGCGACCTGAGCATAATATTCATTCTTCCGGCACCCTCGTCATCCACTTTTAACTCACCCTTAGCCTTAGTTACTTTATAATCCAGCGGTCTGTCGATTTTCATTAACAGATTCCCGCCGGGGCTGTATTTTTCAATGCGGTTTTGAAATCTAAAAGAAACGTATATATTGTCGCCGCTGTCTGT
>Ga0111191_1055_pt1 | contig 11924 bp, 8 predicted proteins | sample DeeMarSWOR324_28_FD_80363 | JGI IMG/M metagenome (GOLD analysis project Ga0111191, IMG submission 80363) | bacterium SM23_31 | reverse complement strand
GATAATTACGTCCAATGCACGGCTGGCAATAATGATACCGGAATACTCTTTATACTGTCCCGGTGATGCGGGGACCTGAATACCGGATTCGGAATTTCGGAGTGCAATTTGCGGATGGTTCCCTTCATTTTCATTTTGTTTTTCCGGTTTCAGTTTCTCCCAATACTTGAGCAAATCCCGCCCAGCCTGTGTTCTTTTAAGAGCTTCTTCTGGCTGTCCATTCAGGATGTCTTCAGTTATATTCTGAAATGTTTTTGAAGAGGGTTTAAGTTTCACCATCAGGTTATAAAATCCCGGGAAAAAGCCTTTTGCATAGGGGTAAAGAAAAGACTTTTCTTTTCCGGGCATAAGCTGTTCGGAAAAGGAAAAGAACGAAAGCATAACCAGTACTGTACTTAATATCAGGTTTCCTATAAGAAACCCCAATATTCCGCCGCTGATACGGTCTATCCAGCGAGTTGATGTAATGGTAAAAGTCTTAAGGATAATGTATGCAATTGCAGAACATATCAACAACACGCCTACGAAAAGCAGTAAAAAACTTAGAATGTAAGCAGCTCCTTTGTTTATATTTAAAAGATTATGCATTATGCCGGCAATTGTTCCCATCATGCCTGTAGCAATTGACAGAGCAAGTATAAAACCGATAACACCGATAAGTGTTTTAGTGAGACCTTTCTTAATACCCCAGAAAGTAAAAAATCCCACTACCGCTAAAATGACGATATCAAGGTAATTCATAATTATATTCTCATAAAAAAATCGCGTTCAATTCCCGACAACAAACGCGATTCTACGATTATAAAATCCCCTAAAACTATTAATAGTTCTCAAGCTGGAATCTTCTTGATTTTCGCTTGGCTGTAGCGAGTTTTCGCTTCTTTTTTTCACTCGGTTTCTCGAAATGCTGATGTTTTTTGATGTCGGACATTAATCCGGCTTTTTCACACGCTTTGACAAATCGTTTATATGCACGTTCAAAAGGCTCACCGTCTCGTACCTTAACTGCAGGCATATTTTAACACACTCCTTTCCATGGTTTTGGAACTAAATCTTTATAAGGTAATGAATAAAATACCTTTTATCAAGCTTTTTCACGGAATAAAAAAAATTATTACGACCTTATTTATCGCATTTTATTTATCATTCAATAGCTTATCCCGGTTGGGGGAGATTTACAATCCTTTTGATAATCAAAGTACTCCTTATTTAAAAATTACCCGTGCTCAATTATATATAAACAATCCTATACCAAATGGAGTGCGTTTTTTAATAAAAAAGCCCCGACCACATTGAGCGGGACGGGGCTTTCCATATATCACTTAACTATCACCTTATTCTCTGAGAAGGCGTATACAGCTTTCCGCGAACGGTGATGTTCGGGTCGGCGTCGAGTTTCAGTAATTCGTCTTTTCCGGCTACTTCAAAACCGATATAATACGCCAATTTTGCAATTCGTTCCATCTTCGAGAAATCGATCTTATCAATGGTATCTGTGACTCTGTGGTAATCTTCATGGACATCGGTGAATAAAAAAACAATCGGTATTCCCCACTGCGCATACATGTAATGGTCGCTACGGTTATAGTATCTGTTAGGATCATCGGGTGCATCATATTTATAATCCAGATTCATTTTTATATGCTTGTTATTCATATCCCTGGTTATACCATCGAGTTCCGTACTGATCCTGCCGGGGCCTATGACAAACACTGTTTCCGGATCATTGCGTCCGATCATATCCATGTTTATCTGGGCGCTGATTTTTTCAAGTGGCACGGGCGGATTTGACGTGAAATAACGGGCACCCACAAGACCTTTTTCCTCGCCGGTATGCCAATTTATTATTATAGAGCGTCTTGGTCTGTCGACGTAAAACGCCTGGGCGATCTCCAAGAGGGCAACCGTTCCCGAGCCGTCATCATCTGCGCCATTATAGACTTGTTGGTTACGCACTCCGAGATGGTCATAGTGAGCACCGTATACGACGTATTCATTTTTAAGCACCGGGTCGGAACCTTCAATAACGGCGACAACATTCTGGGTTTGATCCACCCCGATTATATGAGACTCGACGACGATCTCTGCGGTTTTACCGGTAAAACTCTTTCCGGGAATCCGTTCCCCGCGGCTGATTTGCTCGAACATATCTGCTACTGCATCTTCATCACAATCCAGAAGGGCTGCTGCAACATTGTGCCGAACATTACCACTGAAAAAAGCAGCATTTTCAGGATTAAAATCCCCGTAAACGGTGGATTCTCTATTAGGAAAATTTTCGTTTGCCTCGATCATTCCCTCTTCTTCCGGAGGGCTCTGTACGGTTAAAACCGCAATTGCACCCCTTTCTTGAGCAACATTGCTGCGCCTTGAAATCAAGCGTAGGTTCTCTCTCGTGTTTAGCGGATGGTCGGGAGGCAGCTGCCCACCCAGCATGATAACGACTTTTCCGTATACATTTATATTACTATAGTCGTCCCAATCAAGGTCGGGCGCTGAAAGACCAAATCCGACAAAAACAACTTCACCTGAGAAAAAACCATTTGAACGCGTACTTGCACTGAAGTCCTCAGGAAAACTGAACGATTGCGCCCCGGATGACGATTTAACGGTTAAATTTGTTCCGGTCTCGGATACATTTACATAATAAATAGGAATTTTCTGAAAAAATGTACCATCCGGCATAAGGGGTTTAAAACCATAACTTTCCACCACGGTGGCAAGGTATTTAGCCGCTATTTTAAGTTCCGGCGACGGAGTATTTCTCCCTTTGAGCTCATCAGACGCAATGAAGGTTAAATGTGTGTTCAACTCAGCAGCGGTAATTGTCTTTGCTCCCGAATCCTGTGAATAGACCGGAACCGCCAGACAGACGATTAACAATACCACAATGCAATAAACTGCGCTTTTTCGATATACCATATTATCCTCCTGTAATTTAAACTATAGGTTATTTTTTTATATCCGAACCGGTTACTGTTGAATCTTCTTCGAGGTATTTAACAAACCATGCTCTTATTTCATTCAGGCGGTGCACGAGATGTTTGGGCTCGCCGGAACGTGAAAGCCCATGACTTTCACGAGGATAGCGGACAAACCGGGTGGGCACTCCGAGTATTTTTAACGCCTGAAACCACTCCTCACCCTGACCAATGGGGCAACGGTAATCCTGCTCACTGTGAATAATCAGTGTCGGCGTCTTTACATTCTTTACATAAGCTATCGGAGACAATTTCCACATATTTTCCGCTACTTTTTCGTCCCAGGGGAATCCAAATCCGAACTCATTGACGATCAGGCTCTGGATGTCGGAGTTTCCAAAAAAACTGAACCAGTTGCAGATGCTCCTGCTCGTGGCAGCGGCAGCGAAACGGTCAGTTTGTGTAGTGATCCAGTTTGTCATAAATCCACCGTAGCTTCCTCCTGCGACACCGAGTTTCTTCTCATCCACATCAAAATTCTCGACAGCATAATCTACAAATCTCATGAGATCATTATAGTCATCTATGCCCCATTTTTCCCGGGTAATGTACGCAAAGTCTTGCCCGTACCCGCTGCTTCCTCGAGGATTAGTGTACAGGACGTAAAATCCCTGGGCTGCAAGCATTTGAAACTGCTGGAAATAGGTATTACCATATGCCGAATGCGGTCCGCCGTGAATCTGCAGGACAAGCGGATATTTCTTTCCGGATTCATAACCGTAAGGTTCCATCAGCCATCCCTCAATCCTTAATCCGCCTTTTCCTTCAATTTCGAGCCGTTTAACCGGGCTAAGATACACTTCGTCAAGAAATTCCTGATTGATATTGGTAAGCCGGCGCTCATTACTCCCGTCTATGTCAGCCATGAATAGTTCTCCGGGCATAGTTGGTGATGTTTTGGTATACACCATAAAGGTCATGTCTTCATCGTATTGGAAGGAGCCATACTGAAAATCGCCATGTGTAATCTGTTCAACTTTTCCCGTGCCGTCGGACTGAATCCGGCATAGGTGAGATGACCCGCCGATCAATACCGTAAAATAAAGCCACCGGTCGTCAGGGCTCCACTTTACACTCCGGATGCCGTAAATCCAGTCTTTGTCTAACCTGATTGATTTGTCGGTATCAAGGTCGTAAACGTAATATTCCGACTCTGCAAACCGTTCGGGGGTATATGAATAATAAAATCGATTTTCATTGTTCGCAAACTTGAAACTGCCGACCTCACCTTTACTAATATCCAGTTTTTTTGGCTGCCCGCCGTCAACAGAAATTACATAGGCAGTGTTGCCAAATTTACGGTCGAGGAATTCTAACGCACGGTCGTTCTCATCGCGCTGGACAGGGCTTTCCGTATAAAGCACATAATTCCCGTCCTGGGACCACGTTGGGCTTCCTTTTACCAAACCGCCGGCGGTTAATTGCAAAGTGTCCGGGTTGTCCTCGACTATTACTCTGAAAATCTGTGCAATACCACCGCGGTCCGGCTGCGGAGCAGGCAAAAAATCACTTCTCCCATCCCGCTTATATGCGCGGTGCTCGATGATTATTCCGTCAAACTCTTCGTCTTTTTGCTCTTTCTGTTCCGTGGTATCAGGTTTCATATCAACCCGCTTGGTAAAGAGTCTGTAATTTCCGTCCGGTGAAAGATTACCCGGTGCAGGCTTGTAGTCTTCCTTGTAGAATGCCTCTCCTCTAACGGTACTTATCTTGATGTGCCAGGTGCGGTTCTCTGTTCCTCTACTAGACGTAAAAATGAGATATTCCCCATCCTCACTCCATTGTGGATTTGTGCTGTTATGTTCAGGCGAGGTGAAAGGGTACACTTCGCCGGATACAAGGTCCTTCATCCAGATTCGAGTATGGCGGTCGTTTTCTTTCTCCCTGACTGTCTGTACGGTAAAAGCAACATATTTCCCATCGGGCGACAGCGAAGGACCGCCCACATTCTTGACAAGGTAATAGTCTTCGGCTGTGAGCGGCTGCTTATCCTGGGCAAGTGCAATGCCTGCAATAAGCAGTATTGCCAATGCAGATATTAATAATTTCCGCATCATTGAAACCTCTTGATATAAAGTTCATATATTATTATTTAGTAAGACACTGATTATTATGGTGGTAAATTATAAGAACGTATTTATCCCGAAAATTCAAAAATAGTATTATTTGTTCTGCTAAGTGTTGTTATTATTATAGTTTCTGCAATAATTACTCCTGCTATCCTTATCTCGCAAAGCGGGATGTTTTTTCAAATCAGATTCTGATCTTACAAGGCAGGGCATAATATTAGAAGAGAAATTTATGAATAAACCAGGTTATATATAATTGTAATGCAATTCCATTTAATTTATGGAATAAATTATTATTCAACTGTAACGCTTTTAGCGAGGTTACGCGGCTGGTCAACATCGCATCCGCGCTGCACTGCAATATAATATGCCAGAAGCTGCAGCGGAATCACCGCAAGAATCGGAGTCAGGCAGTGAAGCGTCTCAGGAATATAAATCACACTGTCAGCTATTTCCCGCATCTGTTCATCTCCCTCAGTGGCGACGACAATCACTTTTCCTTTACGTGCTTTAACTTCCTCTATATTGCTTAAGATTTTCGGGTAAGTTATATCGTTTTTAGGTGCAATAAACACTACAGGCATTGACTCGTCTATCAGGGCAATAGGACCGTGTTTCATTTCGGCTGCGGGATAACCTTCAGCATGTATATACGAAATTTCCTTTAGTTTCAGTGCGCCTTCGAGCGCCACAGGGAAATTATACCCACGTCCGAGATAAAGAAAATTCTGGCACGTGTTAAACTCTTCAGCTATCTTTTTTACAAAAGAGGCTTTATCCAAAATATTCTTAACTTTGTCCGGTAATTCGGTGAGGGCTTTGAGTATTTTCTTTGCTTCGGACTTCGTCAGGCAATATTCACTACCGAGAAACACCGCAATCAAACTCAAAACAACAACTTGTGATGTAAACGCTTTTGTTGAAGCGACGCCGATCTCCGGTCCTGCATGGATATAGATACCGCCGTCGGTCTCCCTGGCTATCGAACTGCCGACAACATTACAAATGCCGAGCGCCATTGCACCCTGTTTTTTTGTTTCTTTGATTGCGGCAAGCGTATCCGCCGTCTCGCCGGACTGGCTGATGGCAATCACAACATCCCGGTTATCTAAAATCGGTTTTCGATACCGGAACTCGGATGCATATTCCACCTCCACAGGCACGAGAGCAAGTTCTTCTATCAAATATTCTCCGACAAGAGCGGCGTGCCATGATGTTCCACAAGCTGTCAGTATAAGCCGGCGCGCTTTGATAAGCCTTTTCGCAATATGCTGCAATCCGCCAAGCTTTGGCAGTCCCTCCCCCAACAGGATGCGTCCCCTGAAGCTGTCTCTGATAGTATTGGGCTGTTCGTTAATTTCTTTCAGCATGAAGTGATTAAAACCACCCTTTTCAATCTTTTTCAGATCAATGTCCACGGTTTCAATGGGACGGGATACTACAGTGTCTTCCAGCGTTTTTGTCTGCACTTCATCCCTGGATATGATCGCCATTTCATTGTCTTGCAGAGGCATAATATCGCGGGTATATCTGATAAATGCGGCGACATCGGAAGCAACAAAATTCTCATCTTTTCCTAATCCGGCGATCATAGGACTTCCGTTGCGGGCAGCTATTAACGTATCCGGATGCAGAGATGAAACAACAACGATTCCATATGCTCCCCACAACTCACTTAGAGCACGCCTTACAGCTTTACCAAAATCGCCGTCATAGTATGACTCAATTAAATGAACAATTACCTCCGAGTCCGTATTGGAAGAAAAAACACATCCTTTTTTCTTGAGATTCTTGCGCAGCGCCTTATAATTTTCAATAATACCATTGTGTGCAATCGCAAACGTGCCTTTACACCCGACAAAAGGATGTGCGTTCTTTTCCGACGGTTCTCCATGCGTTGCCCACCTTGTATGACCAACACCTGCATTTGAAGAAACAGTATTATATTTAAGTGAATTTTTAAGTTCTGCGATTTTTCCGGGCTGTTTATGCAGAAAAATGCCGTTATTATTGTCGATAAGCGCAACGCCTGCAGAGTCATACCCCCTATACTCCATCCGTTTCAGTCCCTGCATCAATACAGCAGCGGCATCCTTATTTCCTATATATCCGATTATCCCACACATATATACTCCGTTAGATATTAGTTGCAAATTGAAAATTCAAAGATTTTGGTATTTATTTTCCGCATTTCTTAATATTCACCTGTCAGTCAATTCTATAGCTAAGGCTAACAGCAAATCCTTCAGCTTTATATTCGTACCTTCCATTAGAAAGGATTTTAGAATAATCGCTATACCTATCTCTTTTAAAAGAGTGCAAATATGCCGCATCAAATGTATACTGTTCATACGACCATCCGATCCCGAGAGTTATGCCCTCCCGGAGAGTATTAGGTATCATGGGATCAAGGTATTCGTCCGGTGCAGGAGAAGGAGCATAAAAATATCCTGTCCGAAAAACGGCAATATCTTCGGCGGAATATTCAAGAGAAAGCCTGAAATGGACATTGTCCGTAAATTGCTTTGGACTGGTATAGCTAAGGGTTGGATTATCCGCCGTAATTGCAATTTTATCAAACGATGACCATTCCATCCAGATTACATCGGCCTCCAAAGCGAGAAATTCATTCGGCATATAGTCGATAGCAAACACAACCGATGCCGGTAATCCGATTTCTGTTCCGATATTGCTGCCCGGAGATACTTCCGGAATCAATGTTATATCACCATTAAGATCAAGTTTGATCGAACTGCGGTAGCACAATCCAAGCGTAATCATATCAGTTCCCCTTAACTGGAGACCTGCTGTAAAGCCGGCCCCTGAGCCGTCTGCTTCTGTAATAGCTTTTGCTCCTAACTCAGAAACAGGCCTATCAACATTATAGATATCCGGAGCATAAGGAAACCTCTTGATTCCGTAGTATCCTTTAACAAATTGATAACCAACGGCAACATTTATACTACTGGTTAACCTATATGCCATAACCGGATTAAGACTGAATGTATATAAACTCGATTCGGTCAGAATTTTTTGACCGGGCCAGTTGTCAGCCCAGCTAATGTTGAAACCAAAAGGGCTGTATATGCCAAAACCTGCAGTAATTCTGGATGTTATCCTTGACGTAAAGTACAGTGTAGGCAGAAATAACAATTTTTTATCTAATATTGTCTTTGTTGGATAGCTGGTCAATGGATCATGTTCAAATAAAGACTGATGTAAAAGTGGGGCAAATCCAACCAGCACACGCGTACCGGTAATATTTCCTATTCCTGCGGGATTATAAAAAATGGCGGACGGATCGCCGGCTTTGGCAGCAAATGCTCCGGCTAAACCAAATCCCCTGGCTCCGTGAGTAAATATTGAAAAACCGCTTGCAAATACAGGCGCACACAAAAATATTATAATAGTCACGGAAATCACAATTCTATTGAGTAAAAGCCGCATAAGAATCTCCTCGTTTATCTGAATAACGACTCGACAAATGCTTACGAAAAAATTTATAAACAATTATCTTGTTTTTATTAAATTCTAATATAAAGAAATAATAGTAAAAATGCAAATGACAATCACTGTGGTTATAGTTGATTAAACCTGTACCTATATAACTGTTGATTTATATTCGTGAAAATCGTATATTTGGAGAGTATATAGTTTATTATTATCAAACAGTTTTAGTTCCGCCACGCCTATTCTAATCAGAATAAAGTTGCGGCTGGTATTTATTCTAATAACATCGGTTGAATATATCAGGAGGATCAGGTGAAAACAGTTGTTTGTGTAAAACAGGTGCCGGACAGCGAAACCAAAGTTGTCATTCCCGAGGGCGGCTTATGGATTGACGATTCAAATGTTAATTATGTTTTGAATCCCTACGATGAATATGCCGTTGAGGAAGCGCTGCGTATTCAGGAAAAATTAGGAGGTGAAATTATTATAGTGAGTGCCGGACCCGGCAGAGCAGCCACGGCAATTCGCAATGCACTGGCGATGGGTGCAAATTCAGGCGTTCATATTAAAGACGATAATCTCCGCATGGGACTGTCAGTGGCAAAGATTTTAGCAGAAGCCATCAAACCGCTTGAGCCCGATTTGATTCTGCTCGGCAAACAAGCTATCGATGATGATAATTTGCAGGTTGGACCTATGATTGCGGAACTGTTGAACCTTCCTTCGGTGAGTGTTGTATCCAAACTGGAGATTACGGAAAACGGGGGTACTGCCGAGCGGGATATCGAAGGCGGCAAAGAAGTAATGGAGTTCTCACTCCCGGCAGTTATTACCGCACAAAAAGGATTGAATGAGCCCCGGTATGCTTCCCTCAAGGGGATTATGATGGCAAAAAAGAAACCGATGGTCGAGAAACAAGCCTCTGATATACCGGGCGGTATCACCATTACAAAGATGGAATATCCTCCGAAACGGCAGGAGGGTAAAACGTTTAAGAACGGCGTCGAAGCTGTGCCGGAGGTCGTCAGACTGCTCCGTGAGGAAGCAAAGGCAATCTGATAGTTCCCTCAAAAAGTATGCGGTCTGATAAATTATTGGACTTAGAGTTTTTTACGGCTTTGATAGAGATAATATAAAAAATATCCCATTACGAATTAGCTTACAGGAGTTGACGTTATGAGTGATTATGCGGCATTTTTCATTGAGATTCGGGACGGAAAAATTCGAAATGTTTCTTATGAGACAGCGACCGTTGCACGAAATTTAGCTAAAGAATCAGGTTTAATCCCGATCGGGATCGCAGTCGGAAGCGGTTTTTCAACTGATTTAGATATTTTCGGTAAGTATGGTATCCCTGAGGTTGTCGCCGTGGACCACGCCGGTTTTTCCGACTATTCACCGGAAGCTTATACTGCCGCAGTTGTCGATTTTATAAAGAAATACAATCCTTCATTTTTTATAATGAGTGCGTCTGCTATGGGAAAGGACCTTTCTCCGCGGATTGCAGCGCGGCTTGATACCGAACTAATCAGCGACATTATCGACATAAAACTTGTCGATGGAAAGATTGAAGCGGTCAAGCCGGTTTTTGCCGGTAAAGCACGCATCACTATCTCGACAAATTCACCGATACAATTTGTAACACTCCGTCCGAAAGTATTCCTGCCTTCGGAAGATTCAGCAACTTCATGTACCGTGACTGCATCTGACTTTGATCCTTCGTCCGTGGAAGTCCGTGCCCGGATTAAAGAAGTTATCAAAGGAACATCCGGTAAGGTTGACCTGACTGAAGCGGATATTATTGTTTCCGGAGGCAGGGGATTACAGGATACTAAGAATTTCGATATTTTGGAAAAATTAGCCGAGGCTGTCGGAGGAGTTGTAGGCGCATCGCGTGCCGTCGTAGATGCGGGATGGCGCCCGCATGCTGACCAGGTTGGACAAACCGGTAAAACCGTGACGCCAGGTCTGTATATTGCTATCGGAATATCCGGCGCAATACAGCATCTGGCAGGTATGTCGTCAAGCAAATGTATCGTTGCCGTAAACAAAGACCCGGATGCCCCGATATTCACGATTGCCGATTACGGAATTGTCGGCGACCTTTTTGAAATCGTTCCTGCCCTAACGGAAGAATTCAATAAGGTTATACGGTAATCAGCCAGAGGCAGATCCCGCTGAGCGGGATAAGATTTAATTTATACCTGTTAACTGTTCTAAAGATCAGCCTCTGGCTGAAAAAACAATTGTAATCCCATGAATCCCGAAGACTACCGCTATGCCCGCCGTGTTACGATTGTAGGAATATTAGCAAACATCGTAATTGCAGCAGTTAAACTTTCCTTAGGATTAATTGGGCGTAGCGCCGTATTGGTGGCGGAGGCGTTCGACTCGCTTTCGGATGTCGTTGCCACATCGGCTGTTCTCATCGGACTCAAGTTTGCTTCAACTCCCAAAGATGACAGTCACCCGCACGGCCATGGGAAAATAGAATCAATCGTCGCATTGTTTGTCGGTATTGCCATTGGTGTTACCGGTATATATTTAATATACCAGAACACCTCAAGAATTTATTATAAAGAATATTTACGCCCTGAATGGATTGCGCTGGTTGGTGTTGTGCTGTCTATTGCCATAAAAGCGAGACTCTACCGTTATACTTTAAAAGCGAGTACACAACTGAACAGCCCGTCCGTCCGTGCGAATGCTTTCGACCACAAAGCTGATATTTACCGGCTGTTCGGCGTATTTTTCGGAATATTATTCGCTATAATCGGCTACCCCATACTCGATCCCCTCGCCGCAATTTTTGTAGCGTTTATTATCATCAAAACGTCTTATGTAATTCTCAGGGATTCGTTTCAGGATTTAATCGACAGGCGGATGGGCGGTAAGTACCAGGTAAATCTCAAAGTAAGAGTCGAACCATATATTCAAGCCATGGACGGTGTGAGTGATTTGCAGCAGTTAGAAGAATATATTCGGAAAAACATCCCATCAATACAGGGCACCGACATCACTGCAGATGTAGACACTGCAGACATTGCTATACAGGAAAAAAAGTTCAAAGACCGTGTTCACAAAACACTTGATAAATATGCTGACCGGTACCGCAGTATAGAAGCCATGGAATTTCACTTTCTGCAAAATCAGCAGGAAGTACATTTTAACATGATCGTCGACCCGGAAATGTCTGTCGACGTTGCCCACGAAATTACCCACCTGATTGAAAAGGACATCTGCTCTGAATTTCAGAATGCGCAGGTCATAATCCATATCGAACCCGCTGGGAAATAAATTACATTCGATATTTTATTTTTGGTTCTCCTAGGAATTAGTTGCAGTAGCGTGCATTATTTTGAGAGCGAAGTATTGTAAGTCATGGTATCCATATGCTCTTCGTTTTATTACTTTGATTTTATTG
>Ga0111191_1185_pt1 | contig 11942 bp, 5 predicted proteins | sample DeeMarSWOR324_28_FD_80363 | JGI IMG/M metagenome (GOLD analysis project Ga0111191, IMG submission 80363) | bacterium SM23_31 | reverse complement strand
ATGATGTTGAGCGGCATATTCACGATTTTCGAACCGGATGTCAGCATCAACTACAGCAATAAACATTACAGGAAATCTTCCGGGTATAAATTTATAAGCAGACCCTATTTTTAACATGGGCGAAATTAATTCTTTACGTCCCGTATCCCAGGCAATGATTGTTGAGGTTGCATTCATCAGATTTGCACCTAATGTAAATTTTTCACTCAAATGTGACAATACTGCCGCATCAAATCCAACGCCCCACGCAGTATTATCTCCTATAGAGCGCTTAATCAATTTTACATTTGCTCCAAAGAATGTTGAAGGATTCCTCCGATGTGCAAAACTAAAATAAAAAGCAAAATCCGTATTAGAGAAATATGTTATTTTATCTAAATTGATCCGCTCACCTTCATCTATTCTCCCGTTTGCCTCCACAGTATCGATAAGCGCATTTCTGGTATCCGGTATTCCATCTATTCCTAATCTGATAATACTGAAGCCAAATGTGGTTTTCTGACGGTACGGAATTGCAATGCTTGCAAAGTCATAATTTACTTCTCCCCCGAACTGCTCGGCGTGCATTAACGAGATTTGCGGACACGGCAATTGACCGATTCCCGCAGGATTCCAATATGCCGCGGTCCCGTCATCTGCAATTGCGGTAAAAGCTGCCCCAAGTGCCTGAGCTCTCGCTCCGACACCGATTTCAAGAAATTCTCCTGCATACTTGGAAATATTTTGCGCAAGCGTATATTGGAAACATACATTAAACGTTATGAAGAGTGCAGTACAACTTGAAATAAGATTTCTTGTTATAGCGGCTGCCATATATAATACGGTGATATAATTTAAAAACCGAATCACAATAGACTTATATGATTCGGTTATATCATAATAAATAAAGAATTATAATATGCATACTGTCTTAGTTTGATTCCTTGTTACTCTTTTGATTTTTTCCCTCTTTCTCCCTGAGTTCATTAATTCTATCCCGAAGGATTGCAGCATTTTCATAGTCTTCATTTTCGATGGCTTTCTCCATTTGCTCATTCAAGAGGGAAATTTCCGACATCTGGAATTGGCTGTCGTCATCAATTTTTACGGAAGCTTTATCAATAACTTCCTCAGAGACGAAAATAGGAGCTTTCATACGCAGTGCAATCGCAACTGCATCAGAAGGCCGGGAGTCGATATTGATAGTGCCCCCGTTATCTTTTAACGCAATTTTTGCATAAAAAGTGTTCTCCTTAAGATCATTTATCAAAATCCTGGAAACCTGCATATCCGCCGAGTTTAAGATCGCTTTGAAAAGGTCATGAGTAAGGGGACGCTGCATTTCAACGCCCTGCATATTCCATGCAATTGACTGGGCTTCCCACTGCCCTATTACTATGGGTAAAAGCCGCCTTCCCACATCATCGATAAGCAGCATTAAAAATTGGTTTGTAGTAGGATCAGCGGTTACACCATGAACCCTTACTGCAATTATTCCCTTCTCAGGCATATTTTTCGCTTTTTTTATGGTATTATAATTGCTTAACAAGCTTACCTTATGCTTAATATAGCTATTTCTAATTCGGAAAGCAAGTATTTAATTAAAAATCACAGAGTGAATTTTGATTGTCTTTCATTATTATATATGACCGTTCTTTTTAAACACAAACCATTTGCGTCTATAAAAAAATAGTCTTATAAAAGTGCTATTCTGACTTTAGTGCATCCTCTACGGTATCAAAAATCGGAAATACCCTATCCAATGCCGCTATTCGAAACAGCGACAGTACTTTCTCCTGTAGACAGCATACCGATATCTCACCGCCTATTTCATCTAATTGCCGCTTACCAAAAGTCAATGCACCCAATCCTGAGCTATCGATAGAGTTAACCTTCTCCAGGTTCACAAGAATTTTCTTTGAACCGGAAGCAATAAGACGAAGAAGTTCTGTTTTAAATACGGGTGTCTTCGACCTGTCTAAACGCAACTCGTTCACTTTAATAATGCTGGTATCTGATTGTCGGGTAAGAGAATAATCAAATTGAGCTTCAGACATTACCATATCCCTTTGATTTGCACATTGTTATATTCTTTCATTTATTGTTTCTCATCATAAAAGATATATTGTTTTACAAGGATTTATCACTAATCCCGTAATCTACTTCTTCAAATGCTTCGGATTTACTGTCTATCCTTACCGATATAATTTTTGAAATCCCGGATTCCTGCATCGTAACGCCGTAAAGATTTCGTGCTGCTTCCATTGTCTTTTTATTGTGTGTTACTACAATGAACTGGGTTTCTTGAGAAAACTCATGTAATACTTTAACGAACCGGGTAACATTCGCATCATCGAGAGGAGCATCCACTTCATCAAGAATACAAAACGGACTGGGTTTCACCCTGTAAATAGCAAATAATATCGCAATGGCGGTTAAAGCCTTTTCTCCACCAGACAATAAAGCAATAGATTGAATCCTTTTTCCGAATGGCTGGGCAAAGATTTCAATTTTTGCTTCAAGTGGGTCCAATCCTTCTTCAAGTTTTATATCTGCTTCTCCGTCACCAAAAAACCTGCGGAATATATGAATAAAATTTTGTTTTGCGAGTTGAAATGTTTGATAAAACCGTTCACGGGCAGTTTTATTAATTTTATCGATTGTTTCTATTAAAGTTTTTTCTGCGTCTTCAAGGTCCTGCGTCTGGCTTTTTAAAAAATTCAATCTTTCATGTTCTCTATTGTACTCGTCAAGCGCCTCCATATTAACCGGGCCAAAATCGTCCATTCTTTTTAATAACTTTTGTTTGACATTAATGATTTCTTCTAAATCGATTTCTTCATCGAAGCTGTCATCCATTTCCCCGATTACAATACCTTTCGACTGCAGAATGTCTTCTAAAAACTTCATTTCTTGCTGAATTTCAACCAGCATCTCCCTTCCTTTTTGAGTATTTTCCTGTAATGTGCTTATTTGCTTTTGCAGTTCAAGAAATTCATCTAAATCTTTCTGTTTTTCTTCCTGTAATTTGTTTAACTCTTCCCTGTTTATCAGCACTTTGTCTTCATATTCCTTCTGTTCTGAAAAAAGTTGCTCTAATGTTCTCTCCAATTCCACTAATTGTGCCTCAGTAGATTTTTGCTGTTCCTTCGCATCGCGCAAGGATATTTTACGTTTTTCAATCTCATCACTATACTCTGCTTGTAATTGCTGCAGTCTGCTTTTTTCCCTTTCTAAACTGTGCATTAACTCGCTGCTCCGTGCAACATGGGTATTACATTCTGAGAATTGATTTTCATACTTTTGCCGCTCTATTTCTAATGCCTCTTCTTCCGATTGAAATAGTTCGTGTTCCTTTTGCAGTGTATCATGCTCATTTTGTAATAGAGCAATGTCACCGTTAATTTCATCCAATTCGTAACTGTCTTTTCCGGTGAGTTCGAGATGTTCAATATCGGATTCTATTTGCCCGATACTTTCTTTAATCTGTTGTATTTCAAAATTTGTAATACCAAGCTTACGTTTAGACAACTCCAAATCATGATATATGGCATCGATCTTTTCATCAATCCGGGATATGTCTTCCTGACCATGTTCTTTAGCAGCATATTCATCTTCTAATAATCGTTCCGTTTCCGTAATTTCACCTTTAACAGCATTAATTTCTTTTTCCAGTTCTATAATTCTATCTTTGCGACCAACAATTCCTGTACTTTCTTTAGACATACTCCCGCCGGTAAACATATAACCGACAGAAATGATTTCACCGTTTTTATTAACAATTTTACACGGTAATGCGGTGGAATATTTTACAGCTACTTGAGAAATTTCATTATCGTCAATGAGAATTACATCACCCAGCAAAACAGACAGTAATCTTTGCATATTGTCGGGGGCGGTTATTTTTTCAATTAAAAGAGAGCCATTTTTAATATTTAAATTTTCCGGTTTAATGAGTGAATGCTCAGCTTGGTCAGCTATTCTGTCAAGCGCAATAAATGTGGCACGACCACCCTGTACCGTTCGTAAAAAATCCACTGCATTCTGGATATTTCGCCATTTATCAACAATGATATACTGAGACTGTTCGCCTAAAACGGATTCAACGGCAATCCTGTATTCTTTCGGAACAGAAAGGAAATCTCCGACAGTGCCAAGAACACCTTTGAGCTTATCTTTTGCATTTAAAACTGCTGAAACACCACCCGAAAGACCGCCATATCCTTCTACAAGATTATTTAAAAATTGCAGCTTTGTTTTAAAAGATTCCAGAGATATTTTTTTATTATTGACTGCATTTTCATATTCATTAATCCGCCGGCTGCTGTGTTCAAGTCGTTTTATGGCGCTTATTTTGTCTGCCTTTACCGCATCAAGATGAGTAGTTAATCCTTCTGTGTTTGCATTAATACTTTTTTGATTATCCGAAAGCTCATTCAAATGGGCAAGAGACTTTTCCCGGATGGATTTCAACCGTTCAAGTTGTAATTTTCTTTCCCTATTGTCACGAATAATCGCATCCTTTTTCCTATTTTTTTCTTCTAATTTCTTTAACACATCGAATATCTTCTGACTTTTACTCAAGTATTTGCTCTTTTTATGCATATAGTTACTGAGAAATGTATCCCGCCCGGATTTAATACGCTCAAGGTCTTTCATTGCAGAATTCAATTCAATCCTATACGAGGCAATATCCTCGCTAACCGTGTGGAATTGGCTGTCATTTTCTTTAATTTTAGTCTTAAAAACGCTGTTTTCATTAGTGATTCGGTCGATGGTCTCTTTCAACGCAACAAGGCGTTCCTGTAATTTTGCATGATTACTATCTGCTGTACGGACACGTTCAGAAAATTTATTGAGCATTTCCTGAGCATTAGTAAGCACTCCCTGCTTTGCAAGAATTTCACTCTGAGACTTATCTAATATTGCCCTGCGTTTTGCTGTTTTTCCAGACAGCAGGTTGTACTGGTTGGTGAGCGTATTAATTTCATCTTCAATCGGCTTTTTTCTTTCCAGTAATTCAGCTTGCTTGGCATGATAATATTGTTTTTCAACGGCAACTAATTTTGATTTAAATTTTTCGTAGCGTTTTGCCCGGTTTACCTGTGATTTTAAAGCATTAACACTTCTTTCAACTTCATTGATTATATCCCTGACTCTTACAAGGTCCTGCCGCGTAGCCTCCAGCTTCCGAAGAGCTTCCTGCCTCCGGGCTTTATATTTTGTTATTCCCGATGCCTCTTCAAACAGGCGTTTGCGGTATTCATCACGGTCGCTCAGAATCATTTCAACCATGCTTAGTTCAATAACAGAATATGCATCCACACCCATACCGCTGTCCATCAACAGATTAGAAATGTCAACTACGACCTCGGAATATCCAAGCCTGCGGCGGTTCATAGTGCCGTTAAAAATAACATTCTCCATCCTGTCACTGCGAAGTACAGAGGTTTTTTGTTCGCCCAGTACCCAACGTATAGCATCCACAATGTTAGTTTTACCGCAGCCATTTGGTCCCACAATTGCTGTAATGCCGTCATCAAAAGTGATTTTTGTCCTGTGAGCAAAAGATTTAAAACCAATTAATTCAACCTGAGACAAATACATAATATTTTTCCCTGATTAGCAAGTTTATTCAGCAAAAAGCAATTAGCTCCCAGCTTTCAGCGGTCAGTATTAAGTCAAATAACTGAAAAGGTTGAAAATTTTTAGCTGACAGCTGTTTGTTGATGGTAACATCCTCATAGAACGTAAAAGTAATATAGACGGATTAAATACATAAACAATTATTATTACTTATATTGAGAGTTTATGGTTGTCAGGTAAAAATCAATATAAGTAAAAGTCTGATATTTTTTTTGAAAAAATAATCCCATTCCTGCAATTAAAATAATAACAATTGACACAATGCTGATCAAAGCCTTTTTAAAAAACCTATCATATGTGATTTTAAGTGCAAAAAGAAACCGGCTGATATACCACAATATAAAAATGATGAAAATAATCATATAAACGAGCAGTGCGGAAGAATGATTAAGCGCTGAGTAAAACGCCATAGAAAATGGAAGAATAAAAATTAGGTTGCTGCCTGCCCAAATTATTAAATTAAATGAAAAAGTAACTCCACGGTTTAAACCGAATATCATAAGCACCAGATTATGCAGCAGTGCGACTACCCAGACAAGGCATAAAAGCAGAAGAGTTATTATAATAACGTTCATAATAGGATGCCAGATCAAATAGACAACTACTTTTTTCAAACCAAGAGAAGTAAAAAATTGGGATATGATTAAATCGAAATATATGTTCTCTCTATAGAAGAAGCTTAAACTTGCAATTCCAAGGGCAAAACTGGATGTAATTGCAAAACCCAACATCATCGCCTGCCGGGTTTGTATATTCCTTTTATCTAAAATATCATCAAAGAAAATCTTAGTAAATAAAAGTGAGCGGCGAAAATTCTTGCCAAACCACCTGTGTTGTTTGAGCGCAACTAATAAAATAATAATTATTGCAAATCCGATTAAGATAAGTGTTTCCTGGGATTCATCACGTATGTCACTAACTGTAAGGGACGTTAACCGGTCGCTGAGAATTACCGTTTTAAGGTCTTGATAGGCTCGGCGGGGTTTGCGGTTTTCGGTAACCAGTCCCCGATGATAAACCTGATTAGCATTGCTTGACCATTGCGCAAGCACCGGAACACTGCCCCACCAGTCAGCAAAACTCCAGAAAAAAACGCCCTTTATAAATTCATTATTATTAACTAATGAATATAAATCACTAACGTATTTCGCCTGGTAATCTAATGAAGTGTATCCTATGTCAACATTTTCAGGAATTACTAACGAACCGATGCGGCCTATGTAAACCGGAGACTCCGGATTGATTTTCTCCATTTCTGTTACGGTATATTCCAATTTGGACAATTCGGGATTATAGAAATCCAACAACTTAACATCAATCAGGTCTTCACATATGTCATTCCGGTTTATTTCTGAAGAATAATAAAGAGGTCTGTTATCAAGTTTCCGTGCCAGAGAAACTAATTGTGCAATATATTGAGCGGTTCTTTTATCTGTTACGTCGAGATTGGAACCTAATCCCCAGCCTATAATTGATGGATGCCGGCGGTCACGTTCGATCATCTCCTGCAAAAGTAACGAAGCATAATCAATAGTTTCCTGCTTGCCAATAATGCTTGCAGGGATTTGATAAACCGGTATCTCTTCCAGAACCATCAAACCTAATGAATCGCACAATTCATAGAAATAGGGATGATTCGGGTATGGTCCCGAACGAACCGCATTTATCCCAAGATTTTTCATAAGCTGTACGTCTTGCTTTTGAATTTCCCACGGTAAAGAAACGCCGTAATCGGGGTGCTGTTCAATGCGGTAAATACCAATGAGTTTCGTTTTTTGTCCATTTAAAAAAAGGCTATTATCCCGTATTTTAATATCCCGAAATCCAAAAGTAGTTTGAAAACCGTCGATAATTACATTATTCCGTCTTATAACCGTTACCTTTAGCCGGTAGAGAACGGGATTTTCGGGCGACCATAATGAAATATCATTAAAAGTAAAAAGCAACGTATCTTGAAATCCCTGGTGTATCATAATAAACTTAGGATTATCTGCGTTGCTTTTAACAAGCTTACCTGTATGCACATCATATACTTCTATGAAATATCCGATTTCCTGAATATTTTCCTGTTCGAACTCAGTGTTTCCCGTTTGACTTGTTTTAGAAGCCTGACCAAAATTTTGAAAGGTAAAAGTAAATACAGCGGAACATTGTTCATACATTTTATTAAAATTGTAATCGAGCTTCCAACTGGTTATGGTAATTTTCGGTTGAAGCAAGAGATATATTTCTCTCACGATACCTGCATATTTTTTCCACCCCCATGGCAGCGGTCTCAGGAATGTATATATATCGGATCCCGGACCGTTATCTATTTCTATTTCAATGATATTTTCCCGACCGGGATTCAATGTTGATTCAAGAATATCCAGTGAAAAACCGGAATACCCTCCGGAATGAGAACGAATAAAACTCCCATTAAGTTTTATTGAACAACTATAGTTAATCCCATGTACGAATAGTTTTACATGATAATTTTCTATATCTTCCGGAAGATAGAATTTTTTCCTGAAATGGAGCTTTTTTTGTATATCCAATGAACTTGGAACTTGAATCGTATACCATTCTTCGCTTTTACCTGTATTTATTTCCCATTCGCCATTAAGGTCGATTACTTTCCTGTATTTGCTCGTGGTCATTATATTTACATCATCCGGAACACTTTTATATTCCGCATTAATAAAGGCTGTTGTTCCTGGCTGTGCCGACACAAGAGAAGGCATTATACAAAATGCAACAAGGTACAACAGTAATCGGATATGAAAATGTCGCCGCATATACATTTATTACCGCAAAAACTAACTGTATTAGTATTAAGAATTTTTAAAACTACTGTTAAATGTAACAACTACAATTATTAAAATCAAAGAGAAAGTTTTTTGAATTGAAAATTACCGTGAGCTATTTTTATTTAAATTTCATTACATTTTATTTATTAATTTGTTATATTTGTTGCATTAGTATTTCAAGAACATTTAGATATGAGTAAAAAAACCCGAGAACATATCGGAGTAGTTCCGATAACTTAATCTTATTTTTTATTGATTTCAAGTAGACATTAACATGATGAACCGGTTTTGTAAATCACTTTTATATTCCTTTAAATAATAATCTTCTTCAAAAATTAAAAAAGAGTAAATGCTATGGGAGAACCTACGATAGGTGATATTTATAAAGCACGAAGTATTGTCTATAAATATCTTAAACCTACGCCGTTATATTACAATAAGCAGTTCAGCGATGAGATCGGTGCGGAAATTTATATCAAGTTTGAGAATTATCAGCCTATAGGTGTTTTCAAAGTTCGCGGCGGTCTTGTTCGCATCAGCCATTTGTCCGATGAGGAAAAATCAAGAGGAGTAACAACCGCATCCACCGGAAATCACGGGCAGTCTATCGCCTATGCAGCAAGAACTTTCGGAGTAAAGGCAATAATTTATGCGCCTGAGGGCAGTAATCCTGATAAAACAAGAGCTATGAAAAACCTCGGAGCGGAAGTTGTACTTACCGGAAAAGATTTCGATGAAGCACGGGAAGCCTGTGAAAAACGGGCGGTTCAGGATAAACTGGTGTATGTACACCCTGCCAATGAACCGTATTTACTGCATGGAGTCGGCACAATTGGGTTAGAGATTTATGAGGCGCTTCCCGATATTGATATGTTTATATGTCCTGTAGGCGGGGGGAGGTCATGCTGCTCCAATGCTATTGCATTAAAATCGCTCAATCCAAAAATTCAGGTCATTGCCGTACAAGCCGAACAAGCTCCTGCCGTATATAAATCATACAAAGCTAATAAACTGCTCACTCACCCCTCGGCAGAAACTTTTGCAGACGGACTCGCCACGCGTGTTGCGTTTGAATACACGTTTAATATCATGCGGAAAATGATTGACGACGTTGTGCTCTTATCCGAGGAGGAAATGGAAAGTGCAATTGTAAGGTTACTTGATACCACGCATAACCTTGCAGAAGGTGCCGGTGCCGCCTCAACTGCCGCCGCTTTCAAATATGCAGACCGTTTGAAGGGCAAAAAGGTGGTTCTGCTGCTTTCCGGCGGTAATCTCACACGGGAAAAACTCTCTGAAATATTGAATAAATGGAAAGATATTTAGCGCTTTCGCTGGTTAATGGGGAAGTTTATATATACATCTCTCTCAATCCTTTTTTAAAACTGAAATAAAATGATTATTGTGATGTGACAAATATCATACTCATCTTATCATCAGCACTCATCTGCGGTTCAGACAAATTATGTTTATTTTTTATTGACTGTGGATACAAATTAATCGGATCAACCAATAAATCTACCAGGAGGTACGTTATGAAAAAATGTACGATTCTACTTTTATGCTTTATTCTTCTTTCCTCGATCGGTTTTGCTCAGCAGCCTACCATAAGCAGCAAAACCTCGGGGATGGAAAAATATGCCGGATTTTTTACATTCTACTATGATGTAAAAACAGATAAAATCTGGCTGGAAATCGACAAATTTGATACAGAATTCATTTTTATTAATTCACTGACCGCAGGTCTCGGTTCAAATGACGTCGGTTTAGACCGAAACAGTCTCGGAAGTACGAAAGTAGTTAAATTCCAGCGAATCGGTCCAAAAGTTATGTTAGTTCAGCCGAATTATTCTTATCGCGCTGCAACCGACAATCTTTACGAACAAAAAGCGGTTGAAGAAGCATTTGCCCGGTCCGTGATATGGGGATTTCAAATAGCAGCGGAAGAAGACGGCAAAGTCCTTGTGGATGCAAGTTCATTTCTACTGCGCGACGGATACAATGTTATTGGCACACTCAATAGAAGAAACCAGGGTGCGTACAGACTTGATGTTTCCCGGTCGGCGTTTTACCTGCCCTGCACTAAGAATTTCCCGCAAAATACGGAATTTGAGGTTATGCTGACATTTACAGGAGAAAGCCCGGGTAATTTTGTACGGAGTGTTACTCCGGACGCTACAGCAATTACCCTGCGTCAACGCTATTCATTTGTACAATTGCCTGACGATGGTTATGAACTGAGGGAATATGATCCCCGTTCTGCAGCAGGCAGCGTCACTTATTTGGACTTTGCCGCGCCGATAAGCGAACCGATAGTGAAACGTTTTGCGCGTCGTCACCGGCTTAAAAAGAAAGACCCAAATGCAGCAGTAAGCGAACCGGTGGAACCAATTGTTTATTATGTAGACCGCGGCGCACCCGAACCAATACGGTCGGCGCTTATCGAGGGAGCAAGCTGGTGGAATGAGGCTTTTGAAGCAGCCGGCTATAAAGATGCTTTCCGGGTAGAATTAATGCCGGAAGGTGCAGACCCTATGGACGTAAGATATAACGTGATCAACTGGGTTCACAGGTCGACACGCGGCTGGTCTTCCGGCGGCGGAGTAACCGATCCCCGTACCGGAGAAATAATCAAAGGTCACGTCACACTTGGTTCCCAGCGGGTGCGCCAGGATTTTCTCATTGCCGTGGGACTTCTTGCTCCGTACGAGGAAGGCAAGCCTGTTTCAACTGAAATGGAGGAAATGGCTTTAGCACGCATTCGGCAGCTTTCCGTCCACGAAGTAGGTCATACTCTCGGATTCGGACACAACTATATGGCAAGCGTTTTTAACAGGGCAAGCGTCATGGATTACCCGCATCCACTTGTAAAAATTGACGACGACGGTTCTATCGACATTTCGGATGCATACGCAGAAGGAATCGGAGAATGGGACAAAGTATCGATAGAATGGAATTATCAGGATTTCCCCGACGGAGTCGATGAGAAAAAGGCGCTCAACAAAATATTGACCGATGCCATGGAACGCGGCATATTTTACATTTCAAACCAGGATGCGACTTCACCCGGCACGGCTCATCCTTATGCGCATCAGTGGGATAACGGTGCAAATGCCGTTGATGAATTAGAGAACATCATGAAAATCCGAAGCCTTGCACTTGAACGGTTCTCTGAAAATAATATTCGAATGGGTACACCTATGGCGACTCTCGAAGAGGTACTCGTTCCGGTTTATTTCTTTCACCGCTACCAGGTTACGGCAGCATCAAAAGTTCTCGGCGGAGCAAACTATATTTACGCATTTCGGGGCGACGGGCAAAATATGATTATAGAGATTGTGCCGCCGGAAGAACAGCGGCGCGCATTGAATACTCTGCTTGAGACTATCAATCCTGAAGCGCTTGCTTTGGATGAAAGAATATTGAATCTTATCCCGCCCCGCCCGCCCGGCTACGGTCAGACATCCGAACTCTTTGGAGGGCATACCGGGTTAACATTCGACCCGCTTGCAGCTGCGGAAACGGCTG
>Ga0111191_1064_pt1 | contig 12069 bp, 7 predicted proteins | sample DeeMarSWOR324_28_FD_80363 | JGI IMG/M metagenome (GOLD analysis project Ga0111191, IMG submission 80363) | bacterium SM23_31 | reverse complement strand
TTTTATACCGTTAAAAATGACTTGACTTTTTGAACGATGCAGAGTATTTTCATATAGTTTTTGATTTAGACTTTTCCGCCGGAGGCGGATCTTTAGATTTACAGGTTAGCATTTATGTTTTTTCCTACTCTTCTTCATAATTTTTTAACCCGTTCTGCCGGGCTTTACCCGGATAAGACTGCTCTTGTATGCGATGAAAACCGTTTGACGTATAAGGCTCTCGACAGGTTATCCGGCCAATTGTGTTATGCATTTTTGGATATGGGCGTTAACCGTCAGGACAGGATCGTAATTTTTCTCGATAATTCCGTTGAGTCTGTTATTTCGCTTTACGGGATTCTTAAAGCCGGGTGTGCTTATATTACGGTCAACGGTTCGATGAAGGCAAGGCAGCTTAACTACATTCTGCGTGATTCGGGCGCACGTATGCTGATAACGCATGTAGATAAGGCAAGAGTTGCGGAAGATGCGGTTGCCGGTCTGGATACCGCGTGCAAGGTACTGTGGATTGGCAAAACTGATGGGATCCCGGGAAAACTGTCGTCAATTTCCTGTGAATGGGATGCTGTATTTTCAAATGTGAATCAAGACGAAAAACAATCCGTTTCCAATCGTAAAGATCAGCCTCTGGCTGATAAAACAGGGCAGAATTGCATCGATTTAGACCTGGCGTCCTTGATATATACGTCCGGGTCTACCGCTGACCCGAAAGGAGTAATGTCTTCTCACCGCAATGTAATTTCAGCGGCGCAGAGTATTATTCAATATCTGGAAAATCGCAGCGATGACATCATAATAGACGTTCTCCCGCTTTCATTTGATTACGGGCTTTACCAGGTGATAATGAGCGTAATATTCGGCGGCACGGTTGTATTAGAGAAGAATTTTCTTTTTCTTCATAAAGTGCTGAAGACCATTGAAAAGGAAAGAGTTACGGGATTTCCCATAGTTCCGACTATAGTTGCCATGCTTCTTGGAATGCGGGACTTAAAGAAATATGATTTCAATTCGCTCAGGTATATGACGAACACGGGAGCCGCCTTGCCTGTGGAGCACATTCGCAGGATAAGAACGCTGTTTCCTCATATTAAATTCTATTCGATGTTCGGCTTGACCGAATGCAAGAGGGTTTGCTATCTTCCGCCTGAAGAATTAGACCGGCGTCCTTCTTCGGTTGGCAAAGCCATGCCGAATTGTGAAGTCTTTATTCTGGATGAAAACGGGAATGAAGTAGCGCCTGGCGAAGTAGGTGAACTGGTGGTGAGAGGATCGAACGTTATGCGGGGATACTGGAACGCCCCGGAACTTACTGCGAAGACTTACCGCCCCGGTCGTTTTCCTGACGAAAAAGTGCTGTACTCCGGCGATTATTTCCGGAAAGACGAAGAAGGATTTCTCTATTTCTTGGGCAGGAAGGACGACATGATCAAAAGCAAGGGCGAGCGGGTGAGCCCAAAGGAAGTGGAAAATACTATTTGCGGGATTGAAGGAGTAGCAGAGGCAGCCGTAATCGGTGTGCCTGATGAAATTCTCGGCATGGCAATCAAGGCGTTTGTAGTTCCCGTGAAAGGCAGCAAATTAACCGATAAAACAGTCCTGAAACACTGTTTGAATAACCTTGAAACTTTCAAGGTGCCAAAGTATGTTATCTTGATCAACAGTCTACCCAGGACCCCGAACGGTAAAATCGACAAAAAAGCTCTGGCAAAAGAGTGAGATTTGAAAAGCAGCGATAATGGCAGAAAATCAAGTAAATACATAATTCACATTAAAAAAAGATACCGTTTTAACACAGCGCCGAATACTAATGTTCTCTTTCGTTTTTCGAAAATAAAGAGCACTTACCGTAATTATTTAAACCGGTAATTTGCCGTAAAAAATTTAGAAAAAAATAGTTGCCTTTCTAAAAGATTTTTATTACTATGACTTGCAAGGAAAATATGCTTCGGAAGAGAAATATCATAGGAAAAAATACAGTACATTTTAAATACAAAACCATATAGAGAGGAATTATATCTGAAAAATATTAATTGAATAAAATTTACAGGAGGTTTCTCTTAGTTTTATCTATGATATAATAACATTGAGATAGTTTAACAAATATTTTAAGTTTGTAAATATTAAATCACGAGTTTATTGCTTCGCGGGTTGAAAAACCCATTTTCAGGGGCGACTACCAAATGCAGTACAATATTTTATGGAAGACTCTGATATTGGTAGCAATATTTTCTCATGTTTTAATAATATTACAAATTTCAGTGGATGCATACACACTGACCCAAGAAATTGTTTGGGTGAAAGAAAAACTCCTGAAGCTCGTTTGGGAACCTCCTGATGGCGGAAGCGACCACTACCGGGTAGAAATTTTAAAAACCGATTTACTGGCAGTACCGGTTACTTCAAGTGTGTTATATGAATATACAAAAAGTAACCGGTTGGAAATTGAACTATTACCCAACCATTCTTATATATTTCGTGTCCAATCCGTAACTTCGTTCGGGTCATTATCCGATTATTCTGATGCGACTTCTATATATATTTTTAGAGAAAATATAACTCAAATACAAGAAAGAACATCACCTGATTCCCCATCGGAATTTTTACTCTTTCAGAATTACCCCAATCCCTTCAATAATCATACCACGATTAATTATCAAATTCCTCATTCGGATTTAGGGGAATATAGCCCGCGTGTGTGCATTGTAATCTATAACGTTCTGGGGCAGTGCATAAAAGTATTATTTGACGATGAACAGCTGCCCGGTGAGTACTCTGTCTCATGGGATGGCATGGATGATAATGGTTGCCAGGTTGCGTCCGGTCTGTATTTTTATCAATTGACAGCAGGGAACCGCAAAATATTAAAAAAAATGATCTATTTAAAGTAGTCCCGGTATTAAATTGCATACGGAAAAATTTGCTTGACATTTCTGTAAAAAATGCTTTATTTAAAATAAATATAGTAAGTTTAGTGAGTAATAAGCAATTTTTGTCTGGCATTGTAAAGGCAACTGTATAATTTAATTCGTTGAGGTGTTTACATTTCAAGATTCGGTAATGTTATCATGGGGGCTAAAATATATCTTTTTAAAAGATTTTGCTTTTTCTGGCGTCGGAAGTGCAGTTTTGACGCCTTTTTTACTTTTAGAACGTAACGCCCATGCAAAACGGAGTTGCAATAAAATTAATGAATGTGATTCAAATCACAACAAAGATTTTAAAGGATTATTATAATAAAAATTGGTAAATTATAATCATTGCCGTAGATTAAAACGGCGTAACATAATGATTATTTTTAAAATAAGATTTAACAATTTTATAAATTAATATTGCAAAAATAAAAAATAATTTTTATAATATATATAAGTACTATGCTATTTTATTACCTTTTATGGAGTAAATTAAACCAATCACATGAGTGATGGCTTATGCCATAACGTTGAACAGTTCAGGTTGGTTACACCGGTTTAATGCGGCAGCATAAATTCAAGTAATTCAGAGTAAGTATATATAAAAAGGAAAATAACCATGAGAAAAGCCTTTATGTTTCTGCGCAATACAATGTGGAAAATCCTCAGGCTGATAGCAATAATTACTCTTATAATAATAATATATCAAGTTATGGCTGAGGCAAATTCCCTGAACCAAAAAATCGTTTGGCTTGGAGATAAATTATTGGAGCTTGTTTGGGAACCCCCCTCGAACGGCAGTGATCACTACCGTATAGAGATATTAAAAACCGACTTGCTGGCAGAACCTGTAAGGACAAGTTTATTTTATGAATATATTGAAAACAACCAGCTTGAGCTCGAACTCCTGGAAGACCATTCTTATTCATTTCGTGTTCAAGCCGTGTCTTCGTATGGAGCGCTGTCTGATTATTCGGACGTAACTCCTTTTTATATTTTTGATAAAAAAAATGCTCAACTTCAATCAACAGATAATACACCTTCGGAATTTTCTCTTTCCCAGAATTATCCGAATCCATTTAATAGCACTACCACAATTGAGTACCAAATTCTCGGTGCCGGTATGGAGGGAAATAATTTACGAGTAAGCCTCACAATTTATAACATGTTGGGTCAGCGTGTAAAAGAATTGGTTAACGAAACCCAGGCGCCCGATAAATTCTCGGTCATTTGGGACGGCAGGAATGATAACGGTATCCCGGTTGCAAGCGCTAACTATATTTATCAACTCGCAGCGGGAAACCGCAGAGTATCCAAAAAAATGATTTATCTCAAGTAATATTTCCGGAAAGAATAAATATTCTTCTAATAAAAGGAGTGGAATTATGGCAAAAGTAGTTAGAAAAAAGTATATAGTTAAAAAGGAACTCCAATTGAAGCTCTTTTTACAATTGGTTATTTTTATGTTCTTTGTCGCATTGCTTGTAGGATTAACCGAGTACTTTACCGTCTATGGAACTCTGATGAATTCATTTAGTGGAGAAAAAGTAACTCTACTACGAAATCTCGTTTTTCAAAGATTGATTTTGCGATTTTTACCTGCCGTCTTTGCTATTGTCATAATTAGTGTATTTATAACCCATAAGATTGCCGGTCCTATATTCGTTTTCCAGAGGGCGATTAAACAAATGTCTGAGGGGCAGGAAGTAAGAACAATACGCCTTCGTAAGTATGATAAGCTTAATGACTTCGCAGAGGACCTCAACAAGCTTATTGACCGTATAAATACTGAAAAGAGTATTAATACTTGAAAATAGGCTGTTGTTCATTAATGAAATATTATTATTTCAACATTAATGAAAAATCCGTTGACAAAATAATATTTTTTTTACAACTTAAAAACTAAGAGAAATTGTAGTATGGAATTTTTCAAAATACTTTTTCGGGCAAATGTATAATTAAACATGGTTTTTGCGGTTCGGATTTGTAACGGCGTTAAATTTTATCTTTTATAAGCATCTATACATTAATAACGGTTATACTTATAATAATAATGCAAAATTCACAGCAAAAAGAGAAAATATTCGATGAGATTAAACAGTCTATCAATTTTCTTCTTATTGAAAGAGAGAAAAAAGAGGTTTCTTTTGAAATTTCGGATTTCTTCAGACAAAAACTTGTGAATGAGATCCTGCTTAATTTTGACAACATAATCAGTCAGGAAGAATACGTTGAAACAGTTTTAAAACTAATATATAATTATAATAACGGCAAAAAAAGTGATTTGAGTGGAAGGAGTGAAGTAGAACGGTTAATACAACAGCTAAAGAACAATCCCAAAAATCCCCCGTTTCAGAATCTGATTACGCGAATATATCCTGCGTCTGCTGAAATTCAGATACTGAGTTCTGTTGTATTGGAGAGTTACAATAAATTAGTCACGGAACGGCAAAAGAGCGAAGAGGGAAAAATAAACCAGGCTAAATTGGTCAATTCGGCTCAGCGTAAGGAAGTGGCTGAGTCCGGTACGCCCAAAAATAAAGATAAAGCACAAAAAGCTATCTGGACGATTGCCAGCGGTAAAGGCGGGACCGGAAAATCGATAATAGCAGCGAATATTGCTGTCGGTATTGCGCTTCTTGGATATAAAGTTTTGTTGATTGACGGGGATTTGGGGATGCCTAATCTCCACAATCATCTGCATATCAAACGTCCGAAATATTCTCTCGACGATTTCCTCAGCAGAAAGGTTACCCGCCTTTCAAATGTTATAGTTCAGACTCCGCTGAATAATTTGCATTTTATCTGCGGAGCATCAAGTCTTATTGCAGTTGCCAATATACAATATGCGAAAAAACTCCATTTAATCAAGCATATTAGTAAACTTCCAGCAGATATTGTGCTTGTGGATATCGGTTCCGGTGCGTCTTTTAATATTGTTGATTTATTTAACATTTCTTCCCGCGGGATTGTAGTGTCAAATCCGGATCCAAGTGCCGTTCAGGATGCATATTTCTTTTTAAAGAATGTAGTTTACCGCCGAATAAAATTATTCAGCAAAATCAACGAACCTTTTAAAATTGCATTGAATACTTATCTTGACGATGTTGGCGATGGTAAAATCGATATTCCTAAGCTGCTAAAATTTCTTAATACTTATTCGCTTGAAATAAGAAGTGACTTTGATCGGTTCATGCATGGTTTCCATCCGCGGTTAATTATGAATAAAATGCATTCGTTAGATCAAAGAAAAGAAAGCATCCGATTGGTGGAACTGGTACACGCGTATATGAATGTTGAAATGGAATATTTGGGTGAAATTAAGTTCGATGAGTGCGTGATTAAATCTGCAAAGGGTATAAGTCCGTTTATATGTCAATATCCGAATGAAAAAGTAACGAAAAACATGTATTCAATTCTTAAAATGCTTGACTATGCCGACCTTCAGTATCACCCTGTCCGCTCATTTAGAAAGTTCCGCTCACGTATAATGAAATTACGGGATCATTGGTATTAATTGTTGTTGTTTTAAAAGATTAAACGTAAATTCTTTGTAGTAGAAAATGCTTATAAGAAATATACTCCCGGTAACTTATCCTCTAATTTCACTTAATAAAAACAATGACTTATGCCGGTCAATGATTTAAAATGCGGTTAGCTAATTCTTAGTTGTGCCTGTTTACGTCAAAATGATTCGGATTGTAACGGTTTAAAACATTTTTTTGTTGATTTCAAAGGCATTATTGTCTACATTTTAACGTTAAATATTAAAATTAAAACTGCGAATAAAATTTTGTACCCCAAATTGACTTTTACATTCCAAATATAGAAACAAAACGTTAAATCTTATGGATGAGTTTCTTATATTGTATGAATTCACTTGCACTAATGGTTATAATACCTTTTCGAGATTTACATTCTTAAAAAGTTTATCCCCGGTTCCGGTGAAGTCCGGAGTAATGTTATAAATACCTGAGGGCAGCTCATTCGAAAATGACTATTACCGCTAAACCGTGAATAAACATTTCATGATGAGCAATTATCTATCTTATTGAAATAATATTAACCAAACTACGAATGGGTCACTTTTGGAATAGCCGCACAGACAGTGACCGCTATAAAGCACTCCCTGGGAAAAATAATCATTTCACAATATGATAGATATTACATATAGTACTTGTTGTTACGCAGGGATCGCTTATCCGGCAAATTTGAATCGACTATAAAAATTATTTTTCATTATTCAATATTTAAGTATTGTAATTACAAATAATTAAATCGTGAGGAGGTATGCAATGAAGTTGTTTAAAAAATGTATGCCGTTTATGTTGTTTGCGGCGATTTTGATTTTTGCCGCCTGTCTGTATGCACAGGAAAATAACGGCAAAAAGGCTTTGACTTTTGATGATTATGCCCGCTGGCGGAGTGTCACTTCTACCTCGATATCCGATGACGGGAACTGGATTACGTTTGGTTACAGCAGGCGTGAAGCCGACGATACACTGTACGTTAGAAACCTCGAGAATGATAAGCTGCACGTGATTCCGCTTGCGTCGCGTCCGCAGTTTTCCGATGACGGGAAATGGGTTGCATATATCGTCAGCCTGCCGGCGAAAGAGGCTGAAAAACTTCGCACGGAGAAAAAGCCCGTCCCCAACAAAGCGGAGTTAATGGAGCTGAAGACGGGGGATAAAATTTCCTGGGATAATGTGGCTTCGTTCGGTTTTTCCAAGGGTTCGAAGGTTCTTGTTGTTAAAAAAACGAAATCAGATCCCGATGCCAAACATAACGGTACCGATATGATTCTGCGGTATTTGGAAAAAGGGTATGACGTACCTGTCGGAAACGTGGCAGATTTCAGTTTCAATAAGTCCGGCTCAATCTTATCATATGTAATTGATGCCGCTGATAAAAATGGTAACGGGCTTTATGTAATTAATACGGAAAACGGGATTCTTGCTCCATTGGATCAGGATGTTTTGGATTATGCCCATATGACCTGGGATGAAGAAGGCACCGCTTTGGCTGTATTGAAAGGCGAAAAAAAAGAGGGAAACACGCAAAAAGACAATATTCTGCTCGCTTTTACAGGGCTGGATACAGAGGAACCTGCAGAGTATGAGTATAATCCGGCTGATGCATACGATTTTCCGAAAGAAATGGTAATCAGTGAAAAAACCGGGCTTTCCTGGAGTGAAGACCTTAACAAAGTATTCTTTGGTATAAAGGAACAGGAGAAAGAACCGGAAAAGAAAGAGGGTGCCGAGCCCGTCGCCGATGTTAATATCTGGCACTGGAAAGACGACAGAATTCAACCGGTTCAAATAATCCAGGCTGAAAGAGACCGGAATTTTACGTATAGAGCGGTTTTTAATTTGAATGATAAGCGCTTTGTGCGTCTCACCGATGAAAATATGCGGTCTGTTTCCGTTACTCGTGACGGCAAGTGGGGTATCGGTCAGAACGATAAACCATATATTTCGGACTGGAAACCGCGAGTAGCCGATTATTACCGTGTCAACACCACGACCGGCGAGCGGACACTGATATTCAAAGCCCATGAGCGCACAATGGGATTATCTCCGGATAGTAAGCATTACCTCTATTGGAAAGACAGTCATGTCTGGGATTATAGAATTGAAACAGGCGAAAAAATCAACCTTACTCAAAATGCGCCGGTCAGTTTTGTGAACGTTGATTACGACAATCCGGGAGAAAAACCACCGTACGGTGTTACCGGTTGGACAAAGGACGGCAGCGCAGTGATCCTTACCCATAAATATGATCTCTGGCTGCAGCCGCTTGACGGGAGTATGGCAACAAACCTGACCGGAGGTATGGGAGATAAGGAAGAAATTGTTTTCCGCTATGTCAGAACGGATACTGAAGAACGGTTCATTGATTTGTCCAAACCTATTTTGCTGTCCGCATTCGGTCAGTGGACTAAAAAGGCGGGATATTTTGAATTAAAAGGCGGTAAACTCGAAAAGCTGATTTATGATGATAAAAGTTTCGGCAGACCGGTCAAAGCAAAAAATTCCGATAAGTTTATGTACACTATACAAACCTTTCGGGACTTTCCGAATTATTATGTGAGCGATACAAAATTTTCATTTCCGAAACGCGTTACCGATGCAAATCCGTGGCAGTCCGAATATAAATGGGGCTACCGGATTTTATTCGATTTTGAAAACAGCCAGGGTGTGCGGCTGCAGGGTACACTTGCTATTCCGGATGATTACGAAGAAGGTCAGCGTCTGCCCATGCATGTTAATTATTACGAGAAGAATTCGCAAAATCTCCATCGTTACACTGCACCGCGGTATGCAGGATCACCGAATTTTGCCGGAATGGTCAGTAACGGTTACCTGATAATGCAGCCGGATATATATTTTAACACCCGCACGACGCATTCGGATATGCTCGACTGTATTGAAGCTGCGTTAAAAAAGGTGATTGAGATGGGCTATGCCGATCCGGCACGTATCAGCCTGCACGGTCACAGTTTCAGCGGCCAGGGTTCGGCATATATTGCCACGCGGTCGACGATGTTTGCGGCTATTGTTTACGGTGCAGGAGCGACTGACCTGGTGAGTGATTTCAACCAAATATGGAAAAGTTCAGGAACGAATCAACACAGGTATGACATTTATGGTCAGGGCAGGTTTGGAACAAATCCCTATGATGATTCGGAGTTGTACAAGAGTGAGTCGGCGATTTATAATGCGAGGACGATGGATACGCCCCTGTTGATAATGCATGGAACGGAAGACGGCTCAGTTGAATATCTCCAGGCGCTCGAATTTTACAACGCCCTTCGTTTTAACGGGAAAAATGTGATTCTCCTTTCATATCCGGGTGAAGGGCACGGACTGAGAAAATTGGAAAACCAGAAAGACTTCCAGCGCCGTACGCGGGAATTCCTCGACCATTACCTCAAAGGAAAACCTGCACCGGATTGGATGGTCAACGGCGTACCGTTCTTAAAGAAGAAAAAATAATACTAAAATTTTATCTTAAACATTATTCGTTAATTGTTTTTATACTTTAAAGTTCTTTTAGCAGCAAATGTTTAAACATATAGAGGAGATAAGCAATGAAATCATCTAAAATATTTATTCCGGTTATCCTGTTAGTGGCATTATTTATTTCTGCCACGGTTCTTTTTGCACAGGAAGACAGTGGGAAAAAGGTTCTTACTATTGAAGATTATGAACGCTGGCGGAGTATTACGTCTACCTCGATATCCGATAACGGGGATTGGATGACATTTGGGTATGGCAAACGTAACACCGACGATACGCTGTATGTAAAAAATCTTGAAAGCGACAAACTTTATGTAATTCCGTTTGCCTCTCGTCCGCAATTTTCCGATGACTCGAAGTGGGCGGCGTACATAGTCGGTCTGCCGGTAAAAGAGGCTGAAAAACTCCGCAGGGAAAATAAACCCGTCACCAACAAGGCAGAGTTAATGAACCTTGAGACCAATGACAAAATTACCTGGGAGAATGCCGCATCGTTCACGTTTGCCAAAGGATCAAAATATTTTGTTGTCAAGAAAACCAGATCCGATCCCGACGCCAAGCACAGCGGCACCGACCTGATTCTCCGATATTTGGATAAAGGGTACGAAGAACTTATCGGAAACGTGACGGATTTTAGTTTTAATAAGCCGGGTACTATCCTTGTATATACCGTTGACGCTGCCGATAAAAATGGTAATGGCCTTTACATAATTAATTTCGTAAAGAAAATAAACTTATTGCCTTTACCGGTCTGGATAATGATGTGCCTGCCCGTATAGAGTTGAATCCTGCCGAAGCTTACGGTTTTCCAAAGGATATGGTAATCAGCGAAAAAGCCGGTCTTTCATGGAGCGAAGACCTCTCCAAAGTGTTCTTCGGTATCAAAGAGCAGGAAAAAGAGCCCGAAAAGAAAAAAGATGACGAACCTGTTGCAGATGTGGACATCTGGCACTGGAAGGATGAAAGGATACAGCTGGTTCAGATTAGGCAGGCGGAAAGAGACCTGAATTTTACGTATAGAGCGGTATATAATGTGAACGAAAAACGTGTTGTACGGCTCACTGATGAGAATATGCGCACCATAAGCATTACCGGAGATGGGAAATGGGGCGTTGGTCAGGATAACAAACCTTATGTTTCCGACTGGAAAGAAAGGCAAGATGATTATTATCTCGTGAATACCGCTACAGGAGAGCGTACGCTCATGTTGAAAGGTCAGAAACGTACTCTGGGTCTTTCACCGGACAGCAAACATTTTCTGTACTGGAAAGACGGACATGTCTGGGACTATAGAATCGAGTCCGGAGAGAAAATTAACCTGACAAGAAACGCTCCGGTCAGTTTTGAAAATCAGGAATTTGACCGTGTCGGAACGGTGCCGCCGTACGGTGTTACAGGTTGGCTAAAGGATGGCAGTGCAGTGATCCTGACCCATAGGTATGACCTTTATCTACAGCCGTTGGATGGCAGCCCGGCAACAAACATGACCGGCAGTATGGGTGACAGGGAGGAAATCCGCTTCCGCTATGTCAGATTAGACAGGGAAGAGCAGTTCATCGATTTATCTAAACCGGTATTATTCTCTGCATTCGGTCAGTGGACGAAAAAGGCAGGATATTTTGAACTAAAGGATGGAAGGCTCGAAAAACTTATTTATGAGGATAAAAAATTCGGCCGCTTAACAAAAGCAAAAAATGCCGACAAGGTCATGTACACTATCGAAACTTTCGCCGATTATCCGAATTATTATATCAGCGATACGAAGTTTTCATCCCCAAAACGCATTACCGACGCCAATCCGTGGCAGTCGGAATACAAATGGGGATACCGCATCCTGTTCGATTTTACGAACAAAGATGGTGTCCGGCTGCAGGGTACGCTTGCCATTCCGGAAGATTATACGCAGGGTCAGCGGCTTCCGATGCTTGTTAATTTTTACGAGAAGAACTCTCAAAATCTCCATAGTTATTATGCGCCAAGATATGCCTCATCGCCGCAATTTGCGGGATTTGTCAGTAACGGCTACATGGTAATGCAGCCGGATATACATTTTAATACACGCACTACGGGGGATGATATGCTCGATTGTGTGGAGGCTGCGACAAGGAAAGTAATCGAGATGGGATATGCCGACC
>Ga0111191_1049_pt1 | contig 12140 bp, 5 predicted proteins | sample DeeMarSWOR324_28_FD_80363 | JGI IMG/M metagenome (GOLD analysis project Ga0111191, IMG submission 80363) | bacterium SM23_31 | reverse complement strand
GATATTTTTAAAAAAATACATACTCGTCCGGAGCTTTCTTTAGATTTTCCGGAATCCGATATTAATTCAATTGAAAAAATATCAACGGAATCCACCGCTTCGCGGAAAGGCACTGCCCGATATTTAATCACCGTAACATTCCTTGGTTTATACGGTTCATCCTCACCACTGCCGACTTTTTATACGGAAGATTTACTGCACGAACGCGCTGAAGATAAATCGATTGATCGTGATTTTATTGATATTATCAATTCACCGATATACGTAAATTTCTTCAAAGTCTGGAGCAAGTACCGACTGTTTTTTAAAATCGCAGAGCAGTTTGATCCGGAAGTGCTCCACAGGCTTTATTGTTTATTAGGACTGGAGAGTGAGAAACTTCAGAAACAAGTAGAGAATTCCTACGGCTTGATAAGGTACATAGGATTAATTACTCAATTTCCCCGGTCTTCACAAGGATTACAGTCATTGCTTGCCGATGCACTTAAAGAACAGCGCATCAGGGTCATACAATGTGTTAAAAGACTTGCAGAAATTCCCCCGGATCAGCGATTCTTTCTCGGATTTTCGGGGAACATGCTCGGGGATAACAGTTATCTTGGAAGTAAAATTATTGATAAATTAGGGAAATTTAAGATACAAATTAGAACTCTCAACAGCGAATCATTTCACCGTTTTATACCGGATAGACCGGCATTCGGCAAATTATATAATCTTGTTCGTTTTTATCTGAATCAACCTCTTATCTGGGATTTGGAACTCCTGTTAAACAGCAAAATAATTAAATCCGTCAGGCTGGGGAGCAGCCTATGGTCGCAGTTGGGATGGAATAGTTGGATATTTTCTGAAAGACTTTCTCCCGTGACTATATCGGTAACGTTAGGCGGAAACGATAATAATAGAAACTGATGTACAGGATAATGTTTTTGACAGTCTGATAATTTAGTAAATTTCAGTATAAACATACTTCAATCAATGAAATAAAGGAATAAGAAAATGATTACAGTTGATATGAAAGGTCTATTGCTGCGTCTCAATGACTACTGTACTAACCAGTTGCAAGCTGCTGCAGGGTTTTCCGTGTCAAGGACACATTATGAAATTAATGTAGAGCATTTTCTTGCCAAATTGCTGGAAGACACCCGTACAGACATTCCATTGATCTTGCAGCACTTTAATATGGAAATTGGAAAGCTGCAGAGATACCTGGAAGAAGTTCTTGAAGATTACAAGACCGGAAACTCGGGTAAACCGGTATTTTCACCGCGCCTTTTGGAATTATACCAGGAAGCCTGGTTGATCGCCTCGATCGATATGGGGGAAAAGAAGATCCGTTCCGGCGCTGTTTTGCAGGCATTTCTCAACAAACCCAACATTTTTGGATCGGGACGGTATATCGATCTTTTAAAAACAATCAGCCGCGAAAAGCTTGCAAAAGAGTTCTGGAATCTGATTAAAACATCTATAGAGTCTAAAACCGCTGAAAAAGAATCTGAGGCAGGTGAGAAAGAACCGGGAGAAAGAGAAGGCAGTTTTCTGAACAGGTTCTGTAATGATTTTACTAAGAAAGCCAGGGACGGAGGTATTGATCCGGTTTTCGGCCGTGATAAAGAAATACGCCAGATTATCGATATCCTTGCCAGGAGGAGAAAAAATAATCCCATTTGCGTCGGTGAACCGGGAGTAGGTAAGACTGCCGTCGTAGAGGGGCTGGCGCTTCGGATAATCGAAGGAGACATCCCCGAAATTCTGCAAAATGTGAGTCTCATCGAGCTGGATATGGGGCTTCTGGAGGCAGGAGCAGGTATAAAAGGTGAATTCGAGAACCGTTTGAAAGGTGTTATCAGCGAGGTTAAAGCTTCTGAAAAACCAATCATCATGTTTATTGATGAAGCACATACACTAATTGGCGCCGGTGGGTCGGCAGGCGGAGGCGATGCGGCAAACCTGCTTAAACCCGCGCTTGCACGTGGAGAACTCCGTACTGTTGCTGCTACAACATGGAGCGAATATAAAAAATATTTTGAGAAAGACCCGGCACTTGCCCGGAGATTTCAGCCGGTCAAGCTGGATGAACCAACCGTCGAAGACACTACACTGATCCTCCGGGGAATCAAAGAAAATTATGAAAAATCACACAAAGTAATCATCCGGGATGATGCGATTATTACAGCGTCCGAACTATCCGATCGCTACGTAACGGGTCGGTTTCTGCCTGATAAGGCTATTGATCTGCTCGATACAAGCTGCGCGCGGATCAAAATTAATCTGGCAACGAAACCCGCATCCCTCGAAGATAAAGAGCGAACCGTTCAGGCATTAGAGCGGGAAAAGAAAGGGATGGAGCGCGACAAGACAAACGGCGTCGAAATAGATGAGGAACGGTATAAGGAAATTGATAAATTAATCAAAGCAGCAACGGCTGAAGGCAACAAGATAAAGGAACGGTGGTTAAAAGAAAAAGAAGCGGCGGAAAAAGTCATCGAGATTCGGCAGTTGACAAACGCCGAGAAGGACGAAAAGAAAAAAAATGAACTGAAAAAACAACTTAAAGACGCCGGCAAGGTTCTAACTGCTATTCAGGGTAATGACCCGTTGATCCATATTGAAGTAGACCCTGATACTGTTGCACAGGTTGTTTCAGACTGGACCGGTATTCCGGCGGGAAAAGTACTCAAAGAAGAAGCGCAAACGATAATTAATCTCGCAGACAAGATAAAGGAACGCATCAAAGGACAGGATTGTGCCATTGATGCTATAGTTGAAGTTATCAAAGCTGCTAAAGCAGGAATTAAAAATCCGAATCAGCCCCTCGGCGTTTTCCTCCTTGCCGGTCCCAGCGGTGTAGGTAAAACTGAAACCGGCTTGACAATTGCTGACCTGCTGTTCGGAAGTGATAAGAACGAAGTAACGATTAATATGAGTGAATTCCAGGAATCACACTCAGTCAGCCGCCTGGTCGGTTCTCCTCCGGGATATGTCGGCTATGGTGAAGGAGGATTGTTAACCGAGGCTATTCGCCAGAAACCGTATTCTGTGGTTCTTATTGATGAAGTTGAAAAAGCTCATCTCGATGTAATGAATCTCTTTTATCAGGTATTTGACAAAGGAACGCTCACCGATAGTGAAGGTAAGGAAATTAATTTTAGAAATACGATCGTAATGCTCACGAGTAACCTGGCATCCGATGTTATCCAGGAGATGACCTCAGGGGACGAACACCCGCCAATGGACGCGGTGGTCAGCGGAATAAGGCCTATTTTGTCTGCGCATTTCAAACCGGCTCTATTAGCGAGAATGACGGTGATCCCGTTTTATAATTTAGATAAATCCGCAATGAAAAGAATTGTTGAACTGAAGCTGAAAAAAGTACAGGATACACTTATGAATTACAACAGCATGAAGATGAATTATCTCCCTGCTGTTGTTGATCAGATCACTAACCGCTGTACCGAGGTCGAAACCGGCGCGCGTAATATCGAATATATACTGAACGCAAATATCCTTCCGCGCCTCGCACAGAATATACTGAGCCATATGACCAAAGGAGATATGCCCTCGCAAGTTGACCTGGGTGTCGACAAAAAGGGTGAATTCACAATTAAGTTTAAGAACTAATGAACACTTTAATTTTATTTATAACGTCTTAATGAATATAACATTCAGTCCCGCTTAGCGGGATTGTCTATTTATTTATGACGTTTTATATAGTCATGAAGTAAATATTATTTTGTAAAATTTATATTTGCATACCAATATGTTCGGACTAATATAAGTATGTCTATTGCTCTACTCTTCGCAATTTATAGAAGGGCAGGATTATTCAAACAGACAAGATTGGTTTGCGTGTCAGTCAGGAGATGATCCGCCTCTGGCGGAAAAGTACCGTGCCGGAAAAAACATCTACATAGGATGCGGCAGATAATATTTTACATAAGAATGAGGCAAACGGTCGGAAAATCTTAATCCGCAACCGTTTTTTTAAAAAAGGAGTTCAGGCAATGCCACTTTTAACTGAAAAAAGATTTTCCTTTATATCAAAAGCAGAATCATTAGACGCTGAAACCTTCGCGGTAATTAACTTCAAGGGTTTTGAGGCTCTCTCTAAACCGTATGAATTCGACATTTTGCTGGTTTCGGAGAATTCTGAAATCGATATCACCGAGGTTCTTGAAAACCCGGCAAAGTTCACGATCCACCGCGATGCAGGCGGCGATGTTGATTATAACGGTATAGTAGCGCAGTTTGAGCAGCTCCACCAATTTAACGACTATTATTTTTACCGTGCGTTGCTCGTGCCTAAACTCTGGTGGCTCAATCTCACGCATCATAACCAGGTATGCTTAAATGAAACGGTTCCGGATATCATTGACCATGTATTAAAAGACGGCATAAAAGACTTTCTGGAATTTGAATTTAAAACGCAAAATGACTACACTGCTTTGGAGTATGTCTGCCAGTATGGAGAAAGCCATTTTAATTTTATATCCCGCTGGCTGGAGAGAGAAGGGATTTACTATTATTTCGAGCAAAACCAAAATGGTGAGAAGGTAATTTTCACTGATACAAAGGTTGTGCATACTGATCTGCCCCAGGAAAAAGACATTTCATTTTCCCCTCCGTCCGGGCTTGAGTCGCTGCATCGTACCGAGATCATCAAGTCATTTACCAGCAGGCAGCGAATGCTTCCCCAATCGGTACTGCTGAAAGATCATAACTATGAGAAACCGTCGTTAGAAATTATAGGCACTGCAGAGGTTGATGAACACGGAAGGGGTAAAGCGTATATATATGGTGAGCATTTTGCGACTGAGGAAGAAGGTAACCGGTTGGCAAGAATCCGCGCCGAAGAACTTCTGTGCCGGAAAATTGTGTTTTTTGGGGAAAGCTCCGTACCGTTTATTGAGCCCGGGTATACCTTCAATCTAAAGGACCATTTCCGCGAGAATTATAATAGGAAATACCTGGTCGTGGAAATAATGCACGAAGGTTCACAGACGGGATATTTGACCTCCGGTGTTACCAGCGGTCTGACGGAAATGGAGCAGAAAGTCGATTATTCGAACACATTCACAGCAATGCCTTCGGATGTCCAGTTCCGCCCCGAACGAAATGCGAAAATAGCCCGGATATCCGGGACAATGCATGCCGTTATCGATGCTGAGGGAAGCGGCGAGTTTGCCGAACTGGATGAACAGGGAAGGTATAAGGTACGGCTTCCGTTCGATATTAACGATGGTCATAAAGACGGCAAAGCATCATGTTATCTCCGCAGGATGCAGCCTTATGCGGGCAGTGATTACGGCATGCATTTTCCGCTCCATAAAGGAGCTGAAGTATTGTTGTCATTTATCGACGGAGACCCCGACCGTCCTGTTATTACGGGCGCAGTCCCGAATCCGGAAACAATAAGCCCTGTTACAAGTGAAAACCAGACAAAAAGCGTTCTTCGCGACAACTACGGAAATGAAATGATCTTTGATACCACTCCCGGCGATGAGCATGTCAGGCTTTACAGTCCGCATCATGAATCGGGAGTTGAACTGGGTAAAAGTGTACGATCATTTAGTAGTAAGGACGGTATTGATTATTTTCTTGGTAATAAGTTTGAATTTGGAGGCGGAACGAAATTTTCAATGTTCGCCGGAATAGTCGCTGAACTGAAGGCTGCATTATCCGCAAAATTAGCACTTGGACTTGATTTTGAATTTTTTTATGGAGGTAAACATTCGATATCTGCCGGTTATAATTGCGAATATGATAAAATGACAAAAATCACAAAGAATGAAACCGATATTTTTGCGAGCGCTGATAAAGACTATATTGTTAATTCCAACGATGGTTTGTGTTTAAGCGGAGGGGCAGGACCGGCAAATAGATTTTCTTCTCTTATTAATGCAGATTCGACTCAACTTGTTTTGTCCTTTGGCAGGCGCCCACAAAATTGGCCTGCTCAAGCACAGCAGGGGAGAATGAGGACTATTGCGTGGGGCGCTTTAGCTGCCACTACCGTCAGTGCGATTTTAAGTATCGTTGCTTCGGAACTAGCATCAAAATATAAAGTAGGTAAAGTTGGAGAAGGTATGACATGGGGATTACATGCCACTTTAATAACCGGTGTCATAATAGCATGGAATATACTGGTTAAAAAATATGTAATTCCGGATAGAAAGATCGAACCGGTTTATCATAGTGAGGCGAGAACCTGGATGAGTATGAATATAGACGGTATACTTTTATCGACTATGCCAACCGTTACAGGTGGGGATAAGAAAGAAGTTAAAGTTGATGCTAACATGTACGCAAAAATTTTATTGAAACTCAATGGAGCGATAGATATACATTCAAAAACAAGAGAGGGAATAATAAATATAAGTTCAGACCAAAAAGAAATTTCAATTAAAAGCGGAACGGATGCTAAACCAACAGTAATAAAAGTAGATGACCAAAAAGGAATTACTATCGACGCAAAAGATAAGGCTACAATTGAAATGTCAAAATCTGGAAAAATGACTATTCAATGCACTCAGAATGTTGAAATTGAATCTAAAGGAAAAATTTATTTAAAAGCCCCGGGTGATCAAGTTATTACAAAGGCGAAGGAATATAAAATAAGTAGTGCGATAACCAACAGGCATTTCAGAGTTGCCTGATAATAGTTGTATTATCAATATCATTTTAAAAAGATATATAATTTTATTTGTAGTTATATCATCTTTTTATAATACTTTCTCTAAAAATACATAGAAGTTAAATATGGAAATTGTAAAACGAACATCATTTCTATTTGCGCCTATCGCGGGAAGACTTAATTTTCCCAAACATTCGATAACGCTGATAGTTAAAGGGACTTTCGACCTTGTCAATGGTGGTCGGGCGGTGCCTTCGGATGAGCAGTTATACCCTACAGGAAATGAGTTTTACCCGGAAGACGATGAAATGAGCGGAAGCTGCAGGTACGAATCGGATTTTGCCTATTATAAACCGCGTGCTGATTTGCTGTTGGCAGGTCACTGTCACACTACGGGCGGGAATCCTGCTCCAGCGTGCCGTGTTAAATTTCAGGTTGGTTCGCATTCAAGAACACTTGCCGTTTTTGGGAACCGCTATTGGAAGAGTATTCCAGGTATCCGGACTATTTCCGAACCGGAACCTTTTACTAAGATGGAACTAAGGTATGAAAATAGTTTCGGGGGACCGGGATATGAAAAAAATCCGGTCGGAAAAGGATTTGAGAAGGAGCAAGGCGAGTCAGGGAAAAAGGTGCTGCCTCTGCCTAATATAGAAGACCCTGATAATTTGATCAATTCGCCCGGCAGCAAACCTGAACCGGCAGGATTCGGCCCTCTGGGTACAATGTGGAAAGAGCGTAATTCTAAACTGGGAACATATAAAGGCGACTGGGTAAAAAAACGCTGGCCCTGGTTTCCCGTTGATTTTGATTGGAGCTATTTTAATGCGGCGTCCCCTTCTATGCAGGTTGAAGGATTTTTAAAAGGAGACGAGACACTGTATTTTGAGAACCTGCATCCCGAGCATTCACGGTACGAATCAAGACTGCCGGGATTAAAAGTTCGGTGTTTTCTGAATAAAATTACCCAAACAAATAAAGGTCAGACCTTATTCAACGAAGTAAAAATGAATCTTGATACGCTCTGGATAGACATGGATAACGAGAAGTTGGTACTTGTCTGGCGTGGTGCTGCAGAGGTCCTTTCTGAAGAATACGAGGAGATTCAGAATGTTTTTATCATGTCGGAACCCATTGAAAAACAACAGGAAACTTTAAAGTATTATTCGGAATTATTTCTTGCCGCGTTAGCTGAGATTGAAGAGGAATGGGCTGTCGAACCGGAAGAACCGGAGGAAATTGAAGAACCTGAAGCCCCGGAAAAACCCGAAATAAAGACTCCTGAACCCGCTATGGCGGCTGCTGCCGGAGCTGTTGTAGCAGAGGAAATTGCAGGGAAAGAGGCAGAAAAAATTGATCCGGAAATAATTAAATCTCAGACAGAATCATTGCTTAAACAGCTTGGAGTAAACCTGGAGGATCTACCACCTGATGTTCGTGAAAAAGTTAAAAAAGAGATGGACAAGGTTGTAGACAATTTATCCGAAACAGATCCTAAAAAACTTTTTGAAACGGAGCAGCAAGAGCTTGAGAAAAAACTGGAAGAGACTCTTAAACTTTCCGGGATAGATGTAAATAATCTTTCTCCTATAAGCGATAAAGCCTTCAATGAACAAATCAGATTTATGAAAGAACTGGGATTTGAAGAAGATATTGATTTATTAAAAAATGAGGATATGAAAGAGTTTTGGTCATTGCTATCGGAAATCCTTCAGAAGATCGGGATTAACCCCGAAGATCTTACTCCACTTATTGATGAGGCAAAAAAACAACAGGAACAACTAAAAAAAGGATTGGGCAAATAATATAAATAAGAAATTATAATTACTTGACAATATATAATAATGACAGAAAGAGATAATATAAAAAAAGAACATACTAACGAGCAAAACGGGCATAATAAATTTACCCGCGAACGAATCGTACAAATTGTAAATCAGGGAGGATCGATTTCAGGTGTAAATCTTTCGGGGCTCGATCTTGAAGGCCTTAATTTGAGGGGGATCGATTTTTCCGGCTCCGTCCTGTCCGATGCAGTACTCAGGAATGCTGATTTAAGCGAAGCGATTCTGGTGAATTCCGAATGTAAAAACGTCGATCTGTCCGGCGCCAATTTGACAGGAGCTGCATTTGCAGAAGTAAATTTAACCGGGGCACAACTGGTAAATGCCTGTTTGAACGAAGCGGATTTTACGTCTGCTGACCTGAGTAATTCTAATATGTCCGGTGCCAGCCTGCGTGATGCGATTTTTGAAAATGCTAAAATGACGGGCGTTGTTTTACGTAATGTTGATGCTTTTGAAGCGAATTTCTCCGAAGCAGACCTGAGCAATGCGGATTTATCGAACAGTGACTTAACCGGGGTCGATTTTTCCCAATGCATATTAAATGAGACAAGTTTTCATAGCGCGAAGTTGCGTGAAGCTTCAGTTGAAGGAGCTTCGGGTGTTAATGCTAATTTCGAGGAAGCCGACCTGACTGAGTTGAGGGCATCGGAAGGATGTAATTTTTCGCACGGACGATTTGTTAAAGCTGTCGGTACGGAATCCATATGGCACAATGCTAATCTGGCAGGCGCTGATTTTTCATATTCGCAAATGGAAGACGCCGATTTCGCTAAGGCAAATCTTGAAAAAGCAAACCTTTCTGCGTCAAATATGAAATTCGCGCGTTTTAGAAAGGCAAACCTGAAGCAGGCAAAATTAATATTAATGAATTTCTTTAAAGGAAGTTTTGAAAAGGCAGATTTAACGGAGGCTGACCTGAGTGGGTCAAATATGTATTCTGCAGAATTTCTTGATACTGTCATTGAAGGCACGATAATGGAAAAAACAAATCTCAAAATGACTAAACTGCAAAAACGTTGAAAAAGCTATGGATGATTTTAGTAATATAAATTTGGAGGATTATAAAAACTCCGGCAAAAGGCTGACCGCCGAGGAAGTAATAGAAAAAGTCGGTAAGGGAGAATCTATAGCTGGCGCTATTCTTCAGAATCTTGATTTAGGCGGTATTCGGTTGAACGGAGCTTTTCTTGAAGGAATTTCATGCACAGACACCAGCTTTAAAGGAGCAGATTTCTCGAATGCTAATCTTGCGGAAGCAATGTTTACCAATACTGATTTGAGCGACGCCGATTTTTCAAATGCTAATGTATCACGGGTTATTTTAAAGAACTGTAACTGTGAAAAGGCGAATTTCTCCGGGGCAAATCTTTCTGATTTAAAGGTCGAAACCGAGCTCATATTCACAAAAAGTGCAGATGATATTATTATCCCGCCTGAATTAAAGGTAATGATAGAGAAAAATCCCGGAAACATTGATGTTTCTTCGCTTGATCTTGACCTTGAAGATTTAGGTATCACTCAATCTGATTTTGCGCCCGGTAAGTGTATCATGTCAGGCGCCGATTTTTCTCATACAATACTCACGGGCGCTGAATTTGATCAGATCAATCTTGATAATGCTGTTTTTTCTGAATCGGATATGAACGGCTCGTCATTCAAAAACTGTTCGATGGAAAACAGTGATTTAAGCCGGACTAATCTTGAATATGTTTCATTGATTAGTAATAATCTGAAATCGTCAATATTTCGCGCCGCTCAAATCAAAAACGCAGAATTTTTCGAATGCCAACTGACCGATTCAGTTTTTGAAAATGCGGAAATCAGCAAAGTAAGATTTATTAATGACGATTTGTCTTCGGTTATGAATTTTCCGAAAAACCTGCCGTACTGTGTTTTTTCCGGCTGCAAATTCCCGCAGGCGGATTTTTCCGATGGCATATTAACCGGAACGGAATTCTCAAACGTACGCCTGTCGAATATGTCATTCAAGCATGCTGATCTTGCCGGTGCAAAGTTTAGTAAATTTTATCTTGAGAATATAGACCTGTCTGAAGCCGGATTGAACGGTGCGATATTTACTGATTTACATGCGGCTAAAGTAGTTTTTAAAAACGCTGATCTTAAAGAGGCAAAATTTTCTGCTTCTGATTTATCGGAATGTGACTTTTCGTCAGCAGCGTTTCAAAATGCTGAGATTACCGAATCGACGTTTTCGGAAGCAAGATTCAGGGAAGCAGACCTTACGGGCGCCGGACTTATTTCTTCGAGCTTATTACGCTGTGATTTGACTTCTGCTGTTTTGAACGGCGCAGAAATAACAGAGTCGACTTTGACTGAGTCTAATCTCAAAGATGCCGATATGAAAAATGTAAAATGTGAAAACTCAAATCTTGAAAAGGCGGTTATGTCAGGGTGTGCATTTCAGGAAACGGAGTTTTCGGAATCGAATTTAACAGGAGCCGTATTAACCGGCACGGAATTAAAGGGGAATATATTCCGGGAATGCCAGATGGAAGGAATTGATCTCAGCGGGATGGATCTCAGCGAAACAGATTTTTCCGGAGGGCAGCTCACCGGCGCAAAATTTGTGCGGTGCAATATTACCGATTCCGATTTATCGGGAGCATGCCTGCAGCAGGTTGATTTTACTGAAGCGATTTTAAAAGATACTGAAATTGCCGATGCCGACCTTTCCGGGGCTGTTTGTGTAAATGCGCTGTTTGATTATTGCGGATTGAGCGGGACTAAAATTGATAATATTGATATACGGGGAGTAAAATTCATTCAGGTGGATTTTGAGAATGTGGATTTTACCGGTGCAAAAATAGAAAAAACAGAATTTATTCTGTGCAGTCTTGTAAAGACCTCGTTTCAGGGTATGGACCTGACCGGGTGCAACCTGACTGATTCTGATCTTTCGGAAGCAGACCTGAAGGATACTGTTCTGAATCAGGCTGTTCTTACACAGGTTAAACTTGCCGGGGCAGACCTTTCCGGCGCAAGTATTAAAAATGCGCAGTGCAAAACAGCCGATTTTACAGAAAGTGTCCTTGTAAGTACAAATTTCGAGAAATCCAATTTAATGTGCTCGCGATTTGAAAAAGCTAATGTCAAAAGAGCCGATTTTACCGGGGCAAGATTAGACAGAGCTGAATTTGTCGGTGCGGATTGCGAAGGTGCTGTATTTAGAAATGTTAAGATGCCGTATTCGGATTTTTCCCATGCGAACCTGAGTGGTGCCGATTTTTCCGGTGCAGACCTTCTGCAGAGCATACTACACCGTATCAATGATCAATACACGAACTGGAAAGGCGCAAACCTGAAACTTGTTGAATATACCGACCAAGACCTCGCAGAAGCTGAGGATTGGGCTCCGCCCAAACCGGAGTAATAATAAAGTATAAAACGAATATAATACCATATAGATGGAGGATTTTTATGAGTAGTAATGTTAGTTCACTCAGTGTCATGCCCGGAACCAAATATTTTGGTCCTGCCCGGGTTATTGAAATCAATGAAGCTAACGGGCTTGTTCGCGTTTTATTGAATCATTTTGAAAGCACAGATGAAAATTGTGAAACATGGGCAATATTGGCAATCCAGTTATCCCAAAAACTTCAATGGGGAGATAAAATTCTTGTGGCGGGCGAAACGATTGACGA
>Ga0111191_1048_pt1 | contig 12212 bp, 13 predicted proteins | sample DeeMarSWOR324_28_FD_80363 | JGI IMG/M metagenome (GOLD analysis project Ga0111191, IMG submission 80363) | bacterium SM23_31 | reverse complement strand
AAAGGAGAAACCTTGGGGATTATTCTCCAAGTGGGTGGGAATTAGGATTCAAGATCATGCCTCATAACCGGATAACGGTAACGGGGGCTTATTCTTATCTTGATCCGGAAGATTTCACTTTCCAGACGTCAAAAAACAGATATAATGTCGGATTGAGTATGTATCACCCATTGGGTAATAATAGACTTGAAGCAGAAATACGATATAATTACACAGGTGATGGTTATTTCTTTGATTATAAAAGCCGCCCGTTCGATGCTTTTGCGCTTACCGATGGGAGAATATCATTTGATTTTCAAAATATTTTCCAAATTTCACTGCATGGAAAAAATCTAACGGATACAAAATATAAGCTGTGGCATTATATGTGGCAGCCGGGCAGGACTTTCGTTGTAAGGGTCGATACAAGATTCTAAACGCAAAATGTTATATATCAATGAAATCTAAATATTTTTCTACAGTCGAGATAATTTTTCTTTCATCGATGATCGGATTGGATTTTGCATTCGGTTTAATCGTAAAGCCAATTCTCACTGCCTCTGGTATAGGGGAATTTATCAGGATCGACTTGATCGTCCCGACAATGATGCTGCTTATTACACGATTGGTGATAGATAAATTCGGAACGCTGATAATCTATGAATTCGTTTGGAGTATTTTAGCGGTTATAGCAATGCCGGCAAGTTTCGGCTTGCCGGGTTTCTTAAAAATAATTCCGGCGGTAATATACGGATTTATTCTTGACAGCTTTATGGAGCTTTTCAAGAATCATCTCTACATCCGTATATTTGTTGCCTGTATTATAGGCGGCATAATAAACCAGTTTGCCCTTATGGGCGTAAAATTATTGTACGGAATGCCATGGAGCGAGGTTGTGCAGTTATTATTGGGTATCAACATAGCAACCAGTCTGATTGTGAATATTATTGCAGTTCACCTGACACTGCTCGTATGGAAGGGATTAGAGGGAAGCGGGTGGGTGAGACGAATTGCCGGATGGAGAACTTCTTGAAATGCTTGAATTACGTGACGTATCACTCCGGTTTCCCGGTCAGAGTAATTTTCTTCTTCAAAACATAAATCTCACGCTGAAAAAGGGTTCAATTATAGGGCTGACCGGACCTTCAGGAGGAGGTAAAACGCTTCTTGGGCTTATCGTTTCCGGTGTAATTCCTTCTTTTATCAAGGCAGAGTTACAGGGCACTATTAAATGGGTATCCACCACTTCGCGGCGGGAATTCCGGAATAATCCTTATCGTACACAATCAGCCATTGTTTTTCAGGACCCTTCATTTCAATTATTCTCACAGACAGTTTACGATGAATTGCTTTTTACGCCGCGTAATCTCGGATGGCAGGAAAGTTATATAAAAGAGATTTTTTCAGATGTAGTAAGTGGATTAAATCTTGAAAACTTCTTATCCTGTAATCCGCGGGAATTGTCAATGGGCGAGATACAGCGGATTGCTTTAGGCGCCACCTTGATGCAGATGCCTAAAGTCCTCATACTGGATGAGCCGACGCAGTACGCAGACCGGTTCAATTTAATAAGGGTGCTGCAATTTGTATCGGGCTGGGCTCAAAAACATAACGCTGCTGTTTTGCTTATTGAACATCATATCCCGTTATTAAAACAATTTTGTGACCGTGTCCACTTTTTAGATAACGGCAGGCTGAAAGATAAGGTTCTCTCGGAAAACTTGTTTCCGGTATCTTCTTCGATAAGCCTCAACGGAAAAGAACCTCTGATACAACTAAATAACGTATATTATCACTATCAGTGCGAAAAGCCGGTTCTTCGGGATATCAACCTCACGATTTTTCGAGGAGAAAACATTGCTATTCTGGGTCCGAATGGCAGCGGGAAATCAACGCTGGCAAAGGTAATTTGCGGTTTATACAAACCCCGGTCCGGGAATATTAAAACTGATGGAAAACCGCTGTCAAATTCAAGAAGCCGGTATAAAAAGACCGGTTACGTGATGCAGAATCCCGACCAGCAGATTTTTGCACCTACGGTAAATGAAGAATGTTCTTTTGGCCCAAAGAATTTTGGCATTGAGAAAACGGTCTATTCGACGAATATTTCAAAGTTTTTAAGTGATTTTCAAATGAAAAATTTTGAAGATAGAGACCCTTTTAGTTTGAGTTACGGCGAAAAGCGGAGGGTAAATATTATTGGTGTACTGGCATACAATCCGGAAATTTTAATTCTTGACGAACCAACGTGCGCTCTTGATTTTTACAATCAGAAGATCTTGCTTGAACAAATTAAAAAACTTAATGCCGATGGAAAGACCTTTGTAATAATCACCCATGATTTAAACTTTGCAAGAGCTGTATGTAACCGTGCCGTATTACTTAACAGGGGGGAGATAATTAAAGATAACGCTATGGGTGAAGTCGGAGAGAATGATGTTATTTCATGTTATATCAAATGATAATTTTATCTGCAGGTTACATCCGTTAATAAAAATTATTTTATTAATAACAACTGCAGTTTTTGCTTTTTTAATTTCAAATATAATTTTACTCGTTATATATCTTGGAATAATTCTTCTTATTATTCGGATTTTCAAAGTTAAATTCGGAAAAGCTGCGGCAATAATTAAACTCTTTATGCTCAGCCTTCCAATGCTGATGGCAGTATTTGTGCTCTCTTATTTGTGGAAAGAACAAACGTATACTGAGGGTCTATTGATCGGCATCCGTGAAGGCAGCATTTATGCTTTAAGATTTTTGAATCTAATATTAATGAATTTTCTTATAGCGGCGTGTACCGACCCGCGGGATATTCTCCACGCCTTAAAGGCAATTAAAATACCTGATGTAATAAGCCAGATAATAACACACGTTGTAAACCTTCTTCCCCGCTTAATTCATGAAGTAAAGAACATAGTTGAAGCCCAGACATTGCGCGGGATGCAGTTTAAGAGTATGTGGCGGCTTTCAAACTGGATGCCGGTGACTATGCCAATAATATTTGCCACTGTTAGATATTCAGAGCAATCCGCTATAAGCCTTGAATTGAGAAGGGGATTGGATAATCCTCATTATCAATTGCCTAAATTCGGACTCTCCGATTGGAGCGTAGGAATTATTTGTATTTTAATAATGTTTTTTAGTATAATGTAATATCACTTTTCTTAAGATCAGACTTTGTCTGAAAGCTCAATATAGTATTTTGATAATCCCGCTAAGCGGGATCACCCTGTCATTCCGGACTTGATCCGGAATCTATGCTTTGTTTTTAGATCCTGAATCCCGCTAAGCGGGATCAGGACGACAGAAGAGGTGATTTTATGAAAAAATGAGCATTTTACCGTAAATTTCTCAAAAAACTGCCTAATAACCCCTAAAAAAGGGTGTTTTTGGGCGAAAAAGGCATTTTTTAATCCCTGTAACTCATTGTCAGATCCCGATTACTCGGGACGAGTTTCGTGAAAGGCAATTAGTTAGTTAAGTTATGTATGTTGGGAATAAATAAGCCTAATCAAATAAGTACTTTTCACCGTAGAGACGCATGGCGATGCGTCTCAGCGGTTAAAAATTGTATTTGGGAAAATATTATTTTTCTTAAATATAGGGCAATGCAATGATGAAATTGTCATTTTTTAAGATTTATCCTATCGGAAAAGTAAAAAAATCAGGGGATAATGTCTATATCGAAGTCTTTGAAAAATACAAGGAAGGGCTTACTGGTCTGGATGAATTTTCTCATGTTACGGTTGTTTATTGGTTCGACAGGAACGATACACCTGAAAAAAAAGGGATGCTTGTAACAAGCAGGATATCGCACGGAAAAGGAGTCGGTGTGTTTGCAACCTGTGCGCCGGTCAGGCCAAATCTGATAGCTGTCAGCCACTGCAGAATTCAGTCGGTCAAAGAAAACCGCGTATACATCGACGAAATAGATGCATTTGACAATTCGCCGGTTTTAGATATTAAGTGTTTCGTACCGTATACTTATGATAAAGAAAATGAAGTCTTTATCCTTCCCGAATGGGCAAAAAAAGTAATTGAGAAAAATAAGAAATAACAAGCATAAAATGAGCCGTTCCCGTCCCCAGTCAAAGATTGGGAACGATAAAAACGTTCACCGGCAGAAACCGGGAACGAGTTATTTTTATTAAGGTATAACTTTATAGACCTTATCATTTTCCCGCACTTTTTCGGCTACTTTAAGTCCGATTGAATCGCCTTTTTGAGCTTTCTCGATGTTTTTCATTTCAATTTGCATGGAATCCACTTTTTGGGTAAAATCGGTAGTGATTCCCTTGATGTGGATTTCATCTCCAACACGGAGTTCACCGTCGGTTATCTCTATTCCGGCAACCTCGATGTTACCCCAGTAATGACTAATTTCTCCAATTAATTGCTCATTCATTGATACCTCCTTGATTGATGTTTTGCAACGTACTTAGACAATTAATAAAATCTTAAATTGATTGCTAAATTATTAATACTGAAATTTTGGGAGTAATTCAATAATAACTTTTTTAATATATCGCAGAGTATCAAAGTTTTCTAAAGTCCGGCTATTAGTATTTTTCTTGCAATTATTAATTTTCAGTTATCTGTTATGTTTAATAGTCTATTGTATTTACTGAAATTGAACATCAAATACAATTGCTTTCTTTGCCAGCTTTGCGTCTTTGCGAAAGAATATTTAAAATCCAACTGCTGTTTTAGAAAATACATCATCATATTTTAAAAAGCAAGCATGGAAATTAAGATTTTTTAAAATAGAGTAAATAATTTATTTTTTTATCGGGAATAATCTATTGAATTTTCATGCCGATATCTGTATATTGTTCTATAAATATTTGTATCGGAATTATATGATAATAAAAATTTTACACATTTGCACATGATTTTTTAGCAAATGATTTTATTGTTATCCTGTCTTGATACTTCGGGATTTCAACCGTTAACATTGAAATTAGAGATTGTTTTATCAACGTTTTCACTGACCGGAAAATACTCATCCGAAGCATTAAAAGAAATTAGTACAGAATGTACGGATAAGGCCGTCAGTCTCATTTTGTTGGATTCCTTTTTAATGGAATACATCCCTTAAATTACCCATTTAATACAGGTAAAAACTAAATTATTAGCATGAAGTAGAATGGTGTTTGCCTCGATTGAACAATTTGTCCGTGACTCTGCCACCTGGCTCTGGGGACCGCCGATGCTGATTTTTCTTTCCTTGGTCGGCATCTATTTTTCTCTCCGGCTGAAGGGATTGCAATTCGCCCGGTTCTTTAAAGCGGGTCAACTCACCTATAAATACCGGACGGGCGCCGGTGAAGGAAACATCACCCCGTTGCAGTCGCTTTTTTCGGCGCTCGGGGGAGTGATCGGCAACGGGAATATTGCCGGCTTCGCCACGGCAATTGCAGTCGGAGGTCCGGGTGCAATATTCTGGCTCTGGATTGCGTCGTTCATCGCAATGATAATCGTATATTCGGAAACGCTCCTGGCGTTGGTATATCGGGAAAAAAGCCCGGACGGCACCTTCTCCGGAGGTCCCATGTACTACATAGAAAAAGTGCTGAAATTACGGTGGCTGGCTGTGCTGTTCGCACTGACTATGGGCATAAAAACCCTTCTCGCAACTTCTACCATTCAGTCCAATTCAATTTCGCTGGCAGCGTATACTACCTTTGGTTTACCCATGCTTCCCTCATGCATTGTCCTTGCCGGTTTGACCTGGCTGGTCATCATAGGCGGATTAAAGTCGATTGCTCGAACCCTCGAAAAAATCACTCCGCTTATGGTTATACTCTATCTAATATTTGGATTGACGATTCTTATTGCTTACGCCGGCGCATTTGTTGACGTGGTGAAGTTGATTATCTCAAAAGCATTTACTCCTGCAGGTGCATCAGGTGGATTTGCCGGCGCTACCGTGATGATGGCAATGCGCTACGGCGTAGCCCGCGGGTTTTATTCCAATGAAGCAGGCACAGGAAGCTCGCCGATCATGTACAGCACGGCAAAAACGGATAACCCGGTAAAACAAAGTCTTATCGGTATGTTCGGTGTGGTCATCGATACAGTAGTGGGAACACTGACTGCGTTCACAATCCTTATTACCGGTGTATTGGATTCGGGCGAAACCAGCACCGCTCTTACTACTTTAGCATTTAGCGAGCTGTTCGGTGGTTACGGCGGATATATTGTTTTTCTTGCTTCTTTCCTCTTCGGGTATTCCACACTTGTAGCATGGTGTTTTTACGGTGAGCAGTGTTTTGCCTATGTCTGGGGTACTCGAGTGAGAAAGGTATTCCGCTGGGCTTTCTGCTTTGCGATTATTTTTGGATTTATGGAGGCTGAATCACTCTGGAGCTGGGGTGACCTGTTAAATGCTTTTACGGTTCTTATCAACGTGGTAGCTGTTATTTTTCTGATAAAATATGTCGTCAGTAATACGGGTATATGGAAGATTGAGTGACGGATTATTACATAAAAAAACGCTTAAACATGTTAACCTGTTTCTTTATTTATAAACTTTGAAATATCTCTTTTACTTACCGTCATCAATTAACGTAAACCCGGCTTTGGTTGGATGGTCCTGCACCATTTTGCTTGGCGGGATCGACCGCATCATCCAGAATACTATCAAGTCTCCGCCGGACGCACCGGTCATAACTGCTCCTATAAATGCAATTACACCACTCCCGAATATTATTCCCGACAGCGCCGGAATTATGCCTAATACAATCCCCGGAAGCGCTATGGAAATTCTGTGTCCATGTGCCGAAATCGGTATTCTGAGGTGCACATACGGAGTTAACAATTTCCAGACAACTCCAAACTTGATATCCTTCCACCCTGCATCACTATTCAGCATCCATCCGGCTGCATGAAGTAATTCATGCAGAACGGCTAAAATTATTATCGCCGGTATTATTACAGTGAAATGTAAATTTGAGTTATAGATTGCTGTTACAATGTCACGGGAACTTAAATTCCATAGAACTCTATAAGGAATCCAGACGATAACCAAAGCTAAAATAAAGATTGGTACACCAATAATGTTAGCCTTCAATGTTGAAATTGTGTATTCTTTTTTCATGATGTTTGGCGTTAGGTACATAAATTTAACATTTCATTAGTATATTTCCACTTTAAAAAATCTAACCGCAAAGGTCGCTGAGATTTCGCAGATTTCGCAGAGAATCAGTATTAATTATCCTGCAAATAAGCTAAGCTCACAGTTATTTATATAAATTTAGTAATACTATTGCAATTACTCATAGTACCTATATTACAGTTAACGATCCATCTGTAAAATATAAGCTCGTACTGTGAGAAATTTAAACCTAAAAAATTGTCTGGAACAAAATAGGTTGTAATTTAATAAAATTCAATCATTTTTTTGCTTGGCAATAGTAAGACAATACCATATATTACGATCCATGTCTATACAACATGTTTTTATGTGAACAGGACGGCGCAGACAGTGCACTTTTCCGGCTTGCGTGTTCGTGTTTTGCTTAATATTTTGCGTGTCATATCTAAACAAAGGTTGAACTACAATGAAGACTACTATTCAAAAGTTATCGCGTGAGGAGCTTCTTGCATTGCTCGAGGTATATGCAAAGAACTGGCTGGCACATGACGGTTGTTGGTTTTTAGCCGCAGAAGAAAAGTACGGTATCGAGAAAGCGATTGAGCTGGATACAAAGTCATGGGAGCGGTTTTCGGTTGCCGAAGCTAAACGGATTATGCATGCATTCCGCCTTCCGAAAAATGGAGGACTCCGCATGCTCGAAAAGGCGCTTGAATACCGGCTGTATGCAATGGTCAACAAGCAAGAAGCGGAATGGGAAAATGAGCACACGCTTATATTCCACATGCGGGAATGCCGCGTACAGCAGGCACGCCGAAGAAAAAATCTTCCGGATTTTCCATGCAAACCCGTAGGAATAGTCGAGTACAGCCAGTTTGCACGTACTATTGATCCGCGAATCACCACCCGGTGTATATCCTGCCCTCCCGATACTGTCACCACGGATTTTTGCACATGGGAATTCACCATGCCATAAAAAGTAAAATAATAATTAACCGCAAAGAGCGCAAAGTAGGTACAAAGCCCGCAGAGTTTTAAATATTAATGCTATTATTAAAATAGTAGTTTTCCCCCTTTGCGGCTTAGCAGCTTTGCGAGAGATTAATGCTTTTATTTTTCTTTGCGTACTTTGTGTGCAATGAAAAGTAAATACCCCGAAAATTTCTTGTTATCGCCCCATTCCGTTCTCTGTTGGTGCTTGTGCTTTTTTTGGTATTGTCTCCAGCAGAGGTGAACTACAAAACATGGATAAACAATAATATACAATAATAAACAATAAAATACTTGACTTTTTGATAATTATTTTGTAAATAAAAATCCATGAGAACTATTTATAACTGCAAGGCACACAAAGAACGCAAAAGAATATAATTGAATTAAAAAACCTTTAAGAACTTTGTGTTCTTTGTCTTTAAATTTTCTGTTTTAATTAATGATACAATACTAATATTGGAGAACGTTATGGAAAAAAGAAAACTTATTTCATTCGACTTTCTTCCGACCTTTCAAAATAAAGACGATTTTTTTCAAAAAATCACCCGGGATGAGGGCGTTTTAAAAAAAATACTTAACCTCTATTTATTACTGAATATCTTTGCATTTCTTTACGGGGTCGTCATGGGGAGTTATCACGGCGTCTTGCAGGCAGCCGCTTCGGGTGTAAAAGTTGCCGTGCTGTTTTCTTTAGTGCTGCTTATATGCTTTCCCGCATTTTTTATCATTCAATTCATTCTTGGCTCGAAACTCAGGCTTTATCAAATGGTTGCTATCATCCTGTCCGGCTTTGTCTTAACTACGTCTATAATGGTTGCCTTCACTCCGATTGTAATTTTTTTCCTCCTGACGGGCGGCAACTACTATTTCCTGCAGCTTCTGCATATTTCAATATTTTTTCTTTCCGGTATCTTTGGGATGAAAACGGTTATAGACGCGTTGAAGTTTTCCTGTGAAAAAAAGAGTATATATCCGCATACGGGAGTAGTAATTTTCCGGTTTTGGGTGGTTATTCTTGCATTTGTCGGCATCCAGTTGGCGTGGAATTTACGTCCTTTTTTAGGGGACAGGGGAGAACCGTTCAAACTTTTCAGGGAATACGAAGGAAATTTTTATACGGCATTAATATACTCAGTTCGACAATTGTCTGATCCCGATGGTAAGAATGTCGAAAATAAAACAGAAATTATAAAAGACCGGACTTATGACGAAACTTTATCCCCGCTTTATAAAGACACAATTGGGAAAGGAATGTAATTGAATACCGATATTATGACATTAGAGGAAGTAGCCGCATATCTGAAATTAAAACCGCAGACTATATACACGTGGGCTCAAGAGAAAAAAATACCCGCAGCCAAGCTCGGAAAAGAATGGCGTTTTAGAAAGTCTATTATAGATGAATGGTTTATTCAACATATCGATGAAAAGTTTGAAGGCGTAATAAATAATTGGAGAAACAGACAGGAGGAAGGTGAGGAATCCGGCTTATAAATATATGGTTATAAATTATGCACCTTTTGTCCGATCAAACACCATATCTGTTGTTATCTGCTTTTGAACTTTTTTATCTTTTAAATGTATAAATTGACAAATTTAACACTTTAAGGAGGATATTATGAACAATCATGAATCGCCGTATGCCTGTTCTATTTGGTTTAAAAGTGCTGTTGAACAGCTTTCGTTTATTAAACGCAGGTTTATCAGAAATGTTTGTTCGCGGTTATGCAATTCAAGCATAATACTTCTGGTCGTTATCAGCGCTGTTACCTTTGTTTATGCAAATCTGATGAACTGCGCCGGTAGCTCGGCGTTCAAAAAGGGGCATGAATTCTATAATCAGAATCAACTCGATGAGGCTCTTCCTTTTTTTAGAAGTGCGGTAGAAAAAGAACCGCAGAACGCGGATAACCATGCCTGGCTTGCAGAGACTCTCCGCCGTCTGAACCGGAAAGAGGAGGCAGTCGCAGAGGCGCGCAGGGCAATCTTGCTCGATGAAAATAACAGCTTTGCACATACGGTATTGGCCGACGCATGCAACCCCCAGCTTGGTAATTGGGCTGAAGCAAACCTCGATACGACATGGCATCACCTTCTTAAAGCCGTTGAATGTGATCCCGGCGATGGTAATGCCTGGTTGGGTATCTGGGGAGAATCTATCCGAAGAGGGAACAGTGAAATGGAAAAAAAGGCGCTGCACTCATTGATTAATACAGGATTTCTAACCCCGTCGCTCCTTGCATATAACCGCTGGGTGCTTAATAATGTCCCGGAGAACGCAGTTCTGCTCACAAACGGCGACATGGATACGTACCCTGCAGTGGCATTGCAGGAGGTTGAGCGCCTCCGTCAGGATGTTGGTATAGTGAATCTCTCGCTTCTAAACTTGCCGTGGTATGCCCGGTTCATCCGGGATAAATATAACATATCGCTTCCGTATTCGGATACCGGACTGGAGTCTCTCAAGCTTTTTAGGGCAGGGGACGGAAGTATAGTAACTATTTCAAAACAAATTGTGAGCGGCTGGCTGAACATGCAGAAAAGCGGCGACTTCCCCCGTCCAATAGCCCCTGCGCTGACGGTAGGAGATTTGGATTTTTCGCCCGACAGTAAGAGCCAATTCATATACGCAGGACCGTTTTGGCTTTATCGCCCGGATAATAATATATCTGCAGAGGATACAACCATGATGAGGTCATGCCTCGAAAGCATAAATCCGGATGATTTTTCCGGTTCTTTCGTAAGCTTGCAGGACCGTAGTCCGGTTCGGAGAATGGGAACCGACCGTATTGTTACCAACATAACTGTTTTAGCTGTTCGTTACAGTGCCGCACTTATGAAATCCGGAAGATTCTCAGAAGCATATAAAATTGCAGACTGGGCAGAGAAATTTGAGCGCAAGACCAAAGCAGGACCGCTCCACGCTGAAAAAATAAAAGAACTTAAGAAAGAGGCAATAGAGGCTGAAGAAAAAGCACTTGAATTATCACCGGGAAATAAAAGTTACCTTAAAAGGATAGAAGACATCAAAAAAGACATAAAAAAGTAAGAACGCAGTCGGATAAATCCCGTAAAACATCAAGCTTGTTTTGGAAGTAAAAAGGGCACACGGCAGTAATCTCTGCCGTCCACGAAGTGGTGGATACCTATTGTGCCCTTTTTAATTGAATCTGACATTGAACAAGTCCCAAAAACAGGGGCAAAAAAAATGTCTGTGCTGCTTTATTGAAATTCTTCCACGGAATGGTGGATGCACATTATTTTAGTTTTTTCATAATATCCGAAATTTCTGAGTATGGAATGGAAATGAATAATGCTCCCTCTGCATGGGTAGTGTATATATATTCCTGGTAATAAATGACAATCTCATTTTCAGTTACATAAAATTCCTGATTTTCTTCGATACCTTCATAATCCATGAGAAGTATATATTCTCTTTCTTCAATTATTTTAGCAGCAATTTCATTTAATTTGATTTTGTAATCGACATCGGGTTTAAATAGGTCCTGCAGTCTATAAATTTTACCGTCCGTAACGTCAAGTGTAATAGACCTTACTGCATTAGCGGGATGAGCGCCGAAAAAATCCACCGATTCATCGAATAATATACTCAATAAAGGAAATATATTATACGTAATTTCATAACGAACGTATTGATTCATTTTTTCGAAACCGCGCCCTTTTAATTCGGCTTTGTTTTTACTTTCAAAGGCTTTGTTAGAAATCAAGCTGTTTATTGTATTTTGTAAGCTCTCGGTGCTTAGTTTTAATATAACCGGAAAAACCACGTCCGTACTATCCGTTTTTACGTGACTTTCTGAAAATTGTATTGCCGTATCCTTTTGAGAATCGGACTTGCATGCCGACAAAGCGGCAATTAAAATAAGCGTTAAAATAATACTGATTTTTTTCATAATTTACCTCACAATGATAAATTATTTTCCGCTTCGCAGGACTTCATATTACAAGTCAATCCAGAATACTCGGGGTGGGACATTTTAAAAATTAATTTTCAAATTACTCGAGCTAATAATCCAGAATATCGAACGGGTATTTTTCCGATTCATAAAGCATACCGGCTATCTGCGAGAGCGCTCCCGTAATTTCGGAGTTTGATTCAACTTCATCGAGGTTGTTATTG
>Ga0111191_1045_pt1 | contig 12392 bp, 13 predicted proteins | sample DeeMarSWOR324_28_FD_80363 | JGI IMG/M metagenome (GOLD analysis project Ga0111191, IMG submission 80363) | bacterium SM23_31 | reverse complement strand
CTATAATTAATACAAATTATTGAAAGGATAACACTTTTATAAAAGGAGACCGGAATCTAAAAAATTTACTTAAGTTCTCAATACTAAAAAATGTAGAATAATTAATTCTAAATTCCTATTAAAATCCATTATGGAGGAGCAGAATCATGAAAGGGAAAATCAACATCCTGACAGTCTTTTTAATTATTAATGCATTGGCTTTCGTTTTCTTGAGCTATAGCTCAAATAGTTCTTTTAGTAGTAATCTTCTGGAGCTTGAAAATGGCGTAAAATTGGATACCGGCTATTATGGAAATGTAATTCCAGAAACTGTTGATCCATTATCGGGTAAAATATTTCTTGTCACGCCAACAAGTCCTGAAGAAATCAAATTTGAGGTATTAGAAAAAACCGATTCTATGATTATTATGAAAATGGAAGGCGTAGACAACTTAATTATTGAAGGTGAATCTGAATATTATTTTATTTACGGTGAAATCGAATATATAATTTTCGAGCAGCCTTTCATTAATGGTGAAATTGGAAGCCCCTATTTAAAAAGCCTTGAAGGGGATACAAAAACATTGAAAATAGAGGATGTCGAAGCTTTTTTAAAGAGCGGGAATCCATTGTTTGGAATATTGGAGGAAGGCGAATGTGAAGAGGATGAAGACTGTGAAAAGATACTGCCTACTTGGCCAGGAATGAGAAAAGTCTGCGAAAACGGCGTATGCAGATATAGAGGATTAGACTAATAAATTTTTAATCTTAGAATAATAAGAAAGAAATTTTATGATTAATTTATTATTGCTATTATGCCCGTTGATAAGTTTCTGTTTTGATTTTCATTTTTGGCTGTTTTTATTTTCAGCGGTTTCAATTATCAGATTTAGTTTTAATCGATTAAAATCAATCTTTATTATTTCGACGGCAGGTTTTGCTATTCTATACTTTCTACCTGTTTATTTAACTTCTAATATGAAGTATTATGCATTTGAATACGTTGTAATTTTTCAAGGTTTGATATGTACCATAAGTTTAATTTATAATATTAAAAAGGAAATTTGGAAAGAGGATGTAGTATTTACATTTATGGAGCCTGTTTTAATTATTATCTTATGTGGAGATTTCATATCGACTGTACTTTTTGGAAAAATAATTATCCAACTGCAAAATTGGTTATACATCTACATATTTTCTCAAATTCTATTAGTTATTGTAAAAATATTCTTATTATATAAAATGTCGGGGCATGCCCGGTCAATAACTGAAAAACTTAAATTAATTCTAATAAGCATTCCGGACATACGACCATCTTTTGGTTTTAATGATTTGGGTGTTTCGGGAGCATTATATTTATACCGCCCCACGAATCTGGATATAATTAAGAAAGAATTTGAGTTTATTGAAAAGGGAGTCATTGCTTCATTGAAAAAAGATAAAAAAAATTTAGAAAAAATCGATGAAGAATATTTGAACTTCAAAGACAAATATCAAGCCAAACCCGTTTTTAAAAAATAAGTGAGTGCACTAAAGTTACTTATTCTTGAGTATTTGCTTATATTTGTAGTAAAAGATTTTTTATTTATTAGAATAGAAGTTCTCAATGTATGAGGGGTATAATACCATTACTTTTAACCGCAGTTGATAATATTTTTTAATGTTATATGTATTTTCTGGTATTCCAGATATATGTAAAAGTAAACGGTTTAATAGTTGATGACTGTCCCGAAGGAACCGTTTACGCGGCGGCGGCTTCGGGGGGTTGATAAAACGGATAATTCCCGAAGCAATTGTAGATGAAATAATGCTCATTGGGCTCTGGTTCGTTTTCTCGTGGATTGAAAATGCTAAAGAGATAAGATTGGCAGCGCAAATTGTAAACCGATAACCGTAACAGATAGGGCTAAAATATGGCATTTTTAGAAATTGTAGTAAAACAAGCCTGGGAAAGATCAAGCGGATTGTGTGAGTGCCGAAGAACCACGCACGGACATAATAACCGTTGTTATAAATATTTGAAATGGGAATGCAGGGGTGAAGAAAGCGAAGATGGCTGGGAAGCACACCACATCATTCCGGGAGGTGGAGATATTTTAGGGAATTGTGAGATTTTATGTTATGATTGTTATAAGGCTATAAGAATAAATGAGAAATAAGCAAAATTATTTCCTGTAAATATTAATTAACTAACATGAAAGACCAATTAAATACATTGAAGGTTGCAGGACTTTTCTTAATTGCCATATTCCTCTTTTATGCCAATTTGGATATGATAAACACCCTTTTTTTGTCCGACAATGGTAATAACAGGACCTTGTATATAAAAAATCCCATTATACCGGCTAATAATGAAATCGCTGATCTGATATGCGATATTTATTTTAACAAAGATAATGATGGCGGAGAGTCTCAAAATTCAAACCGAGCGCTGTTTATTGATAATTTACATATCCTTGATAATCCGGAAGACAGTAAAAAACTGCATATTTGTTTGAACGGTGAAATAACAGGTTATGTCTACATCATTTATGAATTTATCCCCAGTTCAAACTGCAGCGATATTAATTATTTGCTGATAACGGATACTGAATACAGAATCATTAATTTTATCTTTTTATGTGACATGATTGATGGAAAGTATGTTATCCCATACTATAAGTTTGAACAATATACTAATCAATTTTTGAATAAGAATTTAATAACCTCTGAATTCGAAAATATAAATATACCGTCTTTATATGAAAGATATTTTGAATACTTTAAAAAAAGTATTGTTGATTTACAAACTAACCTGCAAATGTCATATAAAAAATAATCATAATAGTACGATTTTTAACTTTAATTCCTTTCTTTAATTGAATTATTTACGAGTATAATTTTTTACGGTTTTGAAATCGATTAAATTCCTCATAAGAATTTTTTTTTCACTTCCCTGAAATATTTTACTGTCGACTGCGTCCTTTTGGCATAGCTACTACTTCGTGGCACCCTCTATTTATTTCACGCATTTATATAAATACTGAAACCGAACTGGTGCCTTCTATTTAGACGCATCGCCATGCGTCTCTACAAATAAAATTGTCTGAACCGCAGATAGATTATGATTTAATGATCCCGCTAAGCGGGATGATCCACTTTGTGGAATTGGAATTCTGTACCTGCTGTCGTCCTGTTCCAAAGTTTCGGGATAAAGATATTGTTTTTCTAAGTTAAATTCCGACTTTTAAAAGCATGGCTTTAAGAATTTTTAATCTTTTCAAAAAAATTTAAAATTTTTCTTGACATTCTGAAATATTATTGTATTTTATATATACAGTATATACGGTTATAACGCAAATAACGATATTTACGCTCTTGATGTCTTCGAAAAAATAGTTGAAATTTAGGAGATGTATTTTAAATGAAAATAATCATAGCAAATTCATCGCCTGACCCGATCTATGAACAGGTCGGAAAGCAGATAAAATCTCAGATAATTTCCGGTGACCTTGATGAAGGCGATGCTCTCCCGTCGATAAGAACACTCGCAAAGGAGCTCCAAATCAGTGTTATAACTACAAAAAGAGCCTACGAAGAGCTTGAAAAAGAGGGATTTATCGATACCGTCGGTGGAAAGGGATGTTTTGTTGCGATGCAGAATAAAGAGTTCCTTAAAGAGAAAAAAATGAAAACCGTTGAAGAAAAATTAAGCGAAGCTGTAAAAGACGCTAAAAAACTTGGGGTCAATATGAAAGACCTCAAGGAAATGCTTTCAATTTTATATAACGAAGAGGAGTAATTATGGAAAACGTAATTGAAATTCAAAACCTAAGAAAGAATTACGATGATTTTACATTGAAAGACGTGTCTTTTTCCCTGCCGGAAGGGTACGTCATGGGATTAATCGGACCAAACGGAGCCGGTAAAACTACAATCATCAAGCTGATTATGAATCTCATCATGAAAAACGGCGGCGGAATAAAGATATTCGGGAAGAACCATACCGAACATGAGGTAGAGATTAAATCGAGAATCGGTTTTGTATATGATACTCCGAATTATTATGAACATCTCAATCTTAAACAGATCAAAAACATTATCGCTCCATTCTACAGCAACTGGGACGAACCGGTTTTCGTGAGCCTTGTCGACAAATTCGACCTGCCGTTGAAAAAGATCATCAGGAAATTCTCCCGCGGGATGGTAATGAAAGCCGCAATCGCAATTGCACTTTCTCATCACGCCGACCTGATAATCATGGATGAACCCACTTCCGGGCTTGATCCCGTATTCAGAAGAGAACTGCTCGATTTGTTATATGAACTTCTTCAAAATGAGAAAAAGTCGATCCTGTTTTCCACGCATATTACTTCAGACCTTGAAAGAATTGCGGATTATATAACTTTAATCCTTGACGGTAAAATAATCTTTTCCAGGAGCAAAGATGAAATTTTTGAAAACTACGCAATTGTAAAAGGCGGAAATGAGCTTTTGAATGAAGAGACAAAAAAATATTTAAAAGGTATTCGTACGGGTGAATTCGGTTTTGAATCGCTAACCGATAATCTCAGTGAGGTAAAGAAGAAGTTCGGACCAGACATCGTCATCGACAGGGCGAGCCTCGAGGACATAATGTATTACAGCAATCTTAGGAATAATCATGCTTGATCTGATAAAAAAGGACTTTATCGTATGCTGGATTTTTCTGCTGGGAATAGCTATTTTAATTCCTTTTATTACTACTATTGCTATAGTCGCTATGATAGAAGATTTCGGCGGATTAATCATAGGTATTTTTACTTTTATAACAATTGCTCTGTGTATTGCCTCCTCATTTATTTTTATAGGAGTCGATACGGCATCTAATGCCGATATGATATACGCAAGTCTGCCGGTCAAAAGGTCAGCCATCGTGTATGCTCGGTATTTTTCATCTATGTTACAGGTGATAGTTAGTTTCACCTTAATTATTCTTACATGTCTTTCTTCCGTCTACGTCTTCAACAAATCGGATCCGGCGTTCGAATTGCTTTTGAGCCTGCGGGGAATAACAAGTATGATAACGTTTCTGTTGTTGATTCTCTCATTTATTCTGCCCTTTGTTTTTAAATTTGCCTTCGGTAAAGGGATAACCGCAGCCTTAATAACCCAGATATGTTTTGTTATATCTGTTCCGGTTTTCAAGTTTTTAATGAAGGCATTAAACGGCATTTGGGAATTTGATTTTGCTTTTTTCACTAAATTACTTAATGATATTCTCAAATGGATAATTAGCCTGCCCCGAGTACTCGGGATCTATGCATATCTCTTAATATTTATTATTGTTTCTATGATGATTTTTATTTCGATAATCCTCTCCGTCAGGTTTTATAATAGGAGAGATTTGTAAGGAGACGGCATGATATTTAATTTAATCTTAAAAGATATAAAAGCATATAAGAATACAATTTTTTTAAAGATTTTTCTACTCTGGCTGTTTTTTAGCGCAGTATTCTTCTTCAAACTCTATCCCTGGGATGTGTACATGATGCATGCTTGCATGACTATTGCATTCGCAAATTCAATTTTTTCTTTCTCTGAAAAAAACCGAAATACAGAGATAATGACATGCAGTCTGCCGGTATCCAGGTCCGCTATTGTTAAAGCAAGATATTTTACAACGGCAGTTATTGCATTTGCAGGAATAATACTATGGTTTCTGTTTGCTTATTTTGCTGATTTTTTTTATACAAACGCTGTTATAGATTTCAGCCAAATTTTCAACCTGAAAGTCCTGTTCATAGTACTGTTTTTCATTTCAATACATTCCGGTATCTTTCTGCCTGCCGTATTCCGGTTCCGTCTGTTCGGTACGATCATTACCTTTGTTGCAGCTATAGTGACGGCTATTACAGCCACTGCTTTACTTTTCCGCCCGGATAAAAGGTCATTTACTCCCTACTTTGAAGCCGGGGATTTTTTGCCGGTTACCGTTTTAATTATATTTATGGTTCTTGCAATATTTATTTCAATGCTCCTGTCGGCATTAATTTACAATAAAAGAGATTTATAAGGAATTGGTATGATATTGAAATTAATTGTAAAAGATTTAAAAGCGTATAAAAAACCAATCTTGTCTATCCTTTTTATACATATGTTTTTCGCAGGCGTATTCACTTTCCGGTATTATCCATGGAATATATATGTAATGTATGGCTACCTTATTATATCCTTTGTAGGCGCGTTTATATATTTCTCCGAAAAAAAGCAGAATATAGAGACATTAACCTGCAGCCTACCGGTTACACGGTCTTCTATAGTTGCAGCAAAATATCTTACTTCGGCAATTATCGCTGCAACAGGAATAATTCTATGGTTTTTAAACGCTTATATTTTTGACTTAATCTACACAGACGCCGTTACAGATTTCTATCAGATTACTTATCCGAAAGTCCTGTTTATGGCACTGTTTTTTCTTTCGATAAACATGAGTATCTTTTTGCCGGCTGTTTTCAGGCTCAGATTGTTAGGATTGATTCTGACATATAGTATTTCTTTAACAATAGCTGTATTAACGATTCCTTTAATTTTTTACCCTTACAAGAGTTCATATATACCACACTTTGCGGCAGAGGATTTTTTTCTAATCAGCGTTCTGTCTGTGATAATGATTATTTTACCAATTATCTCTTTGCTTTTATCACTAAGGATTTATAACAGGCAAGATTTGTAAAGGTATGTAAAAAATGCTGTTTCAAAAATTTAAATATGCCCGTACAGCCGGTTCTTATGCCCCGGCGGCATCAGATATTCCGATATGTAATGCGGATTTTTTCCGGCTTCAACACACTATTTCCCCGTGAATTATCTGAATGTTTGAATTTGAAACAGTTATTCTTATATTTAGTGTGTAGCAAAAAATATTCATATTTTATTAAAATAATTTTACATATGGTAGTATATAGCAGTCAATTTAAAAATCTTACCTAATGAAAGGAGAAGTCATGGATTCAAGGAAAAATATGATGCTGGTAATGTTAGCCGGGATTTTAATGGTTTGGGGATGCGCATCTCATAAAGCCATCTGGGGAAGTCCCGAAGAAGGCATTATCATGTCATATCATCAACCTGAGGGAACAGTCAACAAATACAAATATATTTCTCAGGAATCTGGCGTTGTCGATCAGATGGGAACGAAGTTTAACGTAACAATGGATGCTGTCGGTGATGCCCTTCAAAAAATCGTCAAAGTGTCGGATGATAAGATTTCTCAGGAATTATCCTACACTTCATTATCGATAACACAGAAAGACGATCGGACCGGTACTTCGTCTATTCCGACAGCCAATGTATTGAATAAACCCCTGATCCTTGAAACCGGCAAACGGGGCGAAAATGCAGACATGAAAAATATCGGAGACCTTCCCTCTCTTGAAAACAGCGTAAATCCTCAAGGAATTTCATTAATGACGTTAATTCATGAACTTGCCCTAAAACCGGTAAAAATAAACGACACGTGGAATTCTTTAGAAACTGCGCCTCTCGAGCTTCCCAACGCAAATATGGATTTTACTTTTGATACCGACTACACTTTTACCGGCATGGAAAAGAAAATGGAGTTTGACTGCATGAAAATTTCCGCAACAGGCAAGTACTCGATAAAAGGTTCAATGACAATTGAAGGACAGAATATGGGAATGGAACGAACGGTCACATTCGAATCAACTATCTTTTTTGCATATAAAAATGGATTTATTGTCGAAATTTCAGAAAAATCAAAAGGCAACATGATTATTGATATTCCCGCAGCAAATCAAGAAATAACTATGCCGTTTACAGGAACAGTAGATATGTCTTATGTTAAGTAGGAATATGAGATTTGTACTGTAATTGTACCTGAGGTTCCCATACCGGGGAGCATCTACCGTTAATTGCAAAATGTCAGGAATATGTTCTTACTTAAATAATTATACGCTTCCTCACTTTCCATACCCCGCCGGGTCGATTTTGCAAACCTGTACGTAAGCGAATTCATCCATCGGTACAATGAGAAAATAGGCTATGCCGTTAACGAAAACCCAGGCTTCAAAGTCTGCAACTGTAGCTCTTGTCTCCTCAGTTAAAATCATCGTGCAGGTATGCCGTTTTTCTTTTGTATCGATGACGTCCACCGTTATCTTGCGCTCATCCTGTATATAATTCCAGAGAAAAACAAAATCCCCGTCATTCATTAAAAAAACAAACGGCGTATAGTATTTAAATTCTTCTGCCGGTCTCAATTGCTTTTCATTAAACATACGCGGGGTAAACGGCAGGCTGATTTCACTTTTATCCCAGGTATTGAGATCTACAATGTTGAGAGTGTAGATGCCTTTATCGCCTTCCAACCGGGTGTCAAAACTTACATGCGTATAGATTAGCCGTTCTCCTGGGAGTACACTAAAAAACAACGGTCCGAATTCACCCATACCACTCATAGTGACATGATCGTATTCGGCAATCAGAGTGTTTTTATCACCATTCTGATATACGAGAAGGTCCTTTGGATCCTCCGGGAGTACTTCATCAGTTTTAGATGCGATGAGTCTGAAAATCCGTCTGTTTTCATCAATTACGTATACACAGTGTTCCGTTTCTCTTTTATATCCAGTCTCAGAAAAAAACGACTGCCAGGGAGCCATATTTGACCGGAAGTAATACCGCTTCAGAAAAGTATGATCAGGATAAAACACATTTGCATAGCTGCTGCCGCCGATAGTTAAAAAACCTCTTTCGCTGACAAATATAAATGCATTAGGCCAAAGTGACGAACTTGAAAAATACCCCGGACCTTCCCCAAGTCCGCCGAAAATCGCTTTCGGCTTGCCATCCTGGTCGTACACCTTGACGCAGTATTCATCGAACAGGTAAATGTTCCCTGAAGTATCGCTCGCTATCAAACTCTCCTCAGGACGCGCCAGAAGGTATTCATCCGGTAAGTTTTCAACTCCGAACCTGAATAACGGTGTAAATGGATTTTCAATCACGTTTTCCTGCGCTGCAGCGGGAGATACATGCAGAGCCGCAAAAAGTCCAACGACACAAATACACGAAATAAGAATCTTCTTTGAATACATTGTTACCTCCTAAGAGTTTAAATATGTTGAAGTTTGACAAAATACCTGTTTATTAATTTAAATCCGTTGCTTTACTTCCCGTACACCGACGGGTCGATGGTGTATTTTCGTATAATTGGAACATCATTTTCATCGGAAGACCGTTGATAAGCGCAGCCGTTCTTAATTTCATACGGGAGAAACGGCATGGTTACCCTGTGAATAAACTCTCCCTTGTCAAGATCGAATACGTCAGCCACCTGATTAAGCTCACTGTAATAATCGCCTTTAAAATTTGATTCGGTATAGGGAAATACAAATGCATAATTCCCGTCTAATTTCAATCTGAAAACCGGCGCATAAATATTTTTTTCGCGGGCTAATTCAGCAGTTTGTACCAAACCATTTTTAAACCAATCGAACTTATACCCGGTGGTATCCGGATTGAGTTTACTATCTTCAAAAGCGACAGGCTTAAACGGGTGAATGAGCTTTTCTTCTGTGTTATTATTTATATCAATCACATGTATCGTATAGTAATATTCTGTATCAACAAAGAAGTCTTCCCATGGATTGATATACATTATCTTTTTACCGGGGAGAACACCCCAGTGTAATTCACCTAATCCTGTCCAGGCTGAATAAACCGGATCATTTACCATGTAATCCATTCTGATACGCGCCAGTGAGGTAACTGCATGTTCAGATTCATAAAACAGTTCGGCATTTAGCTCGACACGGTTAGACAGATAATTATTCAAGAATGCCTCGTATACGATCTCCGTATCACTGATTGGATAAACCTTGCCTACAAACGCAATATTTCGAGGTAAATCATTTCTTGAATTAAAAAATTCCTCGAGTTCCAGTTTATCACCCAGGATCCTTTTTGTCACTAAAGAATAATCCGGATTGTACAGGTTGAACTCGTTATCTATATAAGATGTGTTCAGGCACCGGTTAAGGTCACCACTATACTTCTGAGCATCGAAGACGAGTAAATGCCCATCCGGTCCGGCAAATACGGCGTATGCTCGACCTTCGCCTACTTTTGGAAGTAATTTTTTCTCATTTCCCTCGTCGTCAAATATCTTGATTCTGCCTTCGTCAGCAACGATAACGTCCCCGTTATTGTTCACACACCAAAACATAATTTGTGCTATATTATACACGGAACGGTGTTTGTTGCCTTCCCCGTTGATAGTCCATTCATAAGTCAGGTTCTCGAATGACTGATAGTTATTGTAGGCACGTTCGAATATTTCATGTGGACTGAGTGAATCTTCAGCCGCTACCGTTTCCGGTGTACCGGTTACCATTTCCGGTGTAGCGGTTGTCTTACTTGAGCTGCAGCGCACGCCCAGAATACAAACCAGCAGAAGAATGATTTCCCGTTTCATGATTCACCTCCGAATTAATTTAATGACTTATCAAAAATAGGATTATAATATTAACAATACTTTGGCAAATTTTGTAAATTCACATCTGTCATTCCTGCGAAAGCAGGAATCCAGGCCTTTATGTTGATAATTGCTCAATGGATTCCCCCGAGTACTCGGGGGAATGACACCAACATATTTTACTTGTTTAATAGGTATCCATATACATTAAATATAACAATTAATCAAAATTTGCCAAAGTACTGATATTAATTAAAATTTGGTAGAGGCGAAGCATTTGTGTCTTCCATTTTCGTATAAAATTGTGTTACGTTAGTTCAAATGCTTAGCCCCTTCATTTTTTTACATTAACGCCGTTTATTTAAATCATTTCCCGTACACCGCCGGATCAATTTTGTATTTTTCGACTACGGGAAAGCCTTCTTCATTTATATTCTGTCTATATGCATATCCGTTTTTAATTACATTGGGGATAAAAGAGAAATATACCGGGTGAAGATATTCTCCCGCCGAACCGTCAAAGATTTCTACTACATGACCGTTGGCTGTATTATATGTATATGTAAATGCAAAAATGAAATTCCTGTCGGTTATGATTTTTCTAAGCGTTGGATATATTCTTATCTTTTTCAGAATCTCACCCCATTGCTTAAGTGTTTTTTCCTGCTGTTTTACCATTTCTTCTGGCATACCTTCTGTGTGCATTAATTTTACGTTTATTACTGAATCAGGTATAGCGACAGGATTATAGCTGTGTTTGATTTCTGTTTGTTCATTTGTTTTCAGGTCATATAAATACATACTATAATACCATGCATCGTTTTCCTTAATTCTATTTTTGCCGGTATGCGTATATACTATTTTACGGTCCGGTAACGAAGCTACATGTAAATTACCGTCTTCTTCTAAAAATCGTGTTAACCTGTCCACTGTATAGTATATAACTTCACTTTCCGCAATGGTCGTTAGCTGTTCTTTGTTTTGATAAATACAGGCACTTAACGTTTTTCTTTTTCCGTCTTCATCGGTACTATATGCTTTAGCAATAATCACTCGTTCATCAGGAGAATACGCATAGATTGTACCCGGGGATACCGATGTCCAGTTATTAATTTCCTTTAGTTTTTCATAAATACTGCTGAGCCTAAAATTTTCATATTCAATCAGGGAATAATTTTTATCAAAAAGATTAAAACTTGTTTGGTTCGCTCCCGTTATGTATCCCGTTTCCGAAAGAGTTGGAGTCATAAAAGGGTGGAATTCTCCCGGACCTGCACCAGGGCGTCCAACCATTCTTTTCGGATTGCCGTTCTTATCGAAAACTTTCAGATAGCCTTCATCAGAAACGATGATATCGCCGTTATCATGTATAATTATGCCCCTTGGTTCTACCAGTAAGTAATCTTCCGGAATTTTTTCATCATCAGCGCCAAATGCTAATTCCAATGAAAGTACATCAGTTAACTGCGGCTCCATTTCAACAGTCTGAACATCAGTATCAGGACTACAGTTAAAAAATAATAAGAGAACTATTGCTAAGGAAGTTAAGGTTTTCATTTTATGCTCCCTCAGGTAATTATGTTTAACCGGCAAATAAAATAATTACAACCATACCAAATATTTGAATAACGACAGAGTGGCAGATTTTTGCGCTTGCCCCTTCGAGGAACTTCTCCCACTAAGTGATTATATATAAATGTCATTTTCCGTACACCGCCGGGTCGATTTTATATTTGTTAATGATGGTAAACTCTTCTCTACCGCCGTAGCGCATTTCATATGCATAATCGTTCCTGATGACGTATGGAATGAATGGAAATATAACCGATGTAACGTACGTTCCTGCATCCAGGTTAAAAACATCGACGCGTCTATCCTTAAGCTTTTCCGAAGATTCTTCCTGATTATCCTTCTCCTCATAGGGGAATAGAAAAACATGATTCCCGTCAACTTTCAT